>Ga0105044_10004957_pt1 | contig 18330 bp, 11 predicted proteins | sample MAT01_FD_78092 | JGI IMG/M metagenome (GOLD analysis project Ga0105044, IMG submission 78092) | Freshwater microbial communities from Lake Fryxell liftoff mats and glacier meltwater in Antarctica - MAT-01 | ecosystem: Environmental > Aquatic > Freshwater > Ice > Liftoff microbial mat | place...
GAGGATGGGGAAGATGCGGGGCGGGTGGATGACGCCGCGTCGCTGAGGGGCGGCGAGTTGATGCGGATGCCGGGCGCGGGCGACAAAAGCGATTGGTCGATGGTGGAGCGGTGTCCCGCGTGCGGGGTTGCGTCGGCAAAGCCCAGCCAGTTGGGGGTATCCGCCGCGGAACGGTCAATCCCCGGGCGGATAAGGGCCTCGGGGCTTTGCGGCGGTTTGATTACTTCCGGAACCGGTGGGGGCGCAAGCGTAATATTAGGTTTGGGCGGCGGGGGCGGGCTGGCGGGAGGGGTGGGACTGGGGAGCGGGGGCAAATGTAACTGTGATCCGCGCTCCGGGCGCGGGGCTCGCGGGCCAGCCGGCATAGAGCCAAAGTCCGCCGCGGCGAGGAGTGCGAAAAGGCCGGTGTGCAGCCCCGCGCTCAGCGCGAGGGCTATCGCGACGACCGAGGGCGAGAGGTTGGCGGAGGTGCGCCAAGACATAAGTTATATTTCTACGCCCATTCCCAGGGGCAGGTTCTGCTGAACTTGCAGCCCCAGGTCGTGAGCGGCGCAGCGCGCAGCGGTCACGCCGCTCATCAGCACCATGGGCACGCCCGGCCCGGGGTTGGCGCTGCCGCCCGCGAGGTATAAATTACTATACACGCGGCTGCGATTCTTGGGCTTAAAGCCGCCCTTGAGTTTCCCGTGGCTCGCAAGGCCATAGATGGCCCCCCCCTCGGCGTTGTAGAGGCGCTCGATGCTGGCGGGCGAAAGAAAGCGATCAACGACGATGTGCTTTTCGATATCCTCCATGCCGAATCGGCGAAGTTTCTGCATAATGACCGGCTTATATTGATCCATGAGGCCGCCGGGGCTCTCCCAATCCTGCCCGCCGCGTTTATAAGCGGTGTGAACGAGAACGTAGAGCGATTCGCCGCCGGGGGGGGCCTGGGTGGGGTCGGTGCGGCTGGGGACGGCGAGATAGAGCGTCGGGTCGCGAGCGGGGATTCCCTGACGATAGATATCGTCAAACTCCTGGTGCGAATCGCCGCTGAAAAGGAAGTTATGATGAGCGAGGTGCGGATATTGCCGGTTCAACCCGAGATATAACACAACACCGCTGCAGGCGGGGGTGTAATCGCTGGCGATGGATCTCTGTTCGCTCTGCGATGGGGCATCGCCGATGAGGTCGCGGTAGGTGCGCTGCACGTCGCAGTTGCTTACAACCGCATCGGCCAGTAATACGCGTCCGTCCGAGAGTTCTACGCCTTGGGCGCGTTTATCTTTCACGCGGATTTTCGCAACGCCTACGCCCGTGATAAACTCAACCCCCTGCTCGCGGCCGATAGCCTCCAAGGCGCGAGCCACGCAGCGGGTTCCGCCCGCGCCAGCCCCTTGTTCGGCCCCTTGTCCGGCCCCTTGTTCGGCCCCTTGTTCGGCCCCGTGGCCAGCCCCGGTCTGAGTTTGATTCTTTGCGATGGCATCCAAACCGTTGGGCACCAACCGGGCATACGCCGCGGCCTTGCTGTCGGGCGACATCGAGTACCAGCAACCGTGATCGACCTGCGCCGAGGCGATCAACGAAAGTATTGCGGGCGCGAGGAAGGGCGAAGAGCCGACGTATTGTAAGAAATGCTCGCAGAGTTGGCGTAGGTGGGGTTCGTTTATGCTTTTATGAACCGTGGCACCCACGGTGCTGTACATCCGCATGCCCAGCACATCGCCCATCACGCCGGGGTCTTTGGAGGGGCTCTTCATCATGTCCCAGACGCCGCCGACGTCCTTGTAGAAGAAGACTTTCTCCGACAGACGCATCATCTTGCGCGAGTACTCAACGAAAGATTTATATCCCGCGCCTGGCTTGGCCTGCGGGAACTGGCGGTCCATCGCCGCGGCGAAGACATCAAGGTCTGCGGTTAAGTCGATGACGGTTTTGTCTTCATAGTGGCAGCGCCACTGAGGACTAAGGTTGATTAACTTAATATAATCTTCGACGCGCCGGCCGCTGCGCCGGATGATGCCGCGGAGCACCTGCGGGAGCGTGAGGATGGTGGGCCCCATGTCGAAGGTGTAGCCGCGCTCGTGCAGCACGTTCATTTTGCCGCCCAAATGCTGGTTTTGTTCAACCAGCGTCACGCGGCAGCCAAGCGTGGCAAGCTCGACCGCGCTGGCCAGCCCGGCGAGGCCGCCACCGACGATAATTACTTTACGTTCTGAACGACCTTGGAGGTTTGGGGGCATGGGTTTAAGATCAGTTGAAAGGTTCGTGGGTGCCGGATGATGAGGTCTGGTACTCAGGATTCCATCGGCCAGGCTCGGGTGGATTCAGCAAAGCGGAACAACCTTGGAGCCGCACCCCCAAGGCCCGCATCGGCCGCTAGCGCCAGTATGGAAACCCAGCGCACGCGGCGGGCAATCGTCGTAACGCTCATACGGATCGGCTTAGGCACTCGTTCCCCGCCGCGCGTTGTAGGAACAGATTATAGCGCAACCGGGTTACAGCACCGCCTGTGCGAACGCCGCGAATCACGAGGTTTGATGGCTGACGGCGGGGCTATCCCTGCAAATCAGGCCAGCCGACTACGGGCCATCCTCGGGCCAGATCGCGATTTAAAGGTCCCGAAGATTGAACGCCGCTTCACCGCGGCGGGTGGCTGGAACGACAATGTGTCAGTTAAAAAGCGGGCCAAGATGATCGGGGCGCTATTGGGAGGGGCGGCCGTCGCGACCACCGCCATTGCCTGGATCAGTTATGAAGAAGAATCAGAGCTCTTCAGGAGCAGTATGGAACCCCTGCTCCTGCAGATCGAACGGGAAAGAGATCCGTTGGAACGAAAGCTAACAGTGATCGAGGCGTTCGGCGAGATCAAGGCGTACATGGGCCAGTTCCTGCTTGCTGACACCGCCCTGGATATCGTTTTCCTCCTTGCGATTTACAAGACCCTTGGCAGTTAGTCTCCTAACGTATGAATTTTGGCGGCCCCGCTATTACACCTCCAGCAGCACGCGCGCCGTGAACGATACTAAAGAAAGTTTAAAAATGTCCCAAGGCGGTTTTGTTTGCTTTTACCTTGAAAATCCGCGCGACGTCCGAACGCTGGTTCAAGCCGGGCTATCCGCGGCACTCGCGACACAGGCATTCTCTGTAACTCGATGGGCCGACCTAGATAAGGAGTGGGAAAAATTCAGAGCCGCCATTACACAATCCGACGAGGAGGAGGAGGGGGAGCACAAGTGGATCTCCTACGCGGGTGGGCCATACTTTGAGGAGGTCGCAACCGATGCGGGTGTCGAGGCGATCGTGGCCGCGTTTCGGCCCGGAACGGCGCTGAGGATATCCCCAGAAACGGAACTTTGGCGGGTGCTGGATGTTAGCATCGAAAGCACAGTGCCTGAATCGGTGCGCGGTGGTTTTATTCCCTCGGGTTGTTCGTTTGAGGTCGGCTGGCACGACATCTTTGAGTGCGCAGAGAATGATGAAGGCCACCTCTTTGGAACGGCATTCTTCTCATTTACTTTGGAAGGAGCCACATCGCCTAATGACTGGGCGACGTGCCGCGAGATGCTGCAGCAGGTGCCCGAGATCCGCGCGTTGAAACAGCGGCTGGAGGCCCAGTTGGGCGAACTGAAAACAGCAATCTACTGGTACGTGTAAGCGGGCTGGCCTGAATACTTAAAATCGAAGAATTACGTTCCGTGGGCCTTACGGATTAGGCTGGTAGTTTCGACTTACGGTTAGGCTTTGGATGTCGCCTCGGGGGTCGGCTTGGGGGCCGGCTTGGGCGTCACGCGCATTACGCCCCCAGCAGTGCCGCATTGGTGGGCGTACGCGCAATTGCTGCCAGCAGTTTCTCGATCTGCACCGGGGGCTGCATTGTAAGTAATCCACGGCGAAGCGCGGAGATGGTGGCGAGTTCCTTCTCACCCAATAATAAGTTCTCTTTACGGGTTCCGCTCGCGCCCAGGTTCATGGCGGGGAAGAGGCGCCGTTCGGCCACAGCGCGATCTAATATCAGCTCCATGTTACCGCTGCCCTTAAACTCTTCAAAGATAACTTGATCAGCCTGCGAACCGGTGTCAACAAGGCATGATCCGATGATCGTAAGGCTACCTCCGCCTTCGGCCGGATCTGTATTGCGTGCCGCACCGAAGAGCGCGCGGGGGATTTCAAGAGCCTTGCTGTCAAGCCCGCCCGACATCGTGCGGCCGCTGTTGGCGTGCTTGCGGCTGTGATTGAAAGCGCGGCCCAAACGAGTAATTGAATCAAGCAGGATTACAACATGCTTACCCGCAACGACCATATTCTTCGCGCGGGCGATGGTCGTCATAGCGATCTCGATATGCTTCTCGGTGTTATGATCGTTGCTGCTGGCGATCACGCGGACACGCGGCGAGCGTGCGACAGCGGGCTCGGACGCGATTCCCTGCTCGGCGAGTGCTGCCTCACCCCGTGCTACAAGGTCCTTGGGTACAAGGCTCTCGGCAACTTTCGCAAAGTGCCTGCGAAAGTCGGTGACTTCCTCGGGCCGCTCGTCCACGAGCAGTACAACTACTTCGATGTCGGTGTAGTTGCGCATGATCGCGGTACCGATATCTTTGAGTAATGTTGTCTTCCCGGCCTTGGGTGGTGAGACGATCAGGGCGCGCTGGCCGCGACCGATCGGGCAAAACATATCGATCAGCCTGCAAGAGGCGGGGCAACCGGGGTACTCGAGAGAGAGCCGAGGCTGAGGATCAATCGATGTAAGTTCTTCAAAGGGCCTCGCGGTGGCGGGCATGACGATTGGCTGCCCATCGACATCAAGCGGAGCATCGCCCGCGCCCCGATCGCGGCCTTCGCCTAACCGGGACTGCCGGTTGTCGACGGATGAGCCGCCCTGGCCATTTGAACCCTGACTATTCGAACCCTGACCGGACGAAACATAACTATTTGAACCAGACCCGCCGGAACCAAACCCGCCGGAACCAGACCCACGGCGCCGGTCCCTACCACCCCCACCCCCACCCCCGCCGCCCCCACCCGATTGCCCACTGTTGTTATCGCCGCGGCCTCGGTGGCTGCCATTGCCGTTTGACGAGCGGTCCGCGCCGGAACCCGCGCTGTTTCCATAAGTGTTCCTATCGGAGCTTACATTAGCTTGAGGGGCTTGGGAATGGGGCTGTCGCGGCTGGGGTGCGGGTGACCCCCGTCCCTGTGAAGACTGTGACGATTGATCTGGAGCAGATTGAGGCTGCTGCGCATTTGAGTACGGCTGCGCGGCTTCCCGGCGAATCGACTGCTTCGACGGGTTGGACGGGTTGGCACCGGCGGATTGAGTAGGGCGAGCGGGAAGATCGTGCGGGCCGCCGCGGCTGTATCCGGATGAGGGAGGGTTATTCATTTTCAACGATCGCAGCACTTCGCGTTGGTGCTCAACTAACTGTTCTAGGCTAAGGCGAGAAGGGCCGGGGCAACCGCATAAAACAATTGCCGCGGGCGAGAAACTAGGGGATTACCCCGACAAAACAAAAAGACCGGAAACCGTGAATGCAACGCAATAAGCGGGTGACCTGGGTAGAAGGAGTAAATCGCTTATGTTAACAAGGCGCTGTGCGGCAAGTCGGGCTGTAATCCGAAAAGTCCGCGATGAATGCCCAGTTGCTTTGGCAAACAGACATCAAACAGAAGTAGTCGCACGACATCTGTGAAAGGCCGCGGCCGAGGCAACGGGGAACCCACAGTGAAGGCTCAATCCTTCGCAATCTTACTTCACTACTGAACGCACCCGCCTGCCCGCCTCTACGGCTTGGATGAACGGTAGCCCACTCGGTGCGGTCTCGCCAGATATTTTCGTATGAAAGCTTGTACGACTCAAGTCCGACGAGAGATTCCGGCATGTAACACCTCAATCTTCGCAAGATTCCGGGGCTAATGAGGTGGTAAGCGATCCGGTTTGAGCTTCCGATCGATAAAGGAATCGCAGCCGAGACCTTGCGTGACACATCGATAAGCTTAAACGGAACGTAGAAACTACGCTTACTCCCTCATGAAGCGGCGAACTGAACGAACTAGATCCGATGGCAACAACGCCCCAAGCGGCAACGCGTCGGTTCGCGGCGGGGTAGATGGGACCGGTCCGAAGCTTGGCGGTCTGGGGTTCCAAGGCACACCTAGTCAGACTACTGAGCAGCTGAGCACCAAGTTGGCGGATGCTATCGGGCGTTGGATCGCAGCGGATGAGAAAAACCGGGCCATCGCGCTGGCTATCGCGGAGGCGATGGGCGCCGCGGCGGGAGGGAAGGATGTCGCCGGTGTAGCGGGGAAGGGGGCGGAGGCTCGATCCATAACTGTTGTGAAGGGCGGAGCAGGCGCGGCAACGCTCGACCCCGCGATCGCGACAATGGTGAGTGAGGCGGAGCGATTATTAAATCCGATTGTTGAACGCAAAGGCGGGGGTGAGCTCGCGGTAGCAAACGCGACGGGCGTCGGCTCCGTCGCCGCGGCTGCCGGACGTAAGAATGCGGAGAGTCGTGCTGAGGTGTTGCCGGAGCTATCGCTTTTGTTAAGGCCCGATCCGCGGGGACTGGTGGGCGGCATCGCCTTGCCACCAACATCTGCGCCGGGCGTTGAACTGGTTGCGACTAAGCCGACGGCCAAGCCAGCGAGCCGACGGGGCGGGAGTGGCGCGAGGGCAAAGGAGGCAGATGTAAGTGATGGTCCGGAGGATGCGCTGGAACGTGAGCGGGCACTGGCGATGCAACGTATCGAACATTATCAGGGGCGGGTGCTCAAATGCGCGGAGCAGAAAGACTATCCCGCCGTGGGTCAGCACGTCACTAAAATTATTGACTGCTTCGAGGCTTACGCAGCGAAGTTTGGGGCGGTTCGACCGGGTAGCGACGCGGCGGGTGCACTGGCGGCGACCATCGACGGGCTGCCCCACAAACTTACGTTGAGCGGGCGTGACGATGAGCGATTGTTACGAATTCTCTCACTGCTAGATGACGAAGATGAGCTTTCCGACGGCCCGCCAACCCACCCAAACCCCGCAGCGATTGCGCGGCCACTGCTGGCCGGGAAGGTTGTGGTGCTCGTGGGCGGCAACCGGCGCGATAGTCGCAAGTTAGGATTGATACGAGACCTGAACCTGGGTGAGCTGCGATGGTTACATTCAACCCCCTCTAAGCCAGCGACCGCTTTAGGGCCTGATATTAAGCGGGAAGAAGTCGCCTTGGTGCTGGTGGCGATCCGCTGGGTGAGGCACGCCACGGCCTGGTCCGCGGCTGAATCCGCTCTCAAATATAACAAGCCGTTGGTGAGGCTGCCCGGCGGGCTGGGCAGCAACGCTGTGGCGCACGAAATTCTTGAACAGGTGGGGAAGCAACTGGGGGCGTAGAGACGGTTAAGAGCCACTTGGTCGCGCAGAGCCAGTACCACGCGCGATGAAGTTCACCGGCTCCCGCAGTGTTGCGAAAACGGCGAGTCTCCCAAAGCAACCAACGTAGGCTATTGCGGGTCGCAGACTCGTACTGCCAGGCGCTCCCGGCATTACTTCGCGGTAAGGCCCTCGAGCATCCAGTCCGACACTTTCGTGTTGCGGACGGTGCTCACTTGGGGCCGGGATGTATGCCGCGCGGCGGTCCTCCATTTTTCAGTAGCGGTCAATCCCCCATAGGCCCCCTCACCTTTGATTACTTTGAGCAGGGTGGGGAATGTTGAGATGTTGCCAACGTTATAAGCGATGTCCACAAGGGCCGCCTGCCCGCCCAAGTGCAGAGCATCAAAGGTTGCCGCGCCGAGGGTTTGGCGGGCGATATCATAATGTTTCTTCAAATCCTCCGCGAACAACCGCAGGATTTCTATCGGCGGCATCTCCAGCGTTGCGTATGCCGACATGTTTTCCGGCGCGTACTTCCAGAGGCCCGCGCCGCTCCCGTTGCCCGCGTGAAGCGAGAGGAACCTGAAGTCATCCTCAATCTCCTGGCCGGTTGCCTTGTCACGCAGATTGCGCTTTTCGCCGATCGCGACGCCAGAATCTCCGCCCGCTAACTTCTTGCGCGTTCGTCGGGCGACATGATAGATGTGGTTCTTATAGGCGGCATCCCTCGTAAGGTTATGTCCGATCCCGATCGTAATTATGCCCACCGAATCGACGTACATGTAAGGAATATTGTGCTCAAAGTCGCTGGACTTAAGAATATCGAGCCGCTCAAACAGTGCGGAGGGAATACCCTGCATACAGAACCAACCTTTCCGTAAATAGACTTACAAGTTGCATACAAAACCGCTTGCGGCACCGCCTACAGGCACGAGCAGACGTGCCACATTCACATTCCACTCAACATCCGTCCGCCGATCAGAGCAGCAAGAAAAACTCCACATCCACCTTTTCTTTCTCCCCTCCCGATGCCAAAAACGTGTGAAAACCAACGCGCGAAGCGTGCAGAGCGGAAGGCATTGGCATTTCTCCTCAGTTAAGTTCTGTCAAGGGGTGGGCGTAAACAACCGTTACGAAACATCTAAGCGTGAAAAAAGAGTATTGCTCCCTCGCGGGCCAAGTTTTTTTAAGAGTACCCCTACGTCCCCTATAGAAAAGACCCGGCAATATTCTTGCCGGGTCCTTCACAAAAGATAGAAAGAGATTGTGAGTTGCCCGTCCAGAGCCGCCGTCAGCGGGGTGTGATCGGGCAAAATTAAGTTACGATGCGAAGACGCAGAAGACGCGGAGCCAGGAAATAGGCGGAGCGAAGGGTGAAAACTAGACTGCCCCAAGGTAGCTGTCTGAGCGTAGGCTATTAAGCGGCTTTGGTGGAGATCAGCATTCCGTAGAAAGAGCGGTAGACGAAGAAGACCGAAACGAGGAAGAAGCCAACGCAGAGGGCGATGGTCAGGGCGGTGTGTTCGCTGCCATCCACTTTGAGGCTGCGGGCCAGCTCCACGGCGAGAAGGCCAAAGAGGGTAGCGAACTTGATAACCGGGTTCATCGCCACCGAAGAGGTATCCTTGAAGGGGTCGCCGACGGTGTCGCCCACGACCGTCGCGGCGTGGAGGTCAGTTCCCTTGGCCTTCAGTTCGGTTTCGACCACCTTCTTGGCATTATCCCATGCGCCGCCAGCATTGGCCATGAAGATTGCCTGGTAGAGGCCGAAGAGCGCGGTTGAGATCAGGAAGCCAATGAAGAAGAAGGAGTTATAGAACGCGAAGGCGAGCGTTACAAAGAAGACGCCGAGGAAGATGTTAAACATCCCGGCCTGCGCGTAGCGGGTGCAGATGTCAACGACGCGTTTGCTGTCTTCAACGCTCGCCCGAGTGGTTCCGTCAAGCTTGATATTTTCTTTGATGAACTCCACAGCGCGGTAGGCCCCGGTCGAAACCGCCTGGATCGATGCGCCGGTGAACCAGTAGATGATGGCCCCGCCCGAGACCAGGCCCAGCAGGAAGGGGGGATACATGAGACTTAACATCTCAAGGTTCTGAGTCAGTCCGTTGGTGAGGCCGACGATGAGCGCGAAGATCATGGTGGTGGCACCGACGACGGCGGTGCCGATAAGCACGGGCTTGGCGGTCGCCTTGAAAGTGTTGCCCGCACCGTCGTTTTCTTCGAGGAACTCCTTGCCCAGCTCAAAGTTGGGGCGGAAACCAAACTCACTTTCGACCTCTCGATGGATATCGGGGGCCGATTCAATCATCGAAAGCTCGAAGACGCTTTGAGCGTTGTCGGTGACGGGGCCGTAGCTATCTACAGCGATAGTGACCGGGCCCATACCCAGGAATCCAAACGCGACCAGGCCAAAGGCGAAGACCGCGGGGGCGACCATGAGGTTTTCCAGCGACTGGCCCAAGACGTTGGTCATTTCAGCGACGTAATAGGCCGCGCCCATCAGGAACATAATCGCCATGCCGAGCCAGTAGGCGGAGAAGTTGCCAGCGACCAGACCCGAGAGAATATTAAGCGAAGCCCCGCCTTGCTCGGAGGCTTTCACCACTTCGCGTACGTGGCGGCTCCGCGTGCTTGTAAAGATTTTGACCAACTCGGGGATGATGGCGCCCGCGGCGGTGCCGCAGGTGATGATGGTCGAGAGTGTCAGCCAAAGAGTTTCGTCCCCATGGATCGACGGGATGAGCAGGTACGAGACCAGGTATGTTAACAGAATAGAGAGGGCCGAGGTGATGAACACCAGGCTGGTGAGCGGCTTCTCAAAGTCCATCTTGCTTGAGTTTATATAACGGGCCTTGGCGAAGGCGTGGTTCACAAAGTAAGCGACCGCGGCGACGGCGATCATGATAATCCGCATCACGAAGATCCAGACGAGCATCTGGACCTGCACGACGCTTGCAGCGTTTGTGGCGATGGCCATCTGCTCGGCCGTGGCGATAACCTGCCCGACGACCAGCGTTTCGGTGCCCGGCGGGACAACACCGGTGGGCAGGTAACGATCCACCCCCGGGATGATCGCGAGCATGATAAAGGTAATCAGTGCGACGCCGGTTACACCGTAGGTTTCAAAGCCGTCGGCGCTGGGCCCGACCGAGTCGCCAGCGTTATCGCCCACGCAATCGGCGATGACGCCGGGGTTACGAACATCGTCTTCCTTGATCTTAAAGACGATCTTCATCAGATCGCTTCCGATATCGGCGATCTTGGTGAAGATGCCGCCCGCGATACGCAACGCGGCCGCGCCCAGCGATTCACCGATTGCAAAGCCGATGAAACACTTGCCCGCCACTTCGCTGGGCAGGAAGAGCAGAATGACCAACATAATCAAAAGCTCAACGCTGATGAGCGCCATACCGATGCTCATCCCGGCCTTCAGAGGAATGTCGTGACAGGGGAAGGGCTTGCCGCGGAGTGAAGCGAAGGCGGCGCGGCTGTTGGCGAAGGTGTTGACGCGGATGCCAAACCAGGCGACGCTATAGGAACCCGCGATACCGATAAGAGAGAACAGGATGATCAGGGCCATGTCGCCCCAAGCCACGTGCATTAGGATTTTGAAGTAAGCGATCATCGCCGCGGCGACGAAGGCCCAGAGGATCAGAAGAAACCTACCCTGGCGAAGGAGATAGGTCTTGCAGGTTTCATAAATTAACTCGGAGATCTCCAGCATGCTGCTGTGCACGGGCATGCGCTTGAGTTGCACGTAGATGGCGAACCCGAAGGCGAGGCCCAATGCACTGATGAGCAGCCCGCCTAGCAGCAGGTTGTGGCCGCTGATGCCCCCGAAGAAGTCGACTTGGACAGACGTATTCGTGAGATCGGGGAGGACGATGTTCAGCTCACCACCGATCCGGTGCGCGGCTGGCAGCGCAAGGGCTGGCGCGGTGGTGCCCTGCTCAGCGATGGCCTGCCCGCTGGTGGCCTGCCCAGTGGTGGCTTGCCCAGTGGTGGCCTGCGCCGACGCAGGTACGGGTATCATGAAGATCGCCAAGAGGGCGAGAATCGCCATTGACACGGGTAGGCGTCGGTGCAAGGACGCGACGGCAAGCTGGATGGTGGCGATCAAGGGGAGGAACTCCGATGAACGCGGCGGGGTTTGGAAAGCGACGGCTCACGAACCGCCAAGTACTCCCGATCGCCGCGGAAAGGGTCTGCAGAAGAAGAGTTTTATGAGATGGCGAAAAGTTTGAAGTGGAAAAGGGGCAGAGAGAGCGGATGTAGGGGGAGGGGCACCGACCAGAGTGGATCGCTCGGAGAGTTGTATCGCGCAACTAATTTATTGCGACCGGCCCGCTTGAACCCCAGGAACGATTCGCCCGAGCGGCCGCGATGAAACGGTTACACTCGAAACAGAACCCGCCGCGGCGACCTAGTGAAGGATCGTCCGAGGCGGTGGGTTACGTTGCGGATTAGTCAGCGAACTTAGGGCCGTTACGGAGCGGGAGCGCAGGGAACTCACCGTTGCGGCGGGCGAGGGAGCGGCGAGCATCGCGCCGGCGACGTTCGCTTGGCTTTTCAAAGAACTCTTTGCGCCGGATGTCTTTGGTAAGACCTTCCTTCTCGCACAACTTCTTGAAGCGGCGCATCAGGCCTTCGACTGACTCTCCGCTGCGGGATTTAACTCGAATCGACATAAGCTCCTCATTCGTAACAAAAGTATCACTGCCGCCCGTACTGAATCGAAGTGCCTTCCCCGGTTTTCAGCCTCCATCTTGCTTCGCTATGGAGCCAGAGCAACGGATGCAGTGACCAAAGCGGAGGACGAGCGCGAATCAACCAAAACGGGAAAAGGCGTTCCTGAAATCGACGATGCCGCCACAGCGCCAGTCGGGCAGCAGGGGGGCAAGTAAAGGATGGTCCGGGGCGGCAGTCAAGGGGTGGGGAAAATCGTGGATCATGACAACACTACCAAAATTAGAACAAAGTTAGATTCGTGTAACTTGTCGGGCAAAGGTACGGATAAAACAAAGCCCGAGGCTTTCGCCTCGGGCTTGAAAGGTAGCATGTGTGATCAGGGGAAGTGCTAAGCTAGCAACCGCCACCTGAGTTTTTGATTAGCAGCGACCTTCAACCCAGAGGGTCATATAGAACTCGACATCGGCGCCATCAACACCGCCATCCCAGTTCACGTCAGTGTCCACGAAGCCAGCAGACCAGGAGTTGATGTAGCTGCCCACGTCATCGCCATCAACGCCGCCATCGCGGTTGTAGTCAGAGCGACAGGGAGGAGTAAGGACAAAGCCGCGAAGCTGACCGGCGGGGTTGCGGCCTTGGCCGACGATTTGACCTGCGTTGTTGATACCCGTAGCGATGAGCAGACGCCAGCCGCTGCCATTCGCCATGAGCGTGTTGAGATCGAAGGGATTGCCGCCGATCCAAACGCAGGAGCGCTGTTGATTGCGGTTGTCAAGGAAGTAACCAACCGCCGTGCTTTCGTTGTTTACGCTCAGAGCGAAGGAAGCTCCGCCCAAGGTGCCTAGGTTAGTAACTGTGCCGTTGCGCCAGAAAGCAGCACGGTTCTGGCCAGTCGCGAGTTCGGCAACACCGACGATGTCACCAAATATGTTGATGCTTTGCGCGCTGGAGTTGTCGCCACCAAGCGTTCCGAGGTCAACGATTCCGCCCGAGGCGGGATAGACGACCGCACGGGCGTCGCCGCAGGCACCTACACGAGACGAGTAACCGACTGCAACGCCGAGGTCGTTAATGCCAAGGCCGTAGGAGATGCGACAGATATCGCCAGCGAAGTCGGGAAGATTGATAGGTGCAGCGGAACGCCACTTAAAGGCTTCGACCGAGCCGACGCCGCGGAATGAGTTGGTGCCGATTACCCAACCACTGTTGCTAATGCCAGCTGCCTGAGCATGAATGCCGCTGTTGATCGGATCGAGATCGATCCACTGACCGTTGCGATATATGAATGGTTGAGCTGTTGAACCATAGAGATTGGCGGCGTTCGCGGCAGAGCCTACAACGTCGCCAGCGTCGTTCACGCCGTACGCCGAGCTGTAGAGCAAGCCGGGCAAGCTGCCAATATTCTGCAAAGCTTGGCCGTCACGGACGCGGAAGGCACGGGTGTAGCTGACGTTGGCGACGGGGGCGATCTTGGAACCGCCAGCAATCCAGCCGTTGTCGCTGATTGCGGTTGCATAGCTTTCGTTACCGCCCAAGGTACCGATTTCAGTGATGTTATACATGGGTGCGACGGCGGGAAGCTCTTCCCAATCGGAACCGAAGCCGGGTCCGGGGTTGCCTTCGCCGCCGTCATCTGTGAAAGGGAACACATCTTGGGCGGCTGCTACGGAAGCGAGGCCAGCAAGAGAGAGAAGGGACACAATAACGGAGGAGGCACGGGAACGTAAGAGATTTTTCATGAAAGGCACTCTCTTCAATTTATTCGGACGCAGACCAGTCTGGTGCACCAAACGACGGTCACTGCAGATCAGATTCGCACTGCGATCGGCTAGGATCGTCATAGCGGCTGAGATAGACACCAGACTCTGCGCCACGCACACACACACACACATTCACCCGAAATGCACCATCCCTCGAAGCGGGCCTAAGGAGCGGCCTAGCTCAACTTGCGCTGTAAGAGTCGCTTTTTAGGCCTCTGCACCGGGGCAAAGCCATAGCCATCTCGCGGGCAGAACCCGCAGAGATGCAAGAGCGCTTCGGCTTAGGTTTGGCGTGCTGCGGGTGTAACAGCAGCCGACACCTTAATCAAAGTGCTCTAGCGACGAATCAAACTCGGTAAGACAGTGCCTCTCTCCAAGCCCGAGTCTTTGCGCGTGGTTCCAACTCTGGACCAGACACATCGACTCTTTGTCATAACCGTACGTAAACCTAATGAGAATGACCGCACGTATTTAGTAGTTTTCTCCGCTCTTCCGTCGCCGCCGATAAAGTGGCGTCGCAAGAGTGTGAAAACGACTTTACGGGTGCTTCATTCTCCAATACTATTGTTGTATCGAAAATGCAACGCGATTGCAAGAGAAATATCCGTATGAAATGCTGGTTTAGGTTCCTTAACCTTGCAAAGGGGTTTTTCTATCCAGCCCCGAGCGACTTTTTATCTAACAGATTTCTCTGTGTGGCGCACCGATAACGCGGGCTATAAGCGTAAAAAGGTCCGACTTGTCATCACTTCTGTCGGTGGAGGGTTGCGGAAATCCGACGACCGATATTTCCCGCTCCCGGAACGATTTAAGAGCGTGGCTTTATGGAGACCATTTGATTTTGCCCGCTCACCGCGGGGCGACGATTGGTTGCGCGTTGATGATGCGAATTCCATCATCGCGCAGATTCCACATGATTTCCCCGGCGCTGATTGGCGTTGCGGAGTTGGGGTTGCTCAGCATGACGAGCTGGCCTGGGGCAGCGGTCGCGTCGATGAGGCCTGACGCAGCGTCGTAGGTGAGCGTCTCAGAGGTGAGTTCGCGGCCCCTGGAGCGAAGCCAAACGGAGCCTGTAGCTATGGCGGAGCGAAATTCGCCCCCGAAAGACTCGGTTGCTTGCAAATCCTCATTGCTTTCGCTCCTCGGGGCGGGGGAGGGCGAAGGAGATGCCGCTGAATCAATCTTCGCGACCAGACTTAGGCACTCCAGTTCGCTGCGAAGGCCATCAGCCGCGGCATCGTGAACAAGGCGGACACCTGCGAGGCCGGTGCCGCGGAGGGTGGCATCGCCGGATGCGCGGTCAAAGGTAAAATCTTGATTCCATGTGAAGAGGGCGGTGCCTTTGGCGGTGAGACCGCCGCGTGATGAGGCGGGGCTGGCGGCGGCGAGGGCGGCGATAGCGTTTTTAGGCGCGGGGAGGGTGGGTGTGGATTGGGTTGCATCGAGCGTGAGGAGGCGGCCGGGAGTGGGTACTTCAAGGCGAGCTGTGGCGGAATCTGCCAGATTGAGCGCGCGGATGGTCATTCCTTCGAGATACATCAGGCGGGTGAGGGTGGGGGGAGCTGGGGATGTGGAGGGTGTGGCAGTCGGGGCGAGATAGCGGCGGAGCTCGACGGTGGCGGGCGCTGCGGGTGAAGTTTGCCTGCCCTGAGCCAGCAGGCCGACGACGCGGCGGTCGCCAGTGAGCGGCGAGGAGGAGGGGCGGGGCGAAATTTTATCTTGTTGAGGGGTGCTGGCGTTGGGTTGGCTTTGGGAAGTCTGGCTGGCGGGCTGGTTTGTGGTAGAGCTAATCTCGGGGGGCGTGCGTTCGAGCTGGATTGTAATTTCGTTGGCGGCGAGCGCATCTTTGGAGGTCTGGCCCGTGGTGACCGCCGCTTGGGCGGAGCCGTGGCAGTAAAGCGTGTTGGCTTCGTCATCAAAGGTCATACCGGAGGCCCAAGAGGCGTTGGCCGACTGGTTACCGGATTCGTCAGCGTGGGAGAAGGAGCCTGGGCCTTCGACGGCAAGGGTGCGAGCGGCGCCGTCTAACGCGATTGTGTTTCCCTCGATGCGGCTTTGGTGCTGGCCGACGGCCGAGCGGGGTCCTGAGAGCGTTACAAGTTGGAGGGTGGGTTTGGCGACCAGGCGTGGTGAGGAGGCGAAGACGCCGTCGGCGCGATCAAAGCGGGTGTTGCCGGTGGCGGTGGCGAGCGCTACCTCCAGCCCTCTCTTGCCGGTGGTCGAATTTATATTACGTTCTAGTACGGCTTCGAGCGTGTCGGCGGTCAGCGTTGAGTCTTTTTGTTTGGCGGTCACCGCGCCCGTGGCGAGGACGAGCGATGGATCCGACTGGGTGCCCTCGCCCGCGCGGACAAATGTTATATTAAGTGTGTCCGCAGCCAGCGAGTTGGTCTGGCCGTCGCTTGCGTGGGCGTGACCGGTGACGACCATCGAAGATAAGTAAGAGGTTGCTTCGTCTATTGGGGTGAAGCTGGCGAGGAGCTCATCGCCCCGGATTGAGTTCGCGGGGGTCGAAAGCGAGAGATTGAGATCGTCGTTGGCCGGGGTGGTGGGTGACGATGCATTGGAGCCGACGAATGAGCCGCGGACGAGGACGGACTGAAGGCGGCGGGACATCTCGCCCTGATCAAGCGCGAACGTAAATAGCGCATCTTGCTGCCAGGAGATGCTGCCGGCGGTGGGGGTGGCGGTGGGGGTGGGGGTGGGGATGCTGGAGTCTGTGGGCTGTGTGCTCTTTGAGGCAGTTGAAGTTGTGGTGATTGGTTTTGATTCGGAAGTAACTACAGTGCGGGTGGAGGGGGATGTCTTAACACTGGAAATTATATTAACATCTTTATTCGACTCGGCGGTGAGTTGGCCTGCGCCGAAGGCTTTGACGAGGCCCGTGGCGGGCAGAAACTCGAAGGAGGTTGCCCAGGCGCTTCCGGAGCCTTCGCGGGCGATGCGTGCGGGGTTAGCGGAATCGCCGATGATTGCCGCGTGGCGAGAAGGCGATGTGTACCAGACTTGATGGCCCTGACCCCAAACGTTTTGGTCATCGTCGCGGAGGGTGACGCGGGGGGAGGTGCCGGGGGGCGAGGTGCAACTGGCCCAGAGATTATTACTTTCAAGTTGTGAGGGGGAGGTGCGAAGCTGCTTAACTTCAAGCGGGCCGGTGAATGCGAAGTGGATGGGCTGAGATCCGGCATCACCCTTGGCTGAGGTGGAAGGGGACTGCGATGGAGGCGGGGCCAGAGGCGGAGCGAGCGGCGTGGCCATGGACTTGGCTGGTGGGAGGGCAGGAGATGAATTATTATTTACGTTTGGCTGTGGCTTGTTGGTCGCGGTCGTCGTAGGCGGCGTGTTCGTGGGCGGCGCATCGGACTGAGGCTTGGCTCCCGGCGCCTCGCTTACTTCAGGAAGCTGACCATCTACGAGCCGAACATAAGCGTTGACCTGCTGACCAGAGACGGAGCGGGCGGCCTGCGCGATGTTAACATCCCCGGAGGCGGAGATCGCGTAGAACACGGTGGTGGGGGCGGAGGGCGGGGGGAAGGGTCGCGATCCGGGGGTTGGCGGCACGTAATTCGCAGGGAGAATGTGGGGCGCGGCGATAAACGCGGGAGTTGCACGTGCGGGCGGCCCAGAGGCGGCAGCGACCTTTGACTGCAAAGGTATATAAACTAGCTTGCGGGTGCTGGCGATGCGCAGGAGTTGAAGCGAGGCTCCGGCGTCGTCGAGCACGATGAGCACCTGCGAGCCATCGAAATCCACCTGATCACCCACGAGCGTGACCTCGCCGGGGAAGCGGATCTCGCCCACGCGCAGGTCAAACGTAAGCTCTTCGGTTTTTAACGTAAGTGTCGGCGTGGCGGTGGCGGGGTCGGGGCGTTGTCCGCTGGGGGTGGCCGCAAACATCCGCATGATAACATCACCCTTGATGAGGCCATCTTCCGGTCGGCTGCCAGCGAAATCGGGGATGAGGGCACGGCCGGATTCGGCTTCGACGTAGACAGTTCGGCCATCGCGCAGGTAGATCCACAGCCGCGGCTCCTCCATCGCGTAGCGTTTGCCCTCCATCGGGGTCGATTTGGCGGCTTGGAGCTGCGCTGCGATGCGCGTTGGATCGCGTTTGTCCGCCATCGAAATAAATAACCCCTCACCAGCGCCCAGGTTATTCAGAGCTCGCGAGCTCTGAACTTGGGGAATCGTGGTGATATCGGGGACCTGCTGCGTAAGCGGATCAATGGTGACTTTGGGAGCAGGGCGGAGCGAAAAGAGGATAACGCCCGCGGCCGCCGCGGCGGTGACAGCGACCGCGACGCCTCGGCGAGTGAGGCCAGAACGCCGGGAGATCTGGGGGTTCCAAAGCCCGCGAGATGCAGGAGGCGTGGGTTTCATGGGTAATGGTATTGGGGGCGGGGGGCAGGTGGCACAACCTGAAACGAATCGTGCCACAGGTTTCGCCGCTCTGGGCGATACCTGTGCGGGAGCCGCGAACCGTGTGGCATCATCGCACATACACCTCTGGCTTGCGCCCCGGAAAGAATCCTGCTCCAA
>Ga0105044_10004962_pt1 | contig 18321 bp, 12 predicted proteins | sample MAT01_FD_78092 | JGI IMG/M metagenome (GOLD analysis project Ga0105044, IMG submission 78092) | Freshwater microbial communities from Lake Fryxell liftoff mats and glacier meltwater in Antarctica - MAT-01 | ecosystem: Environmental > Aquatic > Freshwater > Ice > Liftoff microbial mat | place...
AAAGCTGCTTGCTGAACTGTATGAAGAGACGGGGCAGCTCGCTCTCGCGCAAAAAACGTATGCTCAATTGGCGTCCGAGCGCCCCCGGGACGTCAGCATTCGCTTGAAGCTGATCGGGCTCCGCGAGCTTTCTGGCGATCTCAAAGGAGCGCTGACCGAATACGAAAAACTCGTCCGTGCTGAACCCAAGAATCCAGCCTTCGTATTTCGCATGGTCGAAGCCTTACTCCAACAAGGCGAGCGGGCCCGCGCCCAGGCCGAACTGCAAAAGCTTGAACAGCGGGCACGCGGCGACGACCAAGTCCTCACGACTCTCGTTGACCTCTATGAACGGTTAGGTGATCCCGCGCGCGCCACTCAGATCTTGGAAAGGATCACGGCAGTGGCAGGGCGCGATCCTCGGCACTTGGTCGAGCTCGGACGACGCTATTGGGAGGCCGACGACAAAAACAGGGCTATTAAGACCTGGAAGCTGGTGGAGTATGCGGGCCATGCGGGCACAGATCGCGCGGCAAATTTGCTGATCTTGGGCGATGTCTATCTGCAACACGAACTCACTTCCGACGCCTTCAGGGCCTACCGCGAAGCCAGAAAGCTGAAACCCAATGACCGCAGTGTTGATCGCGCCTACGCACTCGCTCTGGAACGTGCAGGCGCTCAAGCGAGCGCAGGGCCACGCCGCGCCTACTACGAAGAGGCCAATGGCATTTGGTTTGGGATACTCAAACTTCGCTCCCCCGAGCCTCACCTAGCACGTGAAGCGCGCCAACACATCGTAACGCTTTGGAGTCTTGATCGCTCGCTGCCGCGCAGGCCTGCGGCGCTCCGCCTCCAACTCGAACACAAGCCGCCTGATCTCGAAGCTGGCAAACTCTTAGCGGAGGTCGAGCTCAAGCTTGGCCAGCCCGAGAAGGCAGAAGCAACGCTGCGGCAGCTGGTGCGTTTGGCTCCCGGGGATGTGGAAAGCTGGGCGACCCTTGAAAGAACGTTGGTCAAGTTGGGGCGCTTGGCAGACGCCATCCTCACCTTGGAGCAATTGGTCGTACTGGACCCCGCGAACGCACGCCAATCCTATCAACGCATGGCAGAACACGCGACGGCCTTGTATCGTGACGTGGACGCACTGCGCTACGCGGCTCGTGCCCTTGAGCTGAACCCGGACGATGCCGAAGGCCACCGACGCCTCGGCGAGATGTACCGCAAGCGGAACCTGCCAGAAAAAGCCATCGAAGCATTCCGCAAAGCGATTGCCAAAAATGATCGGCTTTTCCCGGTTTATTTCGAGTTGGCTGAGTTACTGATGGCCCACGGGCAGACCGCCGAAGCAGATCGCCTGATGCGCCGGGTGATGCGGTCTGCTGTCGATAGCGAGCTCGTGTCACGCGCGGTGCGCTTGAGCGCCGAAATCAACGTGAGTGCCGGCACACTTCCGGACCTAGAGCACGAGTTGTTCCAGGTCGCGCTTGGACGCCCGAATACTCCCCTCTACCGCGAGCTCCTCGTTGAAATCTACGGAGCCTTGACGGCGCCATTGATTTCTGGAGCAGCCAGCGCGAACGCCGACGTACGCGCCAAGAACGAGCACGCGCTTGCCCAAATAGGCGAACGCGCCATCAAGCCCTTGCTCGACGCTCTCAACGATCCGAACGGCAAACAGAGGCAGTTTGCCATAGAACTCCTGAGCCACCTTCACAACCCGGGCGCGGGCCCCTCACTCATTACATTTGCCACCGGCGACGCGGACGTGAATCTACGCACGCGTGCCATGCTGGCGGCCGCTGGCCTCCACGATATCGGCCTCCTCCCACGCTTCAAAGAGGTGCTTTATCGGGAAGGCAGAGCGAATCCTGTAGAAGGCGATCCGGTGAGCATCGCTGCCGTTTTCGCTGTGGCAACGCTCAACGACAACGCAACCGCTCCACTTTTGCTGACACTCCTTTCGTCGGAATCTCCCTCGGCTCGGGCGCTAGCGGTGCTCGGCCTCGGCTCACTCAAGTATCGAGCGGCCGTGCCGCTCTTGGTTTCGCTCTGCAGATCGGCCGCGGCGGGGCCTTTGGTGCAGAGGGCGGCAACACGCGCACTCGCTCAAATCGGCGAACCAACCGGCGAGGCCGTTCTGAAAGACCTAGTCTGGTCGGCAGACGCGGGCCTCCGCCAGAGCGTGCTCATCGCACTCGGCTCTTTGTCAAAAAAAGCAGATCCGACAGCCTTGGCACCTGCCCTTTTGGATCCTAACCCCAAGACACGCGAGGCGGCGAAACTTGCGGTGCTCTTGGCGACCACCCGGCGCACGATCTGGCCCGCATTGTTGCCGACTCCGGCCGGCGCACGCGTGGATGTGGCCGAGCTTTTAGATCGCGGCTATGAGCCCTTGACCTTCACCAACAGCGAGCTTGCAACCGCCTTCGTTTGGGCCAGCGCCGCTCTCACCCAAGTTGCCACAACCTACGCACAGTCCTCGCTGGATGGGGCGAGAACCGTAGCGGCGAGCCTCGGCGGCACACGAGCCACGCCGTTTTTCTTGCCGCTCCTCAACACACACGAGGGGCTCTCCCCGGATCTACAATCACAAGTCAACTCCCAAACGCACGAGTTGGTGCGGTCGCTCGTGGAGCCTTTTTCGGCACTCGCGGGAAACCCGGCAACCGATGCACGGCAGCTGTCTCTCGAGTTTCTTGGGAGGCACGCCGAAGACAGCGCCCTCGCGCCCGTGATCAAGGCGCTGACGGATCCCAAAGATAGCGTGCGCATGGTTGCGCTCTCCGTGCTTGGAGAGCGGAAGATCCAGGCCGCCGCCGTGGACGTCGCCAGTGTGCTGTCGGACGCAACGTCGTGGGCGCTCCGGCTGCGAGCTGCCCAAACACTGAAGCTCCTTGGCTCACCCGCAGCACCCGGCGCACTCCGTGCCCTGCGCGGTGCTGCCGAGGAAGACCGCTACGCGCTCGTGCGCGGTGCCAGCCTGGAAGCCTTGAACGCGCTTGACCCGGCGGGCTCACTTTTGGCGCTACGAAGCGCGCTGCGCCGAGATCCCGATGAAGAAGTGCGGAACCTAGCGAAGAGTCTGCTAAAAGCTCGTTGAAGCGACCCCTATGCGCACTCCGTCTTGGATACTCTGCACCGTTAGCCTGTTAGGCTGCCAGAATTTGAGCCGCTTCGAAGTCAAGCCTGGTGAGGCCTACTGTGGAAGCCTGATATCCTCGCCCACGTTTCACGAAGGCCTGCTGCCGGCCGGAGTGCCGCCAGTTTTACCGATGCGCCTTGAACTCAATTTGAACGCCCTGGACACCGAGCCCGGTACCGTGACGACCGGTGACAGCGCTTCAGGGTTGTGTTCGGGAGACGGGCTACCCCTCTTGAATCACTCACCGCTGCGTGCGATTCGGCCCCTTCAGCATGACCAGCTGAGCCAGCTTGAGTTCGGCGATGGCCGGGACATGAACCTCATGCTCTGGATGGACTCCACATGCCAAGGCAGCCTGCTCGGTGTGCTTTCCCTGATGCGGGATAGCTCGCTTGAAATGCGGATTTTCAAACCGAAGCCCCAAACTGTGGAAACGGCACCGCCCTCCGCTCAATCAGGATTTGGAGTCTTCACGCTGACCAAGAAGCCTGCAAGCAACTGTGCCTACTGAGTTCGTATGCGAGTTCTAGGCATCGAGACGTCTTGCGATGAAACAGCCGCGGCGGTCGTCGAAAGCGATGGGCGTGTGCTCTCGGATATCGTGCACACGCAAATCCAGCTCCACAGCCGTTACGGTGGGATAGTACCGGAGCTGGCCTCACGCGACCACCTGCGCTCTATTTCGCCTGTCGTCGAGAGAGCGCTTGAGGAGGCAGGCCTCGAACGCACCCAGATCGATGGCATCGCCGTCACCTGCCAGCCTGGCCTCACCGGGGCCTTGCTCGTCGGGGTACAGTTTGCGCAAGGTCTGGCTTGGGCATTGGACAAGCCGGTTGTCGCGGTCGATCACTTGATGGGCCATCTGCTCGCGGCCTATTTGGAGTACCCAAAAAGCCCGGGCCCCCTCTCACCCCAGCTGCCATTTGTAGGCCTTTTGGCCTCAGGCGGGCATACGGCGATCTATCGCGTCGAGGGTTTCGAGCCACACCAAATCTTCGAACTCGGGGCCACACGCGACGATGCCGCCGGGGAAGCCTTCGACAAGGTGGCCAAGCTGCTCGGCCTCGGCTACCCGGGTGGTCCGATCATCGACAAGCTAGCTTTCGAGGGCAATCCCGAGGCAGTTAGCTTATCACGCCCCATGAAGGGCAAAGCATCCTTTGAATTTAGCTTCTCGGGATTGAAGTCCGAGGTGGCCCGCCATGTGCAGCTGCACGGCCCACCGGGAGATGAACCACGGCTACGCGACCTGTGCGCTGCCTTCCAAAACGCCGTGGTCACCAGCCTCATTTCCAAGAGCGTCCGAGCAGCTGTCGAGGAGGGTGTAAATACCCTCGTGTTGTGCGGCGGGGTAGCGGCCAACCGCGGCCTGCGCGAAGGGGCCGAGCTGGCGGCCAAGAAACACGGCCTCACACTGCTCATCCCACCCTTGCGGGCCTGCACCGACAACGCAGCCATGATCGCGTTTGCCGGGGCGCAAAAGCTGCTCACCGGTCAGAACAACAGCGGAGCGCTACGCGTGAGTCCTCGAACGGTGTTAGAAAGGTTAACCCGTAAGGGCTCTGGCGCCCGCGGTTAGCCTTCGGAACCCGGCCCAGCAAGCCAGTAGCACTGGAAGCGCAAAATCGCCTTCCGAACCGCCAACATGCGCGAGCGAACAGCTCGGCTTGATCTGCGGAGCCATTTTAGGCGGGGACACAACCGTAGGTTTCTGTGCCGCGCCGAGCGTCACCTCGAACAGCTTCGGCCAATATTTTCCGGTAATGTAGAAGTTGCCACTCTCTGGGATGTAAGCAATGCCGTTCAAAACATCCACACCCTGGCGCTCGGTAGCGCTCAAGAGACCCGCGGCGTTGAACTCGGAAAGAACCTTCCCGGTGCCCGAATCGATCGCTACGATCCGGTCTGTCTGCCAGACATTCGCGTAGATCTGCCCTTTCACGCACTCCAGCTCATTGATGTTAAACAGCGGCTGACCAGCACTCACCACCTTGAGACTTCGAATTTCCCCGAATGTTTCCGGGTCGCGAAATGAGAGGCGATCCGTGCCGTTGCTCATCACGAGCGATTGGCCATCGTAGCAGAGACCCCAGCCTTCTCCAGCGTAAGTGAACCTCTGTCGCTCCACAAACGTGTCCAGATCGTACTCGATCGCGATCCCATTTTTCCATGTTAACTGGTAGAGACGGCGATCAACGCGGGCGAGCCCTTCGCCAAAAAACTCTGGATCGAGATCAATTTTCTTCTCAATCTTGCCTGTGACAATTTCCGAGCGTTGCAGGGTTGAACGGCCTTCGAGTCCCGTACTTTCAAAAAGCTTGCCCTCGAACAACACCAGGCCTTCGGTGAAGGCGGTGCGGTCATGCGGAAAGCTTCGGATAACTACGGGCGCGGTGGCTGATTGGCCTCTGGCGGACAAAGGAACTGTCGCTGCAAAGGCTGCCGCAAGGATCGGAAACAGAGTGCTCGGGCGCGACATTTTGGGGTGCAGGCTAGCTGATCTCCCGAAGGACGTCGACGACCGTGACAGGTAGCTCAAGCACGAAGATGCAGCCCTTGCCTGGAAGGTTCTGAACGCGAATGTTTCCGCCATGGGCATCGACGGCTTGCTTGGCAATGGCGAGGCCCAAGCCGAATCCGCTTTGTTGGTTGTCGAGACGCACGAACGGGGCAAACGCGGCCTCAACTTTCCCAGGCTCGAGCCCTCCACAACGGTCTTCGATTTCGATCACTGCACGTCCGTTCGTGATGGCCCCGCGTAGCTCGACGATGCCTCCCTCATGCGTGTACTTCACCGCATTGCGGAGCAGATTGCCCAACGCAGAGCGAACCAGGCGAACATCAAGGTGCACACGTTCGTCCTTTTCGAGCACCATGCGAATGTCGACGTTTTTCGATTCCGCTTCGGAGATCGCGCCCATCTCAACGTCCTCAAAGAGCGACCTGAGGGTCGTCCACTGCCTGCGAAGCTCAATGCCGGACGCGACGCGCGCGGTCTGCAGTGTCTGCTCGACGAGTTCACTCGTACGTTGTAGACCTCGCTCGAGAGCGCCGACTGCGCGACCCTCGGTGGGAAGCTGTCCCTTGGTCTTGAGCTGCTGGAACGCCATCGTTGCGGCAGACAGTGGATTGCGCAGCTCATGGGCGATGAAGGCGAAATGCTCGTTGGCATGCCGCAGCACCTCGGCATCTCGTTGGCGCGTGTACTCCGAGACGGCGTGTGCAATCCCAGTGATCATGCAGTCGAAGACAACCTGCATTTCTCGAAAAGTGATCGGCTCGCCGGCGTGCCGCGCCGTGGCGATGATTGCGTCACGCAACGCTCCGTATTCGCGCACGACGGAATCGAGGCTGAAGCCAAGGCGGAGCCGCTGTTCCCCGTGCCCAGCCGCGGTCGCACTATGCTCAGGAGAAGGACCTACCGATGAGAGACCTGCGTCTTCCCGCAAGGCGGCGAGGATCTCGTCCACAAACTCTGGCAGATGATTGATGAGTTCGATCGTGGGCATCGCCTCGGGGGCGAGCGTGCCTCGGACCTGCTCCTTCCAATGAAGCAGCACTTCCGCGCGTTGGGTCGCGACTATCTCGTGGAGGGCCATGCTGGCACGTATCGCACAAAAGCTGCCGGAACGCATCGGGGCTGGCCCTCGACAACGTCCTTTTGCGGGCGCGCCGTCAACGATGTTGGAAATAGTTCGCCAGCGAGAGTGCCAAAGGCCGTCACCGCATCGGGACTCCCCGAATACGAGAGCCGAACCTCAATATCCGCCTCTTGCCGCCCTATTCATAGGATTCCCGAAGTGACTCAAGCGCGGCGGACGATAGTCGCTCTCCATCGCATTTCTTGAGTCTCTTTTGTTTGCAGGATGCTTGAGCACAGAAGTTATTTCCACCTCGCCAACCAAACTGCCAATGTGTTAACATGCAGCGCTATCCATGCGCCAAACCCTTGACCCGAAACTCGACGTTGTTTTCAAGCTCCTGTTCGCCGACGAGCGCAACAAAGCGCTTTTGATTTCACTGCTCAACGCTGTGCTTCGTCCGCCGTCGCCGATTTTGGATTTAGTGGTTCTGAATCCGGAGCTGCCCAAGGAAGCGACCGATGAGCGGGGTGCAGTTTTGGACATACGCGTGAGACGGACGGACGGAACTCAAATCGATCTCGAGTTACAGGCGCGGCAGCACCCCGGGCTGCGCGAGCGAGAACTTTTCTACTGGGCGCGCATGTACACGAGCCAGATCGGGCGCGGTGACGACCACCGAGAATTTTCGAGGGACTTGGAGATCCACACCTTGGAGCTGCCGAAGCTGGAGGAGGAAGCCGCGCACGACCCGGAGTCAGCTGTGCTAAAGTGGGGACGCTTCTTTCGAGCGACCACTGACGAAGAATTAGAGGAACTTGCGATGGCAGACCCCGACATGAACGCCGCCCAACAAGCGCTAGACCGGCTGTCAGCAGATCCGAAGGCACAGCAACTCGCGGAGGACCGGGAACTAGCAATCTGGAACCTCAAGCGAACGGTCGAGCTGGCCGAGCAACAGGGTGAGGCTAGAGGCAAGGCTGAAGGCAAGGCTGAAGCGCTTCGGGATGTACTAGCTAAACTTTTGACGCTGAAGTTTGGCAAAGTTTCCAAAGAGGTTGGCAATCGAATCCAAAGTGCGAATGAAGCCGAGGTATTACGGTGGACAGAGCGTGTTCTCTCGGCGCCGTCAGTGGATGCCGTCTTCCAGGATTAATTGCGAGTTAACGTCTCACCTCAGCCCCCGCGTGCTCGCGCGTTGTTCACTTCCCCGCTTCGCCGGCCAGAGGAGAATCTGTAATGCCGACCCCGGACGCCGAAGTGTGGTAGCGGTTGGCCGTGCCGACGCCGTTGATGAACCCAATTGCGACATCTGAGGATGTGTGGCGATCCCCCAAAACACGCCTCACCTCATGTGCCAGGGTTTGGGTCGAAATCTCTTCGTTTCCTTGCCGAATCGGTCCGGCACAGGCTCGTCCCCGAGGGCCGTCACACCATCGACACCAACCGAGGATAGCGTTGGCACCGTTTGTCCTATTTGTGGAGAACCACCGTGAGCCGTCAGAGCACCGTCCCAAACCGGAAGCTCACTCTCCCCTTTGCTCAGTCAGGGACAGTGCGGCGCTTCGACTGAAATGCCGAAGGATCAAGGGATGGGCTGCGAGCCGGGGGGGCACCGCACGAGCGATCCATTGCGTTCATGGATGCTCCTTTTCCCTCAACTGACGCACAGAAACGCGACGTGCTCACTTCGCCTGAGGTGACCATTGATGGCAAGGTGTTCCCCACGAGCTACCGCGTGCTGCAGAGAAGCGGTGACGTGCATGGGGGAACCTTCGGTTTGATAACGGACATCGCTGGCGATCCGGTGCACGCGGAAGATGGCTCCGTTCACATCTCGCCGGACACCGATTTTTCATCGCTCTTGCCCGTCGGGGGGAAGCTCTTTTCCGTCACGCACTTCGAAAGTCGGCCGGGCGCGATGTACGTGTCGGAACTGCTTCAAAACCCGAAGACGGGTGAGCTTTCAGTCAAGAGCACGCACTCGGTCAATTTCGCGAATTTTGGCGGAATTTGGATTCCCTGCGCCGACAGCGTGACGCCGTGGGGCACACATTTGGGCGGTGAGGAGTATTCACCCGAGGCTCGAGCGTTTGAGGCGGCCACAGAGACACGCGCGCTCGATAGCTCCGTCTTGGCGATGACTTGCTACTTCAAGCTCGATCCTAAACGCGATGCCAATCAGGATGGCAAACCAGATCTCGCGCTCGATGCTGTGCGCGCGGTATTCAACCCGTACGCTTACGGTTATCCGGTCGAGGTGCGAGTCTCGACGAAGGGCGAGGCTATCCCCAACAAACACTACGCTATGGGGCGATCGAACCTGGAGCTCTCGTACGTGATGCCCGACCGAAAAACAGCGTATCTCACGGACGACGGCAGCGACGTCAGTTTCTACATGTTTATTGCTGACAGAGCTTCGGATCTCTCCAGCGGCCAGCTCTACGCGATGCGCTGGAACCAAGTGAGCGACACCAATGGCGGAGAAGCAGATATCGAATGGCTGAGCCTAGGCCATGCCTCGGATCTTGAGATCCGCTCGCTGATCGACAAGAAGCACAGATTCTCGGATATGTTCGAGGCCCAAAAATCGGACCCGAAGAAGCACACCTGGCCCGCTGGTTTTCGCTTCACACGCACCGATACCGCTGGTTCCGAATGTCTGAAGCTTAAAGCTGGCCAAGAACTGGCAGCCTCGCGTCTCGAAACACGTCGTTATGCCGCCTATCTCGGCGCGACGACCGAGCTCCGAAAAGAAGAGGGGCTCACCTTTGATCCCGATTCGTCCTCGCTTTACGTGAGTATCAGCGAGCTTTCCAAGGGGATGACGGACGGCGACAAGGACGAAGCGGGCGGCCCCAATCACATTCGCTTGCCACAGAATAGGTGCGCGGTGGCGTGTAACAGCTGCGCGTCGCTCCCGACGCTACCTTGGGCAGCAACTACGTGGCTCGTTCCTCTAAGGCGCTCATCATGGGCAAGCCCACGAGCTATCCAGAGGGTAGCCAGTTCGCTGGCAACACGTGCAGCGCGAATGGCCTGGCCAACCCGGACAATCTGAGCTTCGTACCCGGAAGGCGCACGCTGCTGATCGGTGAAGACACGAGCTCCCACCAAAACGACGTGGTTTGGGCCTACCAACTCGATACCGGCAAGCTCAGTCGCGTCCTCACGACGCCGTATGGCTCCGAGACCACTTCCGTCTACGTCTACCCCAACATCGGGGGTTGGTCGTACATCAAGACCGTGGTTCAGCATCCCTACGGTGAGTCCGATCAGGGGGAATTAGGCCCTGATGTTAGCAACAAGCGTGCATACGATGGATACCTTGGACCATTCCCCGCGCTTCATTGAGCGACGAATTGCGGTGAGTGGGTGGCTCACCGGGGCCCTGTTTTGTTCTTCCCTCCTTACCGTAGCGGGCGCCAGCGAGCCCACAACTCCAAGCTCTGTGCCATCCAATCGCACACCGTACACTCCGGCCGCATGCTACGCCAAAACACAGACTCGCGGCGCAGCCACACGGAACCCGTGTTACGTGTGCCACACTCAAGGCCTCGCGCCCAACTTCACGCATGACGAGGATCTGCAGCTCCGTTACGACTTTGCCAGCCAAAGCGAGAGCGGTACCCCCAATCCCTGGACCAATCTGAGTCGTGACTTTTCTGCCATCGCGAGAGAATTCAAAGCCGCGGACCTTCTCGCTTACGTTCGGACCAACAACTATCAATCAAGCTCGGGACAGCTGTTGCTCACTCAACGCCTCAGAGCTTCGCTCTCCGAAGCGTGGGATCCGAACCGCAACGGCAAGTGGGACGGCTACGTTCCTGATTCCTATTTCCACTTTGATGCGCAAGGATTCGACCGCGCTCCAGACGGAACGTTAACCGGCTGGCGCGCCTTCGCTTATGTGCCATTTCCAGGAGGTTTCTGGCCCGCGAATGGTTCCTTCGGGGATGCCCAGATTCGACTGCCACGTGATTTCCAAACCAACGAAATCGGCAAAGTGGCCCCGCAAACCTACGCCGTCAATCTGGCGATTGTCGAAGCTCTGATTTCGCACAGCAACGTGCAGATCCCGAAAACTGACGAGCGCAGTTACGGAGTGGATTTGGATCAAGATGGCAAGCTTGGCCAAACGAGCCTGGTCGCGTATCGGTGGCCTCCCCAGGCTCAGCGAAAAATGAGCTGCGTTGGCGCCGCGCGCATTCACGAACTCCCACTAGCGGCCGGCCTTTTCCCAGCCGGAACCGAGTTCTTGCACTCACTCCGTTACCTGGACCCACAGGGAGACGGGCAGGTGCGAGCTGCGGCACGCATGAAGGAATTGCGTTATTCACGCAAAACTGCCTGGCAAACCTACGCGCAGCTTGAAGCGAATGCGCTTCGGGAAGAACATGAGAGAGCGCACTCTCCGGCGAAACTCAAGAGGATCCTGGGGAACACCGAAGCTGGACTCTCGAACGGGCAAGGCTGGATCTATCAAGGCTTCATTGAAGATCGACTTGGCGCCCTGCGACCCCAATCATTCGAGGAGACAGCTTCCTGTATCGGCTGTCACGGTGGAATCGGTGCCTCCACCGACAGCACCTTCTCATTCCCAAGAAAGCTTGGCGCCGGTGCCTTTCAGCACGGCTATTACTCAACGGCGGAGCGTGGCTTTGACGGCGTGCCAGAACCCAAGCGCGCCGACGGACGCTACGAATACTCGCTCTACCTAGAACAAACTCGAACCGGCGACGACTTCGGGACCAATCCTGAGATCGCCGCTTGTTTTTTTGATGCTGCAGGTGATCTGAAGCCGGCCAGTGTCAAAAAGCTCCACACCAACATTGCGCTCCTCCTCCTCCCCTCTGAAAGTCGTGCAGTACGCCTCAACGCCCTCTATCGGGCACTCGTGGAAGCGCAAACCTTCACCCGGGGTCGCGAACCGCTCAGCTCGACGTCAGCCTTGGTGCACACGACGCTAGCCCCAGAGCAGCCAACCGGGGTCTCGTGTCAGCTATTTGTCTTTGCCGGAACTCACGAAAAAGTCGATGGAATCTTTTCGAAGACGAACCTTGTAGCCGGGGACGGGCCCGCGGAACTGAAACGTGATTTCAGCTCCTGCCTGGGTGTTATTGGTCCGAACCCGCAGGATCCGTCGATCGCGCTGCTCGATCATCCGACCATTGTCGAGAACTTTGCGGCCAGCGAGCGTCACCTTGAAACCGGTGGGTGTCGGTGTTCCAGTGAGTGCGCCACCTGGTGCATCCAGCTTCAACTTGTAGACAATGGGCAACTCCAAATCACCCCGCTGGAAAGGCTTCACATCTTCAGGTTTCTTGGCGGGCTTCGCATCTTCGGTGAAGGTTTCATCCTCCTGAGCAGCCGCACGCGAGAGCTGAAGCTCGCGCTCTCCTTCATTCATCGCTAGCTCGGCCGCCACCTCGACAGGGGCCTTGGGTGCCGCCTCCAAGGTGGCCATCGGAGTGGGACCAAAGAGTGGCACCTCTGCCACGATGCCTTGCTTCGGATCGGCTTTCGCCACTGCAGCTTTTTCTGTAGCCCCCGGCGCAGCCCCAACGTTGGGCGTCGCGACGTTCGGACTGGCAGCGGTGGCGGCTACTGCGACTGGCACCGGCGCTGATTCCGGCTTGTTTCCCCCGTGCAGTGTGATGAAAGCGGTGACGCCGAGGAGCAGAGTTCCAACGCCCAGTGTTCCGAGAAGCCTCACCTTCGGAGGCATTCCGGCCCAAGCTGAGCTCACCTCCACCACGGGACTCGACTGTTGTCGGAGTCCGTTGCTCGCCACCGAGCGCACTCCTGTCTTCGGTGGCGGTGCATTGGAGAAACGCCCCTCCGGCGGCGGCGCGGTGCGTCGAAGACGCTCCTTATTCTCGGTTGCAGGTTTTCCAATTCTAGCGCGAGCCACTTCGAACACTTTTCCTAAGCCGCCCGCTGCCTTTTCGCTCAGCGAAGCCAGATTGGAACCGGCGCCTTTGGCAAGAACTGCCGCTTTGGCGGCCCACTTGCCCATGCGTTGCCCCAACTCGGCAAGTTCGCGGGCGCTGAGCGCGTCTTCTTGCTCGCCGGGAGTCGACTCCGCCTCGACTGCGTCCGTTGCACTTGCTGCGACGCTCTTGCGCTGAGACTTGTCCGAGAACCGAGCTTTGGTATCGACCACCGCGGGCTCGGGAGTTTGGTCGATGCCAGGACGCCGTAAGGTAACGAGTAATTGTGGCACCTGCGTGCGCGGGTCGATCGAAACTTCTACGCCGTCGATCAACGCCACGAAGTTGGGGTTCTCGTCACCAGATTCAACTTCAATTTCTCGACCCACCGTCAGAAATTCCAGATTGGAGCCCACTTGAACGCGACGCCGGCTACTGCCCTTCACGCGTGCCTTCATGGGCGCGGCAAGGCCTTCAATGTGTAAGCGCACCTTCGTCCCCGGTTCGACGTCGAGGAGCGCTTGGGGGCTCACTTCGCGCGCCTCGGCCGCTTGAAGCGCGGCCGGTGTGCACAAGGCTTTCAGGGCATCGACGCTGCTTCCGTCGAGCGCCGTGAATTGCACACCAAATTCGCCATCGCCTTCGGCGGCATCGCGACGCCAAATAACTTGGCCTTCAACCACAATCTGCCGGCCGTGGCTCTCGAAGCGACACACGAGAGATTGGCCCTGTTCGGGTACGAAGTGGGTCCGAAGCTGCATGCCGCGGGAGCTCACATTGATAGATTGAGCCTCAAAAGCTGCGCTCTTGGGCTCCTGCCCACAAATCTCCACCCGACTGTCCACGTGAACTCGTGCGGCGTTAGGGGAGCGGCGTTCTTGGTTCTCTAGCATCTGAATCAAAGCCTCCGGGGCACGGTGCACTTGCCCTCGCCTCCCGGACTACGGCAAACCCGCCAAATCGGCCAAATTTACTGCGAAACGGAGGGGGCTTGGGGCGGCATGCGGCCCGTTTGGGCTAGGACGTTCACCGACTTCACGTGCTCTCGGGTGAATATCGAGTGGATTCATAAGTCCAATTTAGGGTCACTCGAATGACTGATCGGAGCACCTGCAGATAGGTGGCCACCTTTTCTCGCTCGGGGGCCTCGAAATTAGGAAGTGACTCTGAGAGCGCGATAAACTCGCCTGTGACGGTATTCACAAGATCAACGACTTCCCGCGCCGCATTGGGAGGAGGTAACCCGCGATGTTTCTCGAATACCGTCACCAGATTGTGCACATCTCCGTGAATCCGCTCCTTGTCGTAGGAGAGCAAATCGTTGGTCCAGCAGATGATGTTGCCAGCCATTTTCGCCAGTTCCCTGAGCTCAGGGCAATCCCGCGTGCTGGCGTTCAGTGAGATGCGCTCCAACGGCTCGATCAATGCAAAGAAGGAGGGAACGGCTCCTGCGGCGGGGCGGAATGTTAGGTACGAAACTTCATCGGGGACAATGTTGGCGCAACGATTGTTTGCCTCCCAAAGCATGCCTCCAAAGTATGCTCGGTTACCTTCGGCGAACTCAAGAAGTTGACTCGCAGTCGTGTACTCTCGGGCGCGATTCCAAATGTTTTCGAAGGCTCGAGCCAAATTCGACGCCCCTGGTCGGAGGCGCCTGTTTTCTAGGGTCTGCTCAAAATCCTTAAAGAACTCTAACAGCCTTGTGGGCCGGCTCCCGACGGGGGTTTCGTCCCCGACATCGTCGAGGGCAAACGCCCAACACACGTAGTCCGACGCGAGTGCAAGTTCTCGGGGGCCGCAGAAAGGATAGAATCCCGCTACGAGTGTCGTTAGCTGGGCTCGCTCTGCCTTTCGAAGCCCAGAATTGCTTAGTACGCCCCACTGTGCCAGCCACTCAAGTGAACCCCGTTGGGCCTTGTCGCAGTTCGGATTGATCAGGAGGGGGAAAGGACAGCAGATGGCGTCGAGCAGCTCCGTACGGCTCGGTAATGAATTATCCCACACACGCTTTAGTCCCGCTCGCGACAATCCGGGCATGGCGACGCCTAAGGGGCGACCTTCAGGCTCCAGTCCGTCTTTTTTGCTCAGGCTTTTGTTATCCATTATCTCCGCCAATCGTCGGCCGTTGTGGGTCATCGCATGGCTCTGTCTTCAGCCAGGAAACAACTTCCTAGCTCGATCCCTCCCGGAGGTGAGATCGAGTCCGAGGTCTTGGCCCCAGATGTCGTTTGGACCAGGTTCATTGGGCATATTACACATAAGATGGCAGCGCTTCGCTTACCGCAGTTCAAGTTAGCATTGGTGTCAACAAGAACTCCGTCCTGGATCATGGACCTCAGGTTGATGAGGGGATTTGAGCCGCTCGCAGTGAAGGCTGGGGCTGAGTGGTGGAGGCAGTACAAGGAAAGCCACGGGGAGGCGGTTTTCTTCGTTTCTGACCAGGCAGCAGCCCGTATGGCAGGCGCAAGTTTGAGCTTCAGCGTGGGATTGCGAGTTCAGACTTTCCCGACACTTGACGAGTGTCTTGACCACCTGGGTGTCTCGACCCGGGTACCGTCAGCTGCTAGCAAATAGCCGAGATTCGGCGCCGCGCCCGCGCAGAGCTTGATCCCCAAGTGCTCCTAAACTTGTTTGTGATCTCTATCTCAACGTCGAACACGAGATAGTAAGCATGCTTACTATCTTCCAAGGAACGAGAGGGGTAGCTCACCTGGCGCGCCTACGGCGCTGCCCCGCAACCTCACATCCCGGTCGTGCCCCTCACGCAGCGACCCGCACGACGGGGCGATGCCGGGGAGGGGCGGCTGACGCGTTTCGCGGCAGCGGGGTGGGCAGCAAACACCAACTTGGTGTCCACTTGATCGCTGGCAGTGACCACTAACGCTATGCATTGTGTTCGAGTTGGCCGTCCGCGTGAACCCGTGCGGCGTTTCGGGGAACGGCGCTGCCCATCTCGCCGACACCGGCATATGGCCCTCCGGCGCGACCTGACGTAAGACCTGGACCGAGCCGTTGGTTGGCTGGCAGGGTATGGCACTCTCAATCATCGTTCGTTCTGGTACTCCGGCCTCGCGGCGGGCGCCGCGCATCTCGCTGGACGCACCGAGGATTATCATTGGGCGTGCTCGAGGTTGCGAGGTTCGGCTTCCGGACCCGAGCGTGAGTCAGCGCCATGCCTCGATACGTCAGCGCGGCGCCGACTACATTATTCTCGATGAAGGTAGCGCGAACGGCACATTTGTCGGCTCTGTACGCCTAGCACCGCAAGCCCCCCGCGTGATTCGTTCGGGGGACCTCGTCCGGATCGGGCGTGTTTGGCTAGAGCTTTTATTTGATCACGCCGCCCCTGATCCCAACGTCAAGCAGCACACCTACGAAATGGCGCTGTCGCTCGTGGCACAGGCCCTCGCCGCGGAGGGTGGGCCCACGAGTCCGCGCGTCAGCGTGGCCATTCCCGTAGCGCCGGGAGTGGATGCTGAAACCTACGTGGATATTGTGGAGTTTGAGCAGGCCTATATCGTTGGCCGTTCACATGCCGAATTGATCGTCGACGACCCGGATGTGTCACGCCGGCACCTTGAAATCATGCGCCGCGGTGAAGATATTCTGGTGCGCGACGTCGGTTCCAAGAATGGCTCGTATCTCAAGAATGAACGCCTCGATCCTTTGCTGTGGCAGCGCTGGGATCCCGAATGCCAGGTGAAACTCGGCGGCACCACGCTTCGGCTCTCAGATCCGGTGACCGCCGCGCTCAACGAACTTGAGGCTGTGGCTGAGGAGCTCCTGCGAGAGGATGAAATCATTGACCCACCCGACGCCTCCGAGAGTGAAGACTCCGCAGGTTGGACGGGCGGCATCTCTCGCACCATTGAACGCCGCTCAACGGCACCGAGAGAAACCAACCCCCAGCTCTCCCAGGCTTCCAGGCTGCCTAAGGAGGGCGCGCTCCGAGCGGAAAAACCCCGGGCCGGCCGCGGCGAATTGGCGATTGGCCTGATGGCGTTGATCGTCATCTTGACCAGCGTGCTTGGGCTGTTCTGGCTCTTTGCCTTGAACTAGCCGCCGTCCTTACGGGGCCCCTCGTTGTAGCCACGCGGGCGATACTTCGGATCGACTCCCCCGTACTTGACACCGTTACTCACGATGTCGTTCGCGAGGTAGGAAAGCCACGTGCCAGGATGCGCACGCGCCAAACCTGAAAGCTGCTGCTGGCGCGCAGCACCCAGTGCTTTTTCATTCCACATGCATTGCAAGGCCAGAGCAATCAGGTTCGGATCATTGGGTCCAAGTTCGAATCCGGTCACAAAAAACGGCCAAGCTTCGTCGGTTCGCCGCAGACGGCACAGTGTGTCGCCTTGGTAGATGTGAGCCATGGGCCAGGTTGGCGCCAATTCGAGCGCAGTAGTGTTACTCTGTAAGCGCTCCTTGAGCTGCCCGCGAGCACCCAACATGACCGAATAGTTCAAATGGGCCTTAGCACTGTAGGGAACCGATGCGCGCGTCCCGCGCCAAAATGTCAGATCATCGCTGTAATCGAGCGCATGCCGGCGAGCCTGAACTCCTTGGAAACCTAGAAAGGCGGCAACCGCCAACCAGGCATCCGGCTTGAAACGGCGCCTTTCGACCCAGGCCGCTAGGGCCACACCGAGACACAAGGAAGTTCCCAAAGCAGGCAAATACCAAAACCGCTCCGCCCGAACGGTTGGCAAAAGCACGGGAATGTTGGAATGCGGGAAGTACGCCACGGGAAACCAAACCAAGCCCAGTGCAACCAAAAGATAACATCCAAGCGATTTGCGGAGCTCAATCGCAAACAGCGGCCCGAAAGCTCCGCCACTCTCCTTAACCTCGGCCCTGAACGCGCGCTCAGCGAAGAGCGAACGTACCCACACACCCAGGCCTACGAGCGGCGCACCCACGAGAGCTAGCGCCCCGAGCACACTTTCTAAGAATATCGGATTCTTCGGCGGCAGCTCCTGGGGAAATGAGTAATCAGCGCTCAGCGTCCAAGGCGCCACCACTTGAATCAAACCGCCGAAATAGACACGCAAAGCGCCCCCAATCCGGAGCGGAGTGGCCGCAAGCGCCAACGGATTGTTGATAGGATCCCGAGAGAGCTGTGGCTGATGAAACCACTTTAGAAATTCGTGCAGAGCCCGTGCCGCGAACGGCGAATCCGGGGCGAGCGGAGTCGCGAGCTCTGCTGGCAATGCCACAGGGAACCACTGGCGCCTGAGGTAGGTGTAGAGAACCAGCGCTGATACGCTAGCGAGGAGCGCAGCCAACCCGCGCGCCAGCCGCGCCGGTTTTGTTGGAAAGAAACACGGCGCCAAGACGATCGCAGCCACGAAAACCAGAGGAACGAGCACGATCGCACTCTCTTTACTGAAAAGCCCAAACAACAGGGCCAGAAGCACGCCGACGAAACTCCAACCAATCCGCAGCCTGAGCGCACTCAACGCCAAGAGCGCACTCAGTCCTGAGAGGACATCCGCCAAACCCACCACCCCACAAATCGCCTCGGTTAACAGGGCGCAGAGCAGGAAACAGGCGCCCGAAAGCCACGCGACGCGTCGCTGCCGAGTCACAGAAAACGCCAACGCCGACAGCAAGCTCGCATTCGCTGCGTGGATGAGCAGGTTAGCGAAATGAGGGAGCCAGGGCACCTTCATCAGCCTCCAAAGGG
>Ga0105044_10004967_pt1 | contig 18306 bp, 17 predicted proteins | sample MAT01_FD_78092 | JGI IMG/M metagenome (GOLD analysis project Ga0105044, IMG submission 78092) | Freshwater microbial communities from Lake Fryxell liftoff mats and glacier meltwater in Antarctica - MAT-01 | ecosystem: Environmental > Aquatic > Freshwater > Ice > Liftoff microbial mat | place...
AAAAAATCTGATAAAGAAAAAACACCTAAAAAAATTTCTGATAAAGAAAAAACACTTAAAAAAAAATCTGATAAAGAAAAAACCCCTAAAAAAATTTCTGATAAAGAAAAAACATCTAAAAAAAAAACTCTTAAAAGTAAATCTATAAAAATTATTGATGATAAAACCCCAAAAAAGGGAGAAATTTTATTAGGTAAATTTGGTGATAATATAATTTTTAAAGATATTGATCCTAAAAAAGGAAAATCTAAATATTTTTACAGAAGTCAAAAACAAAAAACTGCTAGAAGAACTTATATAAATGAAATTGATCCTGAATTTATACAAGCAAAAAATTTTGATACTAAATAATTAAAAAAAAATAAAATAATTACTAATTTATTTTCTTCAAAAATAATTGTGTAAAATATAAATTATTAAATTCAAAAATTAAATCTTGTGCATTTTTTCCTTGATTATTTTTTAAAAAAATATTTGGATTATATTTTAAAAGTATTTTAAATATATTTAATTCTTTATTTTTTATAGTTTGAATTAATGGTGTATCACCATATGTATTTTGATTATTTATATTTACACCAAATTTTAATAATATTTTAACAAATTTTATATTTTTTAATAAACAACAAATATTAAGAGCATTATTTTTAAATTTTTCAGTTTGAATATTTGGATTAGCTCCATAATTTAAAAGTATTTTAATTATATTACAAGAATCAAAATTACAAGCTATATGCAATGGTGTTAATCCAAGAAAATCAAAATTATTAACATCTGCTCCATTTTTTAATAATATTTTTATAATATCTATATTTTGAAATTGAACAGCTATATTTAAACAAGTTTCTTTATATAAATTTTTTAAATTAATATCACAACCTTTTTCAAATAAAAATTTAATTATATATATATTATTATATCTACACGCAATTGATAAAGGAGAATATCCTTTCTGATTTATAATATTTAATTTAGCTCCCTTTTCTACTAAAATTTTTACTATTTTTAAATTATTTTTATCATAAATATTATTGTTATTATTATAATAATTAATTTTTTTATTTTTTAATTTATTATTATAACAAAATCTTTGATAATTATTACTACATGCAATAATTAAAGGTGTATCATTATTTTCATCTTTAATATTTATATTTACTACTTTATTAAAATCATTTTTTATTATATATTTTAATAATTCATAATATCCTTCTCTACAAATTATATTTAAAAAAAACTTATTTTTTTTATTAAATTTACTAATATTAAATACTTCATTTTTAAAGTTTATTTCAATAACATTTGGAATTTTTACAATTATTGGAAAATCTAATTTATTTTTTTTAAAATAATATTTAACTTTTCTACTTTGAATAATTTGTATAAAATTTTCATTAATTAATAATCTATATTTTTTACAAACTAATCTTAATTTATATTTAATAGAATTATCCTTTACAAAACCAAAAATAATTTTTATTAATTCAAACACTATTTTCATTTTTTTTTAATTTAATAATTTAAAAAAAAAATAAAATAAAAATTAAAAATATAAAATATTTGGTGATTTAAAAATTAATAATGAATCAGGTATAAATTTTTTGTTATAAAAATATAATGAAGGATGTCTATTTTTAATAATTTTAATATGTGTAGGTATATTTTTTAAAAAGTAATCATGATCAATAATAATTCCAATTTTTAAATAATAAATTGATTTTGGTAAATAAAGTAATGAATTAGAAAAATCTAATTCATAATAACTATTAAAATTAATTTTAATTTCAGTTATAAAAGGTTCATAATTTTTAATAATATTTATTTTTTCTAAACTAGTTGGTAATTTAGAAAACCATTTAAATTGTAAATTATTATTTTTAGAATAATAAAGAGTTAATGATCTAATTCCTAAATTAAAATTATCAAAACATAAATTATGTAAATTACATTCATCAATAATTAATTTTTTAATTTTATTATTTATATTACTAAAACAATATTCAGATAAAGACATATTTTTAAGAGTTAATTTAATAATAGTATTAGGTAACAATGCAATATCTTCTGCTGTTATTTGTAAAAATTTATTTTCTAAATTTGATTTTATAATTAAAATTTTAATTCCTTTAGGTAATAATGGTATAAATTTAAATGATGAATTATTTAAACCAATATAAATTTTTCTTAAACAATTAAAATTTGTATAATTTTGTAAATTATTTTCTGAAAAAATATGATTTAAATAAAATTTTTTTAACTGATTTTTTAATTGATTAAGATTTCTTTCATTAAAATTTAATATTTTTTCGGTATGTTTTATTTTTAAATTAATAATATTTTTTGTTATAGAATCTAAAAATTGATTTCCTAAATTATAACAAGAGTGAATTTTTAATGTAGTTATCGATGTAGGTAAAATTTTATTTTTATTTTTAAAATCACAATAATATAATTTAAGTTTTTCTAAATTTTTGGGTAATAAATTTAATTCTTGATCTAAAATTGGACTTTCTAAAATTTTTAAAATTTTTAATGATTCAGGTAAATTTTTTATTTCAATAATTTGAGGAGACATAGTTAATTTTGTTAATCCTTTTGGAATAACTATTCTTAAATCTTCATCACTTTCAAAATCTAATAATTTCAATGTTTTTAAAAACATTGGAAAAATAATTTTTTTTATTATATTTGCTTTTAAATTACATCCCATAAGGGAAATATTTTCAATATTATTAGGAAGTAAATTAATTAATGAAATATCATAATCTCCAGATAAAGATATTTTTTTGATATTTTTTAGCATATTATTCAAATTATATGTTTTGAATAAATCTTCTTCAAATTCTTCATATTGAAAAATCTTTAATTTATAAATTTTAATAATATTTTTTCCTTCATAATTTTCTAAATATTCATTATAATTATTTATATTTATTTTCCATTCTATAATTTCATTAATCCAAAAATAAAAGGTTTTACAAACCCTTTTTAATATTTTTCTATAATTATTACATAAATAAAAAATTATTTTATTTTTCCAAATATCTCTAAATGGTATTAATAATTCATTATTATCTAAAGTTTCTTTTTTTAATCTTTTTACAACTTCTTTATTTTGAAAAGTATTATAACTTTTTCTCATCTTATTATATTTACTCATTCTTCTTTTTTTTTTAATATCCGTTAGCCACCTGAAAACAGCAAATTTAGTAAATAGGTGAAAAAATATTTTCTTTTCGGATTTTATAATTTTCACTGTTCGTTAAAATTTTTTCTATGGATATTCTTTTAAAAAAAAAATATAAATTAAAGACCTATCATTATATATATTTTTTCAAAAAAAAAAATATTTAAGAGGAAAAAAAAAAAAATTTATTTTTTTATTAAATCAATAATGGAGCCTTTTTCAATAAAAATATTTTTTTTTTTTAAAAAACCTTCGATTAAAGATCTTTCACGACTGCGTAATTTAATACAAAAATAACCTAATTGTCTTTTTTGTTTTAAAAAATAATTTTTTTCAAACAAATTTTTGCAAGCTTTTCTAGAATTCCAATTATTACTATATAAAAATTTATAAGGACCTAGTTCAGATGGTTTTAATAAAATATTATGGTTAAATAATAATAAAATTTTACCTATCATTATTTCTAATTTTAAAATTATAAAACAAGCATGTTGAGTAAGGTAAGGTAATTTTTTTAAAAAATTATTTGCAATAGAGTTATTTATTTTATTTTTTTTGAGTAAACATATAAATGATTTAAAATATAATTTATATTTATTAAAACCAATAATAATTGCGTAAGTAAATTCTTTTTTCCATAAATTAATAAATTTATGATTTTTTGGACAAGCAAAGAACCAATTTTCTAACAATTTAGCATTACCTGGATAACTAAATCCATAAATATTTGTAGAATTAAAATCTATATCTTTTATTTTATCATACATAATAATAGAAGAATCCATCCAAATACCTCCATATTTTTCTAATAAAAATAATCTATAAAAATCTGCTTGTGCTTGAATAGATAATTTATTTATTATCATCAAAAATTTTTCATTTAAATTTGATAATTCTTCTTTAAACATTTTTTCTTTATTATAAATTTTTATTTCAAAATCAGGATTAAAATGTTTCCAACTTTTTATACATAATTTGACAATTTCTGGAATGTTTTTAGAATCATGCCAATAAGAAAATATTGTTTTAGGAATCATTTTTTTTTTATTTTTAAAAAAATAAAAAATTTATTTTTTTATATAATTTTAGTATTATTATTAAAAATAAAATTTTTCTACTATTATAATTAAAATTTAAAATAAAATAAAAAAAATGCCTCATAAAACAGGTGAAAATAAGGATAAAAAAAAAAATGAAAGACCATTTTCTAATAAAGCTCAAATGGGTGTTTGTTTTAGTAAAATGAAAAAAGGAAAATTTAGTGATTGGGATTGTATAAAACAATTAAAAAAAACACATAATGTTGGTTGTTTAAGTTATTCAGGAGATAAAAAAAATATAAATTGTAAAAAAGATGATATGGAAGTTTTAAAACTATCTGACGGAAATCCTGCAATATTTAAAGGAATTAAAGGAGGATTATTTATAACTCTTGTACCAAAAAAATTTATTAGTGATACAAATTCTTTAACTCGTGATCAAATAATGAAATTTTATGTTAAATGTGAATTAGGAAATAAAAAAAATGCTAATTATAAAGATTATTTTAATTTTTAAATTTTATTAATTATTTTATTTCAATAAATTTTTTTCTTTTTTTTTTTTTATTTATAATAATATATATTGTTATTATTATAAGTAATATTATAATAGGAATAGAAAAAAATACTACAGTATCACATAAATTTATAATAAAATTAAAAAATGTTTCATCTTTAATAATTTTATTAGTACCATAATAATGTAAATTTTTTATTACCATTGCAGGTGCATTAACTTGATAATTGACATTTGGATAAGAAAAATATTTTTTATTACAAACAGTAGAAACAAATTTATCAAAATGTGTATTATTAATGTATTTTTTATAATTATTTAAAATTTTTTTTATTCCTCTTTCACTATATGAAACAGCATGACCTAAAAATATTTCTGGAGCATAAGCTATATCTTTTGTTTTTGGTACAGAAAAAGGTAATTTATGACTTATTCCTCCATAATGAAAAGTTTCCCATTTTGTATTATTTTCTAACCATTTATTTATTCTATAAAGTTTTTTAAAAATATTTTTTGTATTAATAAATCTTGCATCATCTTCAAAAATTAAAATATTTTTATAACCATTATCCTGAGCATTTTGTAAAATATTAATATTAGTTTGAAATAATTGATGTGCTAATTTAGTAAAACATTTATTAGAAAAAAGTATTGAATCAAAAAATCCACAATTTTCTGAAACATTTTTTTTCATAACTCTTTCATTTACTTTAACTTCTATTTCATTTATTCCATGTTTTCGTAAATTTTCTATTGTTTCATTTATTATTTTACTATCTGATGTAGTTATAACCCAAATTTTATCATAAATTTTCCAAATATTATTCAAATATTCAATTTTTTTTTTTTTTTATTTAAATTTTTTTAAAAATATTAATTTTTTAAATAAAATTTAAAAAAAAAAAAGAAAAAGAAATCTAAATTTTTTAAAAAAATGATAAAAAAATTTTTATTTATATTTATAAAATAATTAAAAAAAAGTGAATTAATAAAATTATAGCAAATGCAAAACTTATAAAAACATTTAAAGCTTTTTGAGCTTCGCTTAACTTTTCTATCTCACATATGATTAAACTTTGATTTTCAATAGAAGTATTAATTAATTTATTGTTTTTTTTAAAATTATTTTCTAATAATAATTTTTCATTTATGTTTATTAATTGATTTAAAGGTAAAACAATTTTTGATAAATTGATAATTTTATCTTCGGTATTATTTTGTCTTTTTAATAATTTCTTATTCATATCAAATAAATATTCCATGTTTAATTTTTTTTCTAAATCAAGCGGAATTAATATAGTTTCTTTTAAATTTTCGCTAATAAAATATTCAATTTCTAATTTACTAATATCATTGTTAAATATAATTAATTTTAGATTTAAATATTCATTACAACTTATTTTATTTTTAATAAATTGAAATAAATTAAAAGGATTTTTTATAGATTTTTGATCAATTAAATCTTTTAAAATATTATTAGTAAAAATTTTTGACCAAGTTAATCCTTCAAAACCTAAATTAACTTTTATAAATAAAGATGATTCATTATTAATATTATTAATTTTCAAATAAAATTTATTTTTAAAATTATTGTAATCTTTATTTTTATAAGATAATTTAATATCAAATTTACTATCATTTTTATCATAAATTGTTTGTTTTGATAATTCGATATTTTTACTATCATAAATAATATTTTTATCTGATAATAATAATAAATTTTTGAGTAAAATATTTTCTTCTTTAACTGCGTTTTGAATTAATACTGCCATTGTTTTTAAAAATATATAATTTTTTTCTTTTCTTTATATTTTTTTTATAAAATTGTGTTTGATTTATTTTTTTTATATTTTTTTATTTGAAAATTATTAAATTTAATTGGCTTATTTAAAAATAAAAAAAAAAAAAAAAAAAAATAAAAATAAAAAAAAAAATGAAAATGAGAAAAAGAAAAATTATACAAAATGAAAGAAAAGAAGAAAATAAAAAATTAAAAGTGAATGATAATGATTTTGTTTTTAATAAAAATATTTTTGATTTTATATCTATTGATATTTTTAAAAATATATTTAATTATTTAAATTTTAATTCATTAAAATTAGTTAGATTAACTAATAAATTATTTAGGAGAGTTTTAGATTATAAAATAAAATTAATATTAACAATAAATAATTTAGAAAATCATTTAAATATAGATAAGAGTTTTTTACCTAATGATGTTAAAATAGTTGAACCAAATGGAGGTTTTAATATTTTTGAGAATTTTGAAAATACAAATTCTATTAAAGAATTAGAAATAAGTGTAAATTTTGAGTTTAATTTTAATAGTATTCCAAAAAGTGTAAATAAATTAATTTTTAAAAATTTTAATATAAATGATTTAGAATTATTACCTAAACATATAAAATATTTAAATATACAAAATTATATACCTAATATAACTAAAAAATATATCGATAAAATAAAAAATATAAATCTTAATTTATTATTATATTTTAGAGAAGAAAAATATTTTTCTATTTTAGAATATGTTTGTATTGAAAGATTTCCTATTAAATATATTGAAAAACTTTTAATAAAAGGAGCTAAATTTTCTAATCCTTTATTATGTTTATATAATTGTGATTCCAATAATTTAAAATATAAAAATGAAAATTATTATATCAAATTAATAAATCTTCTAATTAATTATGGTGGTCAATTAAAATTTGAAGAAAATTTTGGTAAAATATATATATATAAACTTATATATAAAAATTTATTTTTTTTCTAAATTTTTTTATATTTTTTAATTAGAATCAAAAATACCAATAATTCATAAAGTTTACCAATCTGGATTATCAAAAGTGTTGGAGTTTTTATTATTAAAAGGAGCAAATCCAAATGTTTTAAATAAAAAAGGACAAAATGCTTTATTTACTGAATTAATATTTTATGCAAATATAAATAATAATAATGATTTTCATAATTCACATGGAAGAGATTTTGGTAATTGTGTAAATATATTAATTTTATATGGTATTGATTGTAATATGAAATATAAAAGCAATTTTTCTTGTTTATATTATTTATTATTAGAAAAAAATTTTTCTATTAATATTCAAAGATATAAATATATAAATCATTTAATTTTAGGAGGTATAGATATTAATATTCAAAATACTGATGGTTCTACTATTTTAGATATATATCTTAATAATAACAAAGATTTATTTATTACAGAATTTTTATTAAAAATTGGTGCAAAAATATTTAAAAAACAAAAAAATAAAATAATATATGATGAAATACATTTATTATAATTAAAGTCAAAATTTTTAATAGTATAATTTCGGGTATTTAAACAAAAAATTTTAATAGAAATAATATTTAAAAATTTTTATATATTAAATAGAGATTTTTTTTTAAGTTTTATTTAAATTATCAATATTATTCAAAATTTTATTAAAAATATAAATTAAAATATATTTTTCAATAAAAAACACTTCTTTTTTTTTTATTTTTTTAATAATTATCTTATCTTTAAATTAGAAAAATATTAAAAAAATAATATAAAATAAAAAATAAATAAAATTTTTAAAAAAAATACATTTTATAATGTCAGAAACTAAAAGTCGTAGATTTAGACCAGGTACTGTAGCTAAAAGAGAAGTAAAAATATATAAAAAGTCACTTTTAATTTTTATTAAAAAAACTTCTTTTAATAAATTAATTAATTATGGTTTACCTGAATTTGTACCATATTCCGAGAAAGATGGTAATCCAAAAAAGACACAAAATGAAACAAAACCAAAATTTAGAACACAAAAAGCTGGATTAAAAATATTCCGAGAACAATTACAAAAAATAATTATGAATATTCTTAAATCTGCTAATATGATTTCTAAAGAAAATAAACGTAAGTCTTTATTAAGAAAAGATGTAAAAACAGTTTTGGATATAGTTAGTTCTTATGATGTTTTAATAAGAACAGCTATGTCAAGTGGAGAATTCACTAAATGTTGTGGTTCGGATGAAAAAGAACTTACTCGTCTATTTAAGAAATGTTTTAATCCATCTGTAATTAAAAGATTTGCACGATCTGTAGGTGTAGTAAGAATGTCAAAAGAAGTAAATGAAGAATTATTATTAATAATTAATAAAATAATTGAGGTAATTATTGAATCAGCTTTAATGTCAGTTCAATATAGAAAAAAATTACTTATAAATATTTCTGATATTGATTTTGCTTTTAAGAATTTTGGTACCATTATTCATGCTACCAGAAAAGATATTAAGAGAAAGAGAAAGAGAACGAAAAAAGATGGTAGCAGTTCAAAATCACCAAAATCACCAAAATCACCAAAATCACCAAAATCACCAAAAAAATCAAAAAAAACTGAACAAGAAGAAGAAGAACAAGAAGAACAAGAAGAACAAGAAGAACAAGAAAAAACACCCGCTAGCTAAGGGAGTACAATAAAAAATTTAACTAATTTAATAATATTAAAATTAATATACATGAATTTTAAAAATAATAAATTTAATATAAAAAAAAATTATTTTTATTCTTATCAAAAAAAAAAGATTCTTTTTTTTATTTTTATTAAATTTATTATAAAAATATAATTTGTTTAGGATTTGGAATAATTTTAGTAAAAATTAAATAAATGAACAATATTCTTAATAAATTGTGAGTAAATTTGTTTATTTTTTTTTTTAATTTTATTTATAAAATAGAAAAAAAATCTTTCTTAAAGAACCTTTTCTTCAAATAAAAGAAACAGAACTTTGTGAAAATATTGAAAATAAAATAACAATTTTTTTAATTGATGGTCTCGAAAATAAAATTTTCGAAAATCTTTTAATAACAGGAAAATTGATTAATATTCAACAATTAATTAGTGATGTAAGAAAAAAAAATATATTAAATTTATTAATTTTATTAATTTATTTTAAAAGGGGACATATATAAAAAATTGTGTCTCTAGTTTTCCTAATATAAACAGTTTTAGTAGTTATCCTATACTTACAGGAAATAGTGAAAATAAAAGTGGAGTTATTGGATTAAGATGGTTTAATAGAAAAAATGAATTTAATAATCATGGAATAAGGTTATAAATATATATAAATTTTTTTATTTAATTTAAGTATAATAATAATAAAAAATTTTAGAAATTATGTTGGAAAAACAGCAAATATTTTAAATAAAGATTTATCTAAAGAATGTGAAACAATATTTGAAATTTTTTCAGATAATTATAGTTATTCTTCTCAAAATTCTATTAATAGAGGTTGTAAAAAATCTGAAATAAAAAGATTTGGATTAGCCATTGCTAAATATCAATCAATAACAAAAATTTCTAATTGGGTTAAAAAAATTCCATATATCAAAAATTTAAATTTAGTAAATTATGAACAAGAAATATTTGAAAAGGCAATAAAAGACTTAAATAATAATGATACTAAAATACAAGTAATAAAATTAATCAAATTAATCAATTATTAATATATATAAATTTTATTTTTTCCCTTCTAAAAAAAAAAGGTATTAGTATTATCCTCTCCAAATAGTTATGCATGTTTGAATGGAATAAATGAAATATATGAAAATATTTTAATAAATATAGATCAATTAATTGGAAAATATAAAACGTTTTGTCAAAAAAATAGAATTTTTGTATTTGCTAGTAATAATGGTTTAGTAAAAGTAGAAAAACCAGTAAATTTTGGTAGTATTTTAAAAAATAAATTTGGATTAGAAACAAAATATTCATCAGAAACAAATATTTTCAAATCCGAATTAGAAAATAGTTTTAATAATTGTAAAATAAAATTAATTAATTTTTTTATTTATTTATTTTATTTTATTTTTTTTTAGATCAAGATAAAGATATAATTTTATTAAATAATGGTAATGCGTGTGGATTCCTTTATTTAAAAAATAAACAGTTTTCTGGAGAAAATTGTTGGAAATTTCCACTTATTTTTAATCAAATAAGAAAATATGAAATTTTTGTAAATAAAAAGATAGATCTTATTGAAGAAATATTAATTATTGAAGGAATTAAATTAATTATTTGTAAAGATTGTGATAATAATGTTCAAATTCATTCATCAAAAGGTGTAGGAATAATTTCTTTTAATGTAAGAACTTTTAATAAAAAAATATTTATTTAATAATAATAAAAATAATAAAAAAAAAGGAAAATAAATATATATATAATGTTATGGATGGAAAAGATCCATTAAAATATGATTATGAATTATATGGAATCCCTATGAATGAAACAGAATGGTTAGAAAAAACTTATAAAACCAAATATCCATATAGTATTGTTAAATTATGGAATTTTTTCTTTTCAAATTCTTCTTGTCCACCAGATATTATTTTAACAACTAAATCCAATTATGATATAGCCAAAGACGAAAGTATATTCGATTATAACAAATATTTATATGGTCATGGTGGATTAAGATCAAAAGAAATTATTACTCCAGTTATTATAAGTGGACCAAATATAAAACAAAATTTTGTTTTGGAAAATGAAATAATGGAAAATGTTGGAACTACCATAATTACATCTATGGGTAGAAAATCTCAAGGTTCAGGAACAATTATTAACGATATTTTTATTCAACAAAAGTAATTTTATTATTATTTAATAAAAAAAACAAAATTTTTTATTCATAAATTTTATTTTCATATAAACATTTTACACAAATCCAAATATTTGTGTTACTAATATTATTTTGTTTAATCTTATTTTGTATTTCATTTGAAAACACAGTTTTGTTAAGATGAAGCCAACCACTAAAATGTTTTTGTTTTAATTTATTACAAATTCCACAATTAACTTTTATTTCTCTTTTCTTCCAAAATACAATTTAAATTATATATTTATTTTTATTTTTAATAAAAAAGATTTAAATAATTTTAATTTTTTGTTTATTATAAATAAAAAAAAAAAAAAATAAATACTAATAAATTTATTTTAGACTAGAAAAATTTTAATTAATTGAATAGAATATTTTTAAAATAATTGGTAAAAAAAAATAATAGTCAAAAAATGTCTACATTTGATGAACAAATTATTTATATTTTTTTCCTGATGACAATAAATAAAAATTATTTTTTTTTTTAATTTATTTTTTAAATTTTTTAATTCAGACAATTTAATATAATTTGAATCAATTTCTCTTTTAACTTTATGAATTTTGTAATAAAATTTATATTTTAGTTTATAAATACATTTATTTTGTTATTAAAAAAAAAATGGAAATAAATGATCATAATAAACCCAAAAATGTTATTCCAATAGCAATTTATCAAATAATATTTAATATAAATAAAAAAAATTATGTTACAAGAAATATTAGATTATGTTGTAAAAAATTTAGAGAAATATGTTCTGTAAATTTTAATCAAAATGTATTGTTAGAAAAAGCAGAAAAATATTTATTTGATATGAAAAAATTTGATTTTATTGTTAATAAATTAACAATAAATGAAAACAAAGAATTTATGAATTTTAATAACAATTATTATTTTGTAAAGTATTTACCGAAATATATTGTTAAATTAATTATTTTATCATCTGTTGATTCTTTAATTTTTAAATTAATTCCATCAACAGTCAAAGAATTAACTTTTTATTCAATTAAAGATTCTAATAACGATTCTAATAACGATTCTAATAATGATTCTAATAATGATTTAATATCAAAAATACCTAAATCAATAGAATCAATTAAAATTATTTGTTTTTCATATGATTGGAATAAAGCTGTTAATAATTTTGATTATAAAAATTGTCAAAATGAAAATTTAAAAATAAATGGAAAAAATTTTCTAAGTATTTATTGTTATTTAAATAAATATAATAAAGTTTTAGATTTATTATCATTAAAAAAATTTTACCAAAATTTAAATAAAATTGAAAATTTTTGTGAAATGTCTCCATTATCATCTCTTTTTAATTTTAGAAATGATGATTTTGAAAATGATCATTATAATGATAATAGAATATTAAAATGTTTATTAGATCATGGTGTAGATGTTAATTTTTCTTATATTAAAAAAGATTTTCCTTTATTTCTTGCTTTAAATATGTTTCCTTTACCAAATAAAGAATCAATTAAATTGTTAATTGAAAATGGTGCAAATCTAAATATTAAAAATACTGAAGGAAAAACTCCATTTATGCTTGCTTGTGAAAATCACAATGAAGATTTGGTTATATTATTTATAAAAAATAAATGTCAAATAAATTTACAAGATAACAATGGAAATACTGGATTATTATTAGCAATACATAAAGGTATTAAAATAATTGAAATATTAATTGAAAATGGAGCTGATGTAAATATACAAAATAATTTTGGTGAAACTCCATTATTATTAGCTTCTGTAAAATCTTTATATTTTTGTACCCAATTAATATTAAAAGGAGCTAAAATAAATAAACAAAATAATAATGGATGGTCTCCTTTAATGTTAGCATGTTTTAATCAACAATATAATATTGTTAAATTTTTTCTTCAAAAAAATGCAGATGTAACATTAAAAAATTTGAATGGAGAAACTGCTATAGATATAATAATTAAATTAAAATTTCATGAATTAATACGTTTATTTCAATATTATCAAATTATTTAAATAAATTTTATTAATTATATTAAAAAAACAATAATAGAAATTTATTAATATTTTTCACAAAATTATTAATTTGCTTTTTTTCTTTATATTCAGTATATATTTTATTAAATAGTATTTTAGAAAACCAAGGATTAAAATTATCTACATCTGATGGATTTATAACTTCAAAATTATTAGAATTTGAATTAATTGTATTATAATAACTTAATTTATATAATTGAGAAATTTCACTTTTATTTGAAAAAATTAATAAATTATTATTCATTTGTGTATGGATTATTAAATCAGATTTAAATTCTTCAAGTCCGTGACATAAATTAGTAATACATATAATAAATATAATAATTAATTTTATTGTCATTTTTAAAAAAATAAAATAATGTCAATAAACTATTTTTATTATTTTATGATTAAAAAAAAAATCCCCCCTTTCTTAAAAATTGTTCTTTATAAATAATATTCATCCATTATTATTTTTAATTTTTTGACATGACAATTATTAATAATTGATATTAATAATAAAAAAAAAATCTCCAAAATTACAATTATTGATAAATTTTATAAAAATTTTTGTAATACATGATCTTAATATTATTTTCATTTTTAAAAAAATAAAAAAAATAAAATTAATTAAAATTTTCCTATACTTCTTTTTTTTTTTATATAAATTATATTTTCAATTATCAGAAACAAGAAATGTTTAAAATTAAAAAGCCTCATTATATTAATTTCGGAAGAGAAATATTTTTTAAATCTTCATTTGGTATAGATTATGAACAAAGGAAGTTAAATAAAGTTATAAATAATACTTTTGAAGATGAATTAGAAGTTCCTGATTATGATCCTTGTTATGACCCCAATATCATACAAACGTTTGTTGAAAAAGAAGAGAAGAAAATTACTGACTCTCTTATTATACCAGTTATTTATGATTCTTCTAATATACCAGTTATTTCCTTTATTAAACCCCAAACACTAGATGATTTTAAAGTTACTTTTAAGTTTAATCAAAATATTACATATGAAGAAAATTTACATTTATATGAAATATATGTAAATCAAGAAAACGAATATTTAAAATTTCTCATAAAAGAAAGAATGATAGATTTAGATGAAGAAAAGCCTACTCAAAAAGAAAATGTTATTGATGAAGAAAATGTTGAACAATTAGATTTAAATAAAGAAACAGTTTTCTTTTCTCCTCCTCCTAATTCATCAATTGAGCAAGATATTTTTGATACTAACCACTCTTATGAATACGAAAAAAATGATGAACAATTAGATTTAAATGAAAAAATAGTTTCTCCTCCCCCAAATTCACCAGCTGAAAAAGAAGTTTTAGTTATTCTTCATGATTTGCTTTTAACTAATGAACTAAAGACATTCAATGGTTTCTCTAGATATGAAATTCCTTCTCCTCCAAGTTCTCCTCCAAGATTTGAACAGCCTATGGAAGCACCTCCAATTATTTCTTCTATAGTTCAAGAAAATACTAAGGAAAATCTCAAAGTTAATCGTATTATAAAAAAGAATAAAAAATCTCTCTTACCAGCACCATCTAAAAAGATTAATCAAAACAATAATTTTACTAATATTTCTAAAATTGGTAATTTAATTATTGGAGAGAAATGTAAAGGAAGAAAAACTAAAAATTCTAGAAGTGCTTCTATTAAAAATTTATTCATCCAAGATCTTTATTGGCAACAATGGGCTGAAATTGATTTTATGGGTCAAGATAAAATTTTAGAAGCTTATGCAAATTGTCATATTTCCGAAAATAGATCTATAATTAATAAAATAATAAATTGTAAAATTATAGATGATATTCAAATTGAAAAAGCTATTGAAAAAAAATGGTTAACTAGAAATAATTCTTAAAAAATATATATGTATTTTCTTTTTTTTTTAATCTAAATACACAAAATTATTATCAACTTGAAAAAAAAAATCAAAAATTTTCATATTTATAAACTTATTTTTTTATTTATTTATTTATATAAAATTATAAAAAATTAAAAACAATGTAACAATAAAAATAAAAGAAATAATAATAAAAAATATTTCTGCAACATATTTTTTATCTAAAGAACATTGACCATAACTATTTTGATAACATTTATCTTTAAAATTCATTGTATAATTTAAATTATATAAATAAAAATGATCATTTATTTCACATGAATCTCCAAAATTAACTTGATAATCAACTTTTTTACATGGAATGTTTTTATTTAAATATTTATCCCAACATTTTTGATCTCCTATTTTATTTTCAACATAATAAGAACAAGGTTTTTTAATATAAAAACCAAGACAACTTAAAATTACTAATAAAATAATAGGTAAAACAAATAAAATAATAAAACTCATATCATCGCAAACTCTTTTTAAATTGGAAAAAGGGTTTTTAAATATTATTTTATATTTAATCCATATATTAATCATTAAAACAATAGATAATAAACCAATAATTATAGATAAGAGAATAAATATTAAAATAAAATTCTTTTGTCTAATTTCTGAAATTTTATTAAATCCTAAACAATCATTTGAAAAACGATCTATATAATATTTTTCTCCATAATATTTTTCTCCATTATAATAATTCTTTTCATAATTATAAAAACAACCACTTTCTGTTTCTACTTTGTAAAATTCTTTATCAATAAAAAGTGTTTTATTAAATTCTTCTAAATATAATTTATCATTATATGTATTAACTTCATATTTTAAAACTTTATCTTCTTTTGGATAAATTCTTAAAAAGACTGCCAATAGAATTATATGTGAAATTAAAAGGACAATATTTAATGGAATATAACTAGGAAACCAATTTTTTAATGTACACATTTTTTTTTTTTTTATTTAAAAATATAAAAAGAAAATAATAAAATTTTATAAAAGAAAAAAAAAAATAAATTTTATTTTAAGTTAAATATAATATTTTTTTTTATAGAAAAATTTAAAAACTTTGAAAATGATAATAAAAATAATAAATAATAAAATTAAAATTTCAGCAAGATGATTATTTTTTAAAGAATTTTGTCCATAATTATTAACATAACAAATATCATCTATTACATTTTCTTGACCAATTTTTACTATTTTTCCGGTTTTAATATATTTAGTATTTCTAAAATGCATAATATAAGCAATATTAACACAAGGATAATGTTGTTGTGAAACTATATCAAAACATTTTATAGGTTCTTGATAAATAATTTCTTTTTTAAAACATGTTTCTTCCTTATATATTCCTAAAGAACCTAATATAAGAATATAAATAAATAATATAAATATGAATGTATTTTGTTTTGTATTCATTTTATTAAAAATATTTTGAAATAATTCAACTATTTTGTTATTTATTTTTAATACAAAAAAATTTATTTGAATCAAGATGCATATTAAAGTAATTAAAAGCATTGAAGAACTGTAAGTTAAAAAAACGCTGGGTAAATAATTTTTATCTGTTATATTAATATCACAATCTAAACAAAGATCTAAATTTCCATTTATTAATAAACAAATAGAATTATTATAAATATTAATTTCTTCATTAAAATTTTTAACATATAATTCTTCATAATATTTTTTATAATAACAAAGATTTTTTGTTATTACTGTATTTGTTTTATTAAAATAATCAACCCAAATTATTTCATTCATATTATTATTAGCAGATATATTATATTTATAATTTATTTCCCAAGAATTTTCAATTATATTATCATTATAAGCTTTAAATATAAAAAGTGAGAAAAAAAAAAAAGAAGAATAAGTTGAAAATGTAAAAATCCATAAAATTAATGTATTATTTTTATGAATTTTAGATTTTAATTTATAATCATTATCTCCTGTATTAATATTCATTTTTTTATTAATAAATTTTTTGATATTATTAACAATAATTATTAAAAAATAAAATAAATAATAATGAAATTTAGAGGAAAAAAATAAAATAAATAAAAAATAAAAAAAAATAAAAATGATACCAAAAATAATATTTACTTATTGGCATAGTAAAAATATACCTAAATTTATAAAACTTTGTTTTAAAAATTGGAAAAAACAAAATCCTGATTTTGAAATTAAGATATTTAATAAAAAATCAATAATGAAATTAATTGATAATAGTGGTATAAAAAATAAAAAATTAATTAAAAAACTAAATTCTCATAGTATTCAATTTCAATCAGATATTTTTAGATTATATTTATTATATAATTTTGGAGGAGTATGGATAGATGCTTCAATAATTCTTTTAGGATCATTAAATAAAGATATAGATTTTAATTCAAATGAAATTTATGGATTTGGATTCCCAAATAATAATTTAATATTAGAAAGTTGGTTTTTAGCTGCTCCAAAAAATCATCCATTTATTAGATTATGGTTAATTGAATTTACTAAAGCTATGAAAATGGAAATTGGGATATGTAAAAGTTATTTTATGGATAAGATGGAAAATTTTTCAAATGAAACAAAATCAAAAGAATTAAGGATAATAATTAAAAAAATATATTTTACTATAATAAATAGTTTACCATATTTAACTATACATGCTTGTTTTATTATAGTTTGGATAATTACAAAAATAAATTTACAAGAATATAAATTAAATATTAAAAATTCATTAGAAGGACCATATCATTATAATAAAATTACAAAATGGAATTTAAATAAAGCATGTGATCTTTTATTTAAAAAAAATTATTTAGATGAATTTGGTAATAATTTAAATTCAAATGTTATTAAACTTCGTGGATCAGAAAGAAAATATATTATTGATAATTTTAAAAAAAAAATTATTGAAAATGGATCTATTTTATCATTTTTAAAATAATAAAATTTTTATTTATTTTTTATTTTATTAGAAAAGAAGAGAATAAAATTATTATTTATTTTTAAAAAAATTATAATT
>Ga0105044_10004969_pt1 | contig 18302 bp, 16 predicted proteins | sample MAT01_FD_78092 | JGI IMG/M metagenome (GOLD analysis project Ga0105044, IMG submission 78092) | Freshwater microbial communities from Lake Fryxell liftoff mats and glacier meltwater in Antarctica - MAT-01 | ecosystem: Environmental > Aquatic > Freshwater > Ice > Liftoff microbial mat | place...
TCCCTTCGTTGCCGAAGGGATTTGTATGGAATAGGTTGATTGACGATTAATAATCTCTGCCACCGTCGCCTCCACGACTTCCGCCGCCGCCGTCACTATTTTTTTCGGGCCATTAATAAATTTTTGCTTCTTAGCAAAGTCTCCGGCAGGGGACGTTGCGTACTAGGAAGCATTTCTAATGAGACAAACCCGCCCGGCGGGGGACATTGCTGAGAAACGGTACGCAATTTCTCTTTCAAAACTGCACACAAAAAAATCCCTTCGTTGCCGAAGGGATTTGTATGGAATAGGTTGATTGATGATTAATAATCTCTACCACCACCACCGCCGTAGCCTCCGCGACTTCCGCCGCCGCTGCCACCACCATAACCGCCACGACTTCCACCGCCGCCGCTACCGCCACGACTTCCGCCGCCACCGTAACCGCCACGACTTCCACCGCCGCCGCTACCGCCACCATAACCACCACCGCCACCACCTGGTCGCTTCTTGAAGCCACCTTCGCCTTCAGCGCGAGGTTGTGATTCGTTCACGATTAGTTTACGACCCTGAACTTCTGTTTCATTTAAATTAGAAATAGCAGTTTTCGCTGCTTCTTCGTCATCCATTTCAACAAAGCCGAAACCTTTGCTACGGCCGTTCATTTTGTCCTTCAAGATTTTAGCACTGGTTACAGTACCGTACTCAGAAAAAAGGCTGCTTAAATCTTCATCAGTCATAGACCAACTAAGATTTCCTACATAAATGTTCATTGTAAAAAACTTTTAAAAATTAATAAAAACCGTAATGCATTAGTCGCTACAATGAACTGATATCGAAATTCAAAAAATTCTGCTCAGCCAACAGTTAAAACTAAAATCATTAAAGCAGCACAAATGTAATCTTTTATTTCAAATTTCCTACTATAAGTTATTTTTCTTATTCAAGCATCATTTGCAGCAACCTATCATCCCTGCTATAGATGTCTTTTCTAAATTGTAACTGCCCATTCCTGCTTACCCAAGAGGTGAAATAGGCGATAAATACAGGCACCGGCTCTTTAACAGTCACAAATCGCTCTTTTCGTGCATTCATAGCAACGGTAACCGTTTGATCTGTCCAACTACTGTCTCCTCTCAACAAATACATCGCCAGCTTTTTAGGTTCTGATACCCGGATGCAACCATGACTAAAAGCTCTACTATTTTCATTGAATAAAGATTTTGCCGGACTGTCGTGCAAGTAAATGGAATGACTATTAGGGAACAAAAATTTTACCAGTCCTAAAGAGTTGTTTGGCCCTGGCTTTTGGCGGATGCTATTTCCGTTCCATTCCATGTTGTGGTTCCTTAAATAATTTTTGTTTCTTCGAATCGCTGGTAAGGTTTCATTCTTCATAATACTAGCAGGTATATTCCAGTATGGACTAAACACAACATATTGAATGTTTCCATTAAATACCACAGTTTTGTGTTGGCTCTTGCCCACCACTACATTTATGCTCCAAACAAGACTGTCTTTTTCAATTGCATGTAATTTAAACTCCGGTATATTTACGATTAAATGATTTTCTTTCAAGTCTGTTGGAACCCACCTGCTTCGCTCCATGTTGGCCATGATCTGTTCAATTCTTTTTTGAATCTTAATATTGAGTTCAGTTACATCAGCCGCTTTAACTACACCCGTTACATTCAACCCGTGCCGATCCTGAAAATATTGAGTAGCTTCAAACAAGCTACTATCAAAGATAGGACTGTTGTTATTTGATGTAAGATCACCTAACAGAAATAATTTTTGCCTAATTTTTACAATCATAGTGGCAGAGTCATTTATTTTAAACGATTCATTTTTACTGATACTGATTAAGAAAGTATCTGCCGCCGCCAAACCTCTATACTTACGCAAATAATCTTTGAGTAAATAGTACTGGCGGTAAACAGGGGGTGACGCTAGTATATCTTTACCAGCAATAAGAGAATCCAGCATCGTACCGTAAGCAATTTTATTACGTGGCAACAGCCAATCTAACGATAAACTTGCTTTTTCATCTAGTCCCGACCATACGTTTTTAGCATACCAAAGGTACTGTGCCGTGAGCATCAATTCTGTAAAAACAGCTGCAGAATCATTAAATCTTTCAGAAGTATTCTCCATCAGGTAACCAGTTTGATCGAGGTACAATTGTTTACTACTGTCCAATCCATCATCTTGAATATTTTTGATGCTATTAAATAAATTGGACGCCTGCTCTATCATTCCTTTTTCATCAAACCACGCAAAAGCATACTCCCTACCTTTATAAAAGGAAATCAACTCATTTTTTATGGATCTAAATTTTGGGAAGCTGTCTAAGAAAACAGGTATGGCAGTGCTGTCGAAATGTTGTTTGGTTTGTGCACTAAAATTTCCTTTGACAGTCACTTCTTGTAAATCTTTTTTTTCAGGAACATCTGCATTTTTACTGCTGCATGCGTACAACAACACCAAAAGGCCAGATAACAAAATTGTTCTATTTTTCTGCATTGAATAAATGTAATGGAATCTTTGATTAAGATAACAAAGGGCACAAAAAAACCGCCAAAATTTGGCGGTTTTAACTATTTGCAAAAAATTACTCTGCACCTACTTCAAACTCAACTTCAGTTTCGTTACCGTTACCGAAATCGATCTTTGCTTTGTAAGAACCGAGTTCTTTAATTTCGTCGATGATACTAATGCGGCGACGATCGATCTCATACCCTTTTTGTTCTTTGATTGCACGGGCAATTTGAACAGAGGTTACGCTTCCAAAGATCTTACCACTTGTTCCGGTTTTAGCACCAATTTTCAAAGCACCATCTTGCAGAACAGCGATTACGTTGTTTACCTCTGCTAGTAATTTGGCTTCTTTTTTTGCTTGTTGCTTTAACTTTTCATTCAGTTGTTTTAGGTTACTAGGACTGGCCTCCACCGCAAATTTTTGTGGAATAAGGTAGTTACGACCGTAACCGTTTTTTACTGTTATCAGTTCGTTGGCACCACCTAAGTTGTTTACGTCCTGAATTAAAATTACCTGCATGATGTTGCATTTTTACCCAACCCTTTAATAATTCCAGGGCTTTCTCCAGGCTGTTGCCTGGATTAGGGTGGTGAAAAATATTATTTTAAAAGATCTGTAACGTAAGGCAGAATGGCCATTTGACGGGCTTTCTTTACTGCTTCACTTACTTTACGCTGAAACTTAAGGGAGTTACCAGTGATACGGCGAGGAAGTAATTTACCTTGCTCGTTCAGGAACTTCTTTAAGAAATCTCCGTCTTTATAATCGATGTAGCGAATGCCCATCTTTTTAAAGCGGCAGTATTTTTTTGGACGCTTTTCAGCCTTGATAGCTGTCAGGTACTTAATTTCATTTGCTTTTGCCATGATTATGCCTCCGCTTTTTCGGTTCCTGAATGTACACCACTTCTCTTTTTAACATTGTACTCAACGGCGTATTTATCGAGTACAGTGAACATGTGACGCATTGCTGATTCGTCACGCAAAAGTTGAATTTTCAACTTTTCATTGAAGCTGGTTGGCGCTGAATACTCCATTACCCAATAGATCCCCGTGGTCTTCTTGGCAATGGGATAGGCCAGTGATTTTAGTCCCCATGGTTTAGTGTGCGAAACTTCACCGCCGTTTTCTTCAACGAGGGATTCGTATTTTTTCTGAGCGAGTTTGAAATCCTCTTCAGAAAGCACAGGAGTAAAAATCACCATCAATTCGTAGTTGCTCATTTTACCTGTTTTTGTTTAAAAAAATTATTTAATCCCGTTGTTTTCAAACGGGTTGCAAAGTTAAGCAAAAGTTGGCAAAAACAGGAAGGTTTAATGGGATAATTTCATTTTAAAATATTAATCCCTAACTGTTTAGTATTCAACACGATATACGGGATATTGGAGATGCGCTTTTTCATAGTATGCCGAATTTTTGTAAATAAAATCCAATATAGCACTGGCATTTTTTGCAAATGCTGGGTCGTTGCGCTTCTTTTCTTCTAATTGCTTCTGTAATATCGGGTCCTTTTTTAATACCTCCGCAGCAATATCTTCCCAGCGATAATCGCTGTAACCTTCCTTTTGTTGTAAAATGCCATCAAAAAAATTCCAGGAAAAAAAACTGTCATCTCCCGTTGGTTCCAGCATCTCTATCAGGTAGCGATTGGCCGGCTGGTTAAGATATACAATGCAATCGCCTTTTTTAAAACCAATCAAAGTAGTGTTGGAAGAAGTTTTTACTGACGCATTTTTATGGTGTTTTTCATAAGCCCTTGTTGCCGGTTTGTAATCTTCAATACGGTAAGCAGTGACTTCGATCATGGTATCTTTCGTTAGACGGCTCGTTGTTACTTTGTTTAGTTGTAACAAATCCAGCACAGCCCACCATCCTGCAGGAATTACATACGCCTTTGGTTTTTTCACCAATGCATCTTCGGCAAATGCATGTAAAAATTTTACTTTTTTGTTGTAAGGCTTACCATGATCGTACACCATCTTCTCTAAACCAGTAGCTTCGCTCGTTTCCTTTGTCATTTCGTATCCTTTAAAATCTATAATAGAAAAACGGGTGCTATCGGCTTTCCATCGAAGGGGGTACAGGGTACGGTTCATCCACTCTTTGGTTCCTTCAGCACGATTCCATTTTATAGCGGCAGCCTTCAAGGCAGACTGCTCTATGAATGTTTGCAGTAGGTCGTACGTACTTTTAACCCGTTCTGCATAAGGCTTAAGCATATGCGTTTCGGGCATGAAAGACATGGTATTAAACAAGGCTGCGTAGCCGGATGAATAACGGGGAGGCTCCATAAACATTCGCATGCCTTTGTTGAAATCTGTATATCCAAAATCCACATAAGGTATCATATCCCATCCCTTCGCAGCCATGCCTTTGTAAAGCAGCGGTTCAAATTCATCTCTTAGAAAACTACCCAGGGTTTTGCCCAGCTTATCGTATTGTGTGGCAATTAACGTCATGGTGTGCTGAAAATCTGCACCATCACTTACGTGATTATCTATCAGAATATCAGGATTTAAAAAATGAAAAATTTCGGCAAAAGATCTTGCGTTTTTTGAGTCAGATTTGGTGAAGTCTCTGTTTAAATCGAGGTTTTGGGCATTGCCTCTAAATCCATATTCCACTGGTCCGTTTTGATTGGCTCTGGTGTAGGAGTTTCTATTAAGGCTTCCACCGATATTATAAACGGGAATGATGGCGAGCGCAACATTGTTGGGCAGCATCAGTTTTTTGTTTACAATATCTCTGGCCAGCATCATACTGGCGTCGATGCCATCTGGTTCTCCGGGGTGAATGCCATTATTGATCAGGATCACCACTTTTTTTTGTTGGTGCCATTTTACCGGATCTACCGATCCATCATTGCTGATCATCACCAGGTGTAAGGGATAACCTATATCTGTTTGCCCCATCGTTTTTACACCCACTATAGCAGATTTTTTATCCAGCTTTTTATACCAATCTACCGCTTCAAAATAGGTAGCAGTTGACGTACCCCCTGAAAGTTCAAATACTGTTTGTTGGGCCATGCTGGCTGCAGCAAACTGCATCATTGCTATCCAAATCAAATATCTCATTTCAATTTTTTTTCAATCTACGCAACAATTTTTTCCTAAAAAAACCGCATAAAAAAAAGCCGCCTAAAGAGGCGGCTTTTTTAGGAAAAAATATTTTTTATTTCGCAATCACTACCGACTGGTGTATCACTCGTTGATCATCATTTATCTTAATAAAATACCTACCGGAAGGAAGATGTTGCAGGTTCATATCCAGGTTCATAGAGCCTTTTTTTACGGGCGAAGTCATCACCGTTCTACCTGTGATATCTGTTAATATCAATTGGGTATTGCTATTGATAGTACCGTTGAACCTGATATTCAAAACGCCTGCCGATGGATTGGGGTACACCACGGCATTAGAGAAATCGTTGTTTAATCTAACAAGAACAACTTTACTATAGGTGAATCGTCCGTCGATATCAATCATCTTTAGTCTGTAATACACGGTAGCCGAAGTTGGCAACTGAACATCTACAAAGTTGTAATTCGCTAAATTCTGCCCCAATACCGTTCCGATCTTAATATACAGGGCCGCATCATTGCTCCTCTCAATTTCAAACAGGTTAAAATTGGTTTCGTTGGTAGCAGACCATTGTAGCAATACTGATGACGCCGACTGCTTTACAGCGGTAAAATCTGTAAGTGTGACAGGTAATGCACCAGCACACTGCCAAACAAGATTTACGTATTCTGGATGGTCTACAAATGGATTTCTATTATTTTGATACCCGAATACCTCATTATTGCGTTCAATTTCTTTGGCGCTTACAGGATCTGCAAGGTGCCATTGAACGAGCATTGTTAAATAGTCAAGTTCTACAGAGGGCCAGGTTGTTCCATCCATCACTACGTTACCTGTTGCTTGCAAATTTTCCCAGCTTAGTTGTTCAGATTGATATCTGGTTACCATATATAAGGTTGCTCTTGCAAAATCCCCTTTATAAGCATCTATCGGTTCGAAAACTGAGCCACTATACCCTGCAAAAGAGATAGCAGACGTTCCCAATTTGCTACCATTTAAAGTGGTGGTTGAAGCGGTGGCCACTTTTCCAAACGGAAAATTACCCCTTAAACTGTTTACATCCATATCAGTTGGGTAAATATGGTGCAAGTCTGCTCCTGGAAAATTGTTGGTACTGCTCGTACCAGAAAACCAGCTGTTAGGAAAACTATGTTCTTTGTTCCATCCATTTCCTTCTCCGTCGGATCCGCTACCCACATTGAATTGACTAAAAGTAAAGGTGTAAGGGTCGGGGCCAGTTGGATTGTCGGAGTACATGTCATAAACAACAGTAGCCGTACCGGCATCATTTAAACGATCATCTGTGGTGAGCATTTGCACATCATCCAAACTTCCATAATTGTTCTGTGTATGACCTGTTGTTATAATGTTACTGAGGGCCGTTTTAAGTGGAGCACAAGTTAAACCGTTGGCTGCATTATAATATCCTGCAGGAACATTATTACTTGTTGTAGTGGTATTCCCGCTTAAAGCAGCTGAGCTGTAAAATGGTTCGCCCACACAGGCATCATTTGCAGAATAAACAAAGAAAAAATAGGTTGTATTGGCAGTAAGCCCTGTTGCTGTAAAATTGGTAGTACTATTGTAGCTAACTACTTTACCATTTCCTAACGTGCTGTTAACCGAGTAAACCGTACCATCCGTTAACGTTCCTGTAAAAGGGCTAGAAGAAGTTTGTATCACCAGGTATTTGCTGGAAGCAGCGCCAGTAAAGCTTCCTGAAATACTGGTTACAGAAGGTGTAAGTACCAAGGTTGTTGCTATACCAGGAGTAGCACAAGGGGGAGGAATAGATGTAGTTGCATCACCTGTAAGCGGGCTGCTGGTTAAATAATTTGGACCACCAGAACAAGAAACGTCATTGTATGCAAAAACAAAGAAGTAATAAGTTGTTCCCTGAGTTAGCGCAGTGGCTGTAAAACCAAGGCCTGGTCCTGCAGATGAGATGGTTCCACCACCAAAACTTGAACCTGCCGTATAGGAAATTCCATTTACGGGTGTTGCCGATAATGTAACGTTCTGCGATATGACAACCAGGTACTTATCTGCTAAAGATGTTGCAAAAGACCCGGCAATCGAATTTGTAGTGATGGGCGAAAAAGATAGAGAGGTAGGTTGTGCAGCCGGGGTAGTACAAGGACCAACCGGAGTACCATTCGCAGTAATAGAAAAATTATCAATCGCTAAACCATCATCAGCACTGGTTGCATTAAGGTCTGTCCAGCGGATCCAGAAAGTGCTACCTGGCACAATATTTAATCCTGTAATGCTGAAGGCTATACCGGTTCTATTGGCTGCAGCTTCTCCATCTAAAGCTCCGGCAATACCTGTGGTAGTTGGTGCAATAAAATCCAAATTATTCACATCTGTATATGTACCGGTGTTTAAACTTGTAGCATCAACGCTATATTGAAAGTCAAGTCTGTCTACCCTACCTAAAGTACCCACACGCCATTGCTCCCCTGTATAGGAAATATCTAATGAAGTGATGATAGACCCGGAGTTGTTTACAAAAGATGCTCCAATGGTAGAAGCAACACTACCAGATAGTAAAGTTCCAAATGCCCGATCAACAGAGCCGCTAGCGCCAAAACTGTAAGTGTTTCCGGAGTTAACGGTACCATCATTTACTGCATAAGTTGTGTTTGCTCCTGTACCTGTTTCTAGAAAGATCCAACCTGAAGGGGTTGTGTTTGAAGTGCCTGTGTTTACAAGGGTATTAAAATCTTGTATAAATGCTGTGCCGGTTGACGAAATCGAAATTTGCGCAAACGATGTTGCGAATGACGTCAAAAAAATAAAAAAGAGCTTTGTAAATTTACTGTACATACAGTGTGTTAGTTTAGGTTTGATAAATGTGTAAGACGGTTGATAAAAGTCTGCAAAAATACATAAGCCCATCAATACACGAATGATGGGCTTGTTATTATATTATTACTTAACAATAAAAGGTGGTGGTAATTACTTTGCTAAGGCATTCACCTTGCGAGCTAATTTACTCTTGAGGTTAGCTGCTTTGTTTTTATGGATGGTTCCACGCTTAGCCAATTTATCGATCATAGAAGCTACCAGAGGTAATTTTTCTGAAGCCGCTTTCTGCTCATCAATAGCTTTGATATCACGGATAGCGTTACGGGTAGTTTTACCGTAATAACGGTTACGTTCGTTACGCTTTGCACTCTGACGCACGTCTTTCTTAGTTGCTGAATGGTTTGCCATTTATTCTTAATTTTTGGGCTGCGAAGATAGGGATAAAATTTTCATAAAGGAACAAATCTTGCTTTTTTTTAGTAAAATCTCTATTTGGGGTAAATTTAAGTGAAAAGCAAGGGACCCGAGTAGGCATTTTAGGGAGATGATAGCAGAAAATAGTGAATACAAAGAAGGAATGTAAAAAAAATCTTTTCAGACACTTTTACTAAATGTAAAAGGTCGGAGCGTATCCAAAATGACTACCCTTCAAAACGGATCTCAAAAAAAAACGAAAATAGCCAAGCCAAAAACAGCTTTGATTTGCCCAGTTGTTAATGTCTGGTGAAGGAGCGACAAAGCTTTTAAAATGCCATTTTTGTTTAACCAAATAACCGATATTTGCACCCACAATTAGAGTTAAATACCCAAATTTTAGAGCAACATGAAGGATTTTCAGTACATCACAAATGCACACCCATCTTATATTGAAAATTTATACCAGGATTTTGTAAAAGATCCCACCAGTGTAGATCCTGATATGCGCAAGTTTTTTGAAGGGTTTGACTTTGCGGTATCATCATCATCACCCAGTAATGGCAGGGTAGCTGAGGCACCCGGAGCATCTGTGAGCAGCACTCAACTCGATAATGAATTCGCCGTTTACCAACTGATTCAAGCCTACAGAAAAAAAGGGCACCTAATAGCCAATACCAATCCTATTAGAAAAAGGAAAGACCGGGAAGCCAATCTTGAACTCAGTTATTTTGGGCTCTCAGACAGTGATCTGGCTACCAGTTTTGAAGCGGGTCGTTTTTTGAATCTTGGAAAAACAACCCTGAAGAATATTCTGGCGTTATTGCAAAAATCTTACACCACGCACGTAGGAGTGGAATACAGTGCCCTAAATGATATCAAAAAAATTGAGTGGCTGGCAAAGGCCATGGAAGCTGAATTTCACCAGCCGCTTCCGCTCGAACAGAAAAAAAGGATTCTGCAGAAATTGAATGAAGGCGTGATGTTTGAAAAATTTCTGCACACCAAATACATCGGACAAAAAAGATTTAGTTTAGAAGGCGGTGAAACCACTATCGCGGCACTTGATGCCATGATCACCACTTCATCTAATAACGACGTACAGGAAGTAATGATCGGAATGGCGCATCGCGGAAGATTGAATATCCTTGCCAATATCATGGGTAAAACCTATGAGCAAATTTTTACTGAATTCGAAGGAAGTGCGATACCCGACACCACGATGGGTAGCGGAGATGTAAAATACCACTTAGGGTTTAGTAGCGAAGTAGCATTACCAAACGGCAAAAAAATCAACCTCAAACTTTGCCCCAACCCCTCTCACCTGGAAACAGTGGCACCCATAGTAATTGGATTCGCCCGCAGCAAAGCCGACGTTTTATACGATAGCGATTTCGATAAAATCTTACCCATTCTTATTCATGGCGATGCATCTATTGCTGGTCAAGGAGTCGTGTATGAAGTTTTACAAATGAGTAAACTAAAAGGTTATTACACTGGTGGAACCATCCATTTTGTAATCAACAACCAGATAGGGTTTACCACTGATTTTGACGATGCACGTAGTGCAGATTATTGTACCTCACTGGCCGGAATGGTGCAGGCGCCGGTATTACACGTGAATGCCGACGATTCGGAAGCCGTGGTAAAAGTTGCACAAATCGCTACTTTGTACCGGCAAGAATTTAACAGCGATATTTTTATCGATATGGTTTGTTATCGTAGGCATGGCCATAATGAAGGAGATGAGCCAAAATTTACGCAACCTCAGTTATATAGCCTTATTGATAAGCACCTCAATCCAAGAGAAGTTTACACCCAGTACCTGATCGAAAATGGTTCTCCCGATGCCAAAGTAATGGCAAAGGAAATGGAACAACTTTTTTTATCAGACTTACAGGAACGGCTAGACGAAGTAAAACAACACCCACTTCCTTATACTTTCCAAAAGCCAGAACTCTGGTGGCAAAGTCTTAGAAGGGCCACCGATCAGGATTTTGTTACTTCACCCATTACCGCCATCAGCGAATCGAACGTTGCGGATTTATTCAACGGGTTGATGAAAATACCAGCTGATTTTAAACCACTGAGAAAAGTTGATAAATTATTGAAAGACAAATTAAAGCTTTTCAACGATGATCAAAAAATAGATTGGGCAACCGCTGAGTTACTGGCTTACGCAAGCCTGATTCAAGAAGGCAAAGACGTTCGTATGAGCGGTCAGGATGTGAAACGTGGAACTTTTAGCAGCCGTCACGCTGTATTATACGACGAAACAAACAACAATGAATACAATAGACTGTCGCCTTTTTTTAATGATAAAGCCTCTTTTAGAATATACAATTCCCTGTTAAGTGAATATGCAGTATTGGGTTTTGAATACGGCTATTCCATGGCCAATCCCAATGCATTAGTATTATGGGAAGCGCAGTTTGGCGATTTTGTAAACGGTGCTCAAATCATTATTGACCAATACATTGCTTCTGCAGAAACCAAATGGCAACGGATGAATGGATTGGTGATGTTGCTGCCCCACGGCTACGAAGGGCAAGGGCCAGAACACAGCAGTGCCAGAATGGAACGCTTTTTACAACAATGCGCCGAAAACAATATGGTAATGGCTAACATCACCACGGCTGCCAACTTTTTTCATGCATTACGCAGACAACAACTGTGGGCATTCCGCAAGCCATTGGTAATATTTACGCCAAAGGCCAATCTGCGTCATCCCGGTAGCAGCAGCCTGATCAGCGATTTCACCGCCGGCGGGTTTAAAGAAGTGTACGATGATGCCAGCATTGATGACGCATCAAATGTGAAAAAAGTATTGCTATGCAGCGGAAAAATTTATTTTGATTTGGAAGAGCACAGACAAAAAGAACAAAGAAAGGATGTGGCCATCGTTCGTTTAGAACAATTATATCCTTTGCCGCAACATCAATTGGATCTTTTGTATAAAAAATACAGCAAAGCCATCTGGCATTGGGTACAAGAAGAACCGCTCAATATGGGTGCGGCTTCTTACCTGAGAATAAATTTAAAAAACATCAATCTGCACATCATCAGCAGGATGGCCAGTGCCGCTACTGCTTCTGGCTACTCAAAACAACACGCCAAAGAACAGGCAGAGATCGTGGAGACGGCATTTTCCATTTAAATTTATTCTTTACATAGTTGAATTGCCTCGGGTACATAGCCTGGGGCAATTTTTTTAGTGCAGCCACCTCGAACCTGATAGTAAAACTGAAATGATTTTTTTTGTTCTTTCAATATCTTTCAGAATCTAAAAATTTACCCGAAATACATACAATAACAATCGTATTCATTTGAATGGTAAGTTTAAACCAGAAATGCCAGAGGTTTAGTACATTTGCAACTCAAAATTTTGCAAGTAAAAGACGCAGTATATGTTTAACTCATTAAGTGAAAAATTAGAATCGGCCTTTAAGAATATCAAAGGGGAAGGTAGGATCAGTGAGCTCAATATCGCCAACACGGTTAAAGAAATTCGCCGTGCTTTGGTAGATGCGGATGTGAACTACAAAATAGCCAAGGAGTTCACCGACAATGTGAAGGAAAAAGCCATGGGCGCCAAAGTATTGCTGTCTGTTAACCCTGGCCAGCAGATGATCAAAATTGTTCAGGATGAACTCACTGAGTTGATGGGTGGCAAAGAAAGTGAGTTCAACATTAACGGCAACCCAGCTATTATTTTGATCGCAGGTTTACAGGGAAGTGGTAAAACCACTTTCAGTGGCAAGCTTGCAAATTACCTTAAAACTAAAAAAGGAAAATCACCTTTACTGGTAGCTGCAGATATATACCGTCCGGCTGCGATTGACCAGTTGGAAGTATTGGGGGGTCAGATTGGCGTAGATGTGTACAGCGAACGAGAAAATAAAGACGCTGTTTCTATTGTGCAAAATGCTATCAAAGAAGCAAAATCAAAAAATAAAAATGTGATCATCATCGATACTGCCGGTCGTTTGGCGGTTGATGAAGTGATGATGACAGAGGTAGCCAATATAAAATCTGCCATCAACCCGCAAGAGATTTTGTTTGTGGTAGATAGTATGACTGGCCAGGATGCAGTGAATACAGCGGCCGCTTTTAACGAAAGACTCGACTTTAGCGGCGTGGTACTCACCAAATTAGATGGCGATACCAGAGGTGGTGCGGCATTGTCTATCAAATACACCGTAAACAAACCTATTAAATTTAGTAGCAGCGGCGAAAAAATGGATACCCTGGATGTGTTTTACCCCGAAAGGATGGCACAACGTATCCTCGGTATGGGTGATATTGTGAGTTTGGTAGAAAAAGCCCAGGAACAATTTGATGCAGTTGAAGCTGCTAAACTGGAAAAGAAAATCCGTAAAAACCAATTCGATTTCGAAGATTTTAAAACCCAATTACAGCAAATCAAAAAAATGGGTAACCTAAAAGATCTGATGGGCATGATACCTGGCGTGGGTAAACAAATCAAAGATATCGATATCAATGATGATGCTTTTAAAGGGATTGAAGCCTTAATCAACTCTATGACCTTAGAAGAAAGACGTAATCCAGACCTCATCAACCCTTCTAGAAAAAACAGGATCGCCAAGGGAAGCGGGAAAGACTTAGCAGAACTGAATGCTTTCCTCAAACAATTTGAACAAATGAAGGGTATGATGAAAATGATGAATAAAATGCCCATGGGTAAAATGCCGGGAATGGCGAAACGCTGATAATTAAACTTTATATACAACATAGTCTGGGACTTATTTTCGGGCTATTTTAATGAATACGAGCGGGTTTCAAAGCTTTTACCTTGTTGATGTTCATTTTTTTGGATGGTAACAAATCACTACTTATCTTCGTCCTCCTTTTTTAAGGAGATTATAAACCCTATTTATTCACAACCAAGAAAATTTCTATTTTTTATGGCTGTTAAAATGAGATTGCAACGACATGGCTCTAAGAAGAGACCATTCTACTTCATCGTTATTGCGGATGCCCGCAGTCCTCGTGATGGAAAATTTATTCAAAAATTAGGTTCTTACAATCCGCTAACGGTCCCTGCTACTATTCAGGTTGATCGTCAGAAAGCATTGGATTGGTTACAGAAAGGTGCTCAACCCACTGATACTGTACGCCGTATCCTTTCTTTTAAAGGAGTGTTGTTCCTAAAGCATTTGTTGCGTGGGGTAAGCCTTGGCTTATTCGACGAAGCTACTGCAATGGAGAAATTCACCAAATGGAGTACTGAGCACGATGCTAATATGAATCGCCGTCAAGGTGCTCATAAAAAAGCTCGTATGGAAAAACGCAGTGTACCTGTAGTAAGGAAAGTGGAAGTTGCTGAAAAAGTTGAAGAGGCTCCTGCTGTTGAAGCAGAAGCGCCTGCTACTTCAGAAGAACCTAAGACAGAAGAATAAACTTTGCCTCTGCCTGAACATTCTTAAGTCCTGCTGTTTCAGTGGGACTTTTTTTTAATTTCTCAACAGCTGCTTGTAAGCTTACACAATACCCTTTTCATTCAACCAACAGCCTGTTTAACAATACAGTAGAAACAGACAACAAAGATTATCTTTACTCCATCATGAGTCAGTATTTTAAAATCGGAAAATTTGCGGCGAGTCATGGCCTGAAAGGCGACCTCGTATTGGTACATAGCTTGGGTAAAAGAACAGCGCTCAACGGATTAGAGGTGCTCTTTATCGAAGACAAAAAAGAAAGTTTTATTCCTTATTTTGTAGAACAAACGAGCATCAAAAACCATGAAGAGCTTTACGTGAAATTGGAAGGAATCGATAACAAAGAAATTGCCAGAAAACTTACCCCTAAAGAAGTGTGGATGACAGCTGCTGATTTTGAAACCTTCGCTGCTGGCAGTTCACCCATCTCGATGTTGGGCTTTGATCTGATTGACGTAGATCTAAATCTGGGAGAGATCATCGAAGTCATTGAACAGCCGCACCAAATATTGTGCGCCATTCTGTACAAAGGAAAAGAAGCACTGATTCCTGTGCACGATCACAATCTAATACGAATGGATCCGGAAGAAAAGAAAGTGTACGTAGAAGTTCCAGATGGATTGCTGGAAATTTATGAATAAAAAAGGGCAGGATTAATTTACTTTCACAAAAAAATAATTTCTATCCATTTTATTTGCGACCACAAAATTGTTGTTGCCCGAAAGTCTCAACGAAGTAGTTCCCAAAGAATCCCAATATTGTTTTTGTTGCTGTGTTTCATCTACAAAATGGACAGCAGCATAACTTGTGCAATTGTTGTTGGGCTCGCGAATAAACAACCCATAATCGGAACTGTTTACCACAATCAGGTAAAGGCCCCTAAATCCTGCTACAAGCGAAGTGTTCAGCCTATTGAAAGGCAGAACCCTTCTATGTAAAAAAGTATATCCCAGAAAAGGATAATTTTGAATTTCACCCTCAATCACTACAGCATTGAATTCCACATTTGCGTAATTCAAAGAATTGCTTGTATTGGTTTGAATGATTTTGTAAGCTTGAATATTAGTATTTAGGGTATTAATGGGCGAAAGGAAAGTTTTACCTTTCACGGTTCGGATCGTATCACTGATTGTTGAAAGTATTTGAATGGTATCCAGTACTTCAAAACTGCCGTTGTTGTTGGGTACTTGAACCCTCAGTATGGCTGTATCTTGTATATAGGTAGGGCAAACGTCATACGGTTCTTCTCCACACTGGAACGCGGGAGATACGATCATCATAAAGCAGATGGCAAAGAAAAAATAAACCGTTTGTTTCATTCAAGTGATTTTAAAAAACTATGACCTTCAACTTGGCAATATTGCTGCTTGTAAACCTATACTTTTGTGAAATATTAAATAGAATAAGTGAATCAGCCCCGCATCATCGCCCATTTTGACTTGGATTCTTTTTTTGCTTCAGTAGAAATGCTGAACGATCCCTCCTTAAAAGGAAAGCCAGTCATTGTAGGCGGTAAAGATAGGGGCGTAGTGGCTGCTTGTAATTACGAAGCCAGAAAATTTGGTGTTCATTCTGCTATGCCTTCTAAAAAAGCACAACAGTTATGTCCACACGCAGTGTTTATCAAAGGGCATTACAGCGAATACAGCAGGTACTCCCGGTGGGTAACCGATATTATTGCTTCCAAAGCACCGCTGTTTGAAAAAGCTTCGGTAGATGAATTTTACCTCGACCTCAGTGGGATGAACAAATTTTTTGATCCGCTTCAGTGGACCATCGACCTCCGCGAACAAATTATTCGGGAAACAGGGCTTCCCATTTCCTTTGGATTGGCTACCAACAAGATGATGGCCAAAATGGCGACCAATCAAGCCAAACCCAACGGCTATCTTCAGATTCCGGAGGGAAAAGAAAAAGAATTTCTGGCACCGCTGCCCGCTGGTGATATTCCGGGAGTCGGTACCCAAACCGCTGAAATGCTCAAATTGATGGGTATCCAAACTATCCATGCTATTTTTTTGGCAGGCGCCGCTCTTTTAGAAGAACGATTGGGAAAATGGGGCCCAGATCTTTGGTTAAAAAGTCAGGGCATCCATACCAGAGCAGTAGAACCTTACCACGAAGCCAAATCCGTTTCTTCTGAAAATACATTCGAAGAAAATAAAACAGATATCCCTTTTTTGCACGCAGAGTTGGTAAGACTCACTGAAAAAATTTGTTTCGAATTGCGCAAAGATGAAAAAGTAGCAGGCTGTGTGGCCGTGAAAATTCGTTATCCCGATTTTGAAACCACCAGCAGACAAACAAGCATTCCTTTTACCAGTGCCGACGATGAGATTATTCCGATAGTAAAAGACTTGTTTAAAAAGTTATATCGAAAAGGAACGCCCATTCGTTTATTAGGGGTGCGCCTGAGTGAACTCACGCAAGACGCGGTACAAACCAATATGTTTACCGATACAGAGCGAAAAGCAGACTTATATAAAGCCATTGATGATGTAAAGAACCGGTTTGGTAAAATTATTGTAAAGCGGGCATCTTCAAACTAAGACGGGTATTTACCATCAATGTGCAGGATCATCGATTAAATCGTAAATAGTTTTTTTTTCCAGAATTTTAAGATTGGCATCTCTGGTGAGAATCATGATCCTGTTGAGACCACAATGTTTCTCATTACAATCCTTGCATTTTTCATAAAAATTCAGGCTTACACAGGGCATCATGGCAATTGGCCCTTCGACAATGCGGTAAACTGCTGCCAAAGAAATCTTCTTGGGGTTAGAAGCCAGCATGTATCCACCACCTTTCCCTTTTTTACTTTCGAGCACCCCCTGTTTTTTGAGCAGCAGTAAAATATTCTCCAGAAACTTAATGGGAATTTTTCTTTTTTCCGCAATCTCTGCTATCAATACAGGCCCTTTACCATAGTGTTCTGCTAAATAGCCGAGGGCTTTGAGACCGTATTTTGTTTTTTTTGAGATCATTTCTATGCAAAAATAAGCGATTATCTATCAGCAGTTTAACGTCAGGTAAGATACAATCAAATTGAATACAGTAGCTAGTGAATTTATACATATTTCTTATACATCTAACAGACAATTGAATGGTGCAACCTTCAAAGCTTCCATTACGCCAACCTTTTTTTTCATTAGTAACTTATTCTGTAGTAGATTTGTCTATCGTTTATATAGACTATATATTTCGCGAAGGGTCTTTATTCGTTGACACCATAATAATATTGCCCTTAATTTCTTTTCTGCCATTTTAAATAATTAAAAAACATGCCAAGAACACATGAGTGACTCAGGAAAAAATATTGCCGAACGAATAGTCTGCCAATTAAGTAGACTAAATGACATAGAAGCGCTGACGGCACTCACCGAAACATTTCCTAAGCAAGTTACCTTTAGCAGCAGTTTTAGTATAGAGGACCAGGTGATATTACATCAGATTGCCTCCCATCAGTTGCCCGTATCTGTTTTTACCTTAGATACGGGAAGGCTTTTTGCAGAAACTTATTCAGTTTGGAACAGTAGTAGAGAAAAATACAACATCAGCATTCAGCCTTATTATCCCCATCATGAAAGTCTTGAGCAAATGGTAGAAGCCAAAGGCCCTAATTCTTTTTATGCTTCAGTGAGCAATCGTCAGCAATGCTGTTATATCAGAAAAGTAGAACCGTTGCAAAGAGCCTTGGCAGGCAACAAAGTATGGATTACCGGGCTTCGGACATCACATTCTCCTGAACGTAAAAATGTAACCCCGGTAGAATGGGACGAAGGCAATCAAGTGATCAAATACCATCCACTGCTGCACTGGACGAATGAACAAGTATGGGATTTCATCAAAGCACAAAATATTCCTTACAACCCGTTGCATGATCGCGGATTTTTGAGCATCGGATGCGCGCCCTGCACAAGAGCCATTCAACCTGGCGAAGATTTCAGAGCCGGAAGATGGTGGTGGGAAGATGCAGATAAAAAAGAATGCGGCTTACACGTGACGGCACCTTCTCAACAA
>Ga0105044_10004973_pt1 | contig 18287 bp, 18 predicted proteins | sample MAT01_FD_78092 | JGI IMG/M metagenome (GOLD analysis project Ga0105044, IMG submission 78092) | Freshwater microbial communities from Lake Fryxell liftoff mats and glacier meltwater in Antarctica - MAT-01 | ecosystem: Environmental > Aquatic > Freshwater > Ice > Liftoff microbial mat | place...
AAGTGCCAACGGCGTATTTAACGCTATGCCTGCAATCATCAGCACGATCAGAATCGCCCACAAAAAACGAACTTTTTCCGGCCACGCTTTAAAGCTGTAGTAGCGCAAATTGCTGACCATCGCCAGCGCCACGACCACGGTAAAGACGGGCGTAATCCAACGCACACCGCCACCGTCGCCGCCCATTTTTTCGACCGCCCAAACAAAGCTAACCAAAGCTCCGGCCGCTGCTGGGCTTGCTAAGCCTTGAAAAAAGCGCTTGTCTTGTACCGCCACTTGCACGTTAAAGCGCGCCAGTCGTAACGCGGCGCACGCGGCATATAGAAAAGCTGCCAGCCAACCCAGCTTGCCCAGCATCGGGTTGATATCTTTTAGATGTACCAAAGACCAGTTATACATAATCAGGCTGGGCGCTAAGCCAAAGCTAATTAGATCCGACAGCGAATCGTATTGCACGCCAAAGGCACTTTGCGTGTTAGTCAGGCGCGCCACGCGGCCGTCAATACCGTCAAAAAATGCGGCAACAAACACCGCCACGCACGCGTCCACCCAGTGCCCGTTGATGCTGGCAACGATGGCGTAATAGCCCGCGAACATGGCGCAGGTAGTCAGCAAATTCGGTAGCAAATAAATGCCTCGGCGGCGATCATCTGGTGCTCGGGGTAAGTTCGATTCAGTCATATTGGGCTCGCAATCCTAGGTTAGGCAGGCGGTAATTTGATGGGCCAACAAGCAGGTTTGGCGTAGGTGTTTTGCCTAAGCAAAACGTAGTTTAGTCAGGAGCCGTCATTTAACGGGTGGTTGCGGCACTTTTTCCAGCATTTTCGTCGCCGGTGCAAGTGTGTTGTCAAAACTTGGCTCAGCCTGAATTTCGATGCGCGCACTCGGTCCGCCACGGCCAAACTCTAATAGATCGCCGCTTTTAAGTGGGTGCGAGTTCTCAACCCGCTCGTTATTGACAAAAGTGCCGTTGCTGCTCAGCAAATCGACAATCGAATACTCACGCTCATCGCCGTCAACCCACTGCACCGAAGCATGGTGGCGGCTGACAGCGGTATCGCTCATCGGATCGAACCGCACTTCGCACGCGGGGTCGCGGCCAATTTTCAACTCTGAAGCAAAGCGCGGCAATGGGAAAACCTCGCTGGTGCCGCGCTTTCGTCCGCTGATGTATTTAAAGATGATTCGATACTGCATGCAAAGGCTCCGCGCTGTGCTTGTTTGGAATGCTGTGCTTGTTTGGAACAATGGCACACTTCACGCAATAGTTTAGTGCAGCAAGGCGCTTAAGGCGTATGAATCGCTTTTGCTCTGCAATTAAAACTATCGCGACGCTAGCTAAATCGCGGTGCTTGATCGGCAAATCGTTGCAAAACATCCCGATGCGCCGAAGGCTGGCGCGGAAATACGAGTCCGATAAGGGTGTTCCTCGCATCATACAGTTGATAAAGCACCACGCCTAAGCGCGGGTCATTACAGACTTTGACCTCACGTACCGGCGCATCCATAAACCAGTCTATCCAAAAGCTAATCCCCACTTCGAGCGTCCCGCTCGCGCGAAATTGCGCCACTACTGCCAAACCATGCGCGCTCAGAACTGCGCTGGCTTTGCGCGCCTCTAGTACTTGATCGCTATACGCAGCCAAGCTCAAATTGCCCGGGCCTGCGGTTTCGAACTGAAGCTTGCCTGCATGCCAACTTAGCGCAGCGCAACCAATTTGTGTCGATATGGAAATGTCCGGACGAAAAATGGCGGCTTCCAATATCTGCCAAACCGGCGCAAGGCCCATGTGTTCCAGCTGCACCGCACACAGGGCCGCCAAGTCATCTAAAGTCATTAGGCGCGCATGTTCCGCGTCGCAACCCAGCGCTTGATTGAGCATTAACGCGGTACGCGCGTCGGTTAAGCCGGTGTCGAGCAATTTTTCTTCCAAAATTGCGCGCGCTTTGTTGACACGATCAGCGCTGCCAACAATCGCGAACGGTAAAAACACCACTGGCCCACCCAGTAGCCGCTCATCAACCTTCAGGGCTGGCACAGGTGCGGCCCCACGTAGCGCCTGTAGGGTCATTACCTGCGCAGAATTTGCACCGACCGCATCGCCTGAATTGCGCATGCCGGCCGTGTACAGCGCCGCCAGCGCCGAATGAACTGGCAATCCTGGCTGCAAAATTTGCGCTTGGTCGTAACACGCAGCCATCCAAACCAAACCCAGTCCGTCCAGACTAGGCAGCTGTTTGCCCAGCTCAAACGCCAACTGATTTGCCAGCGGTTGTGCTAAAGCCCGATCAAAATAAATATTCGGCCGCGCCGGCATGCCCGATTCGGGCACCGGAAATTCGATTGCGACCATGAGCGCGCAGTGTGTGGTTTCCATGTTTGTCGGCCTGCCTTTAATAAAATCTAGCCGTGAAGTGTGCCTAAGCGCAGCGCAAAATGGCGTGCTTAAGCGTGTGCAAAAGTGGGGTAATCGAAGTGCTCCCCGGCAGCGGCGGGCATGACCACGTGCGCAAGCTGCGCCTGTAGGAGGCGGCTGGCGTATTGGAATATTGGATGTTGATGGCGCAAATCGCGTGGTGCTGGTGTATTTGCAGGGGATCGATTTGTGCCGTTGGAATCATTCAATTTTGATGCGCAAGCGCCAGTGCAGGCGATTCCAAAGCTGTTTTTAGATTTTGCCGGGGCATTTTTACCAAGGCAACTTCAGCGTCAGTTGTCTTCGCAGACATTGAATCCTTGATCCTTGATCCTTGATCCTTGATCGTTGGGCTTGGTGGGCAGGTGCTGGAGCGACAAGGGTCTCGCGTCAAAATCCTTCTCAAGGGCGAACAATGGCGTTGCCACCGTCCGCACCCTGGTAGGACTTTCTTGCCGATTGCAAGGAACAAGGCGTCAAACCAGAAAAGCCAGCATCGGGCAAACTTATGCTACGCGTTCCGTCAGAAGTTCATGGTGCCGAACCGGTTGCTGCGCAAGCCGCAGGCAAGCGCCTGAATCAATGGGCAGCCGAGGTCATTAAGCATGCATCTCATGTTCATTGAAACGCTATTTCGCGAAGCGCTGTCACTATATTTGAGTCATTGAATAGCGGCTGTAGTCTCGGAAAATCAGCGTAAAATTCAAATTAGCTGCATAATATGCGCAAAATTTGAGGCTTAATCATGCCGCTTGATGCTGACTTACAAATCTTGCTCGCAAACGAATTGATAGCTGATCAATCGGAGCTGCTTGCCGCCTTAGCAGCGCGCGGGCACGTGCTGACGCAATCGACGTTATCGCGCAAGCTTAAGATTTTGGGCTATCAAAAGCAGGATGGCCGCTACATGCAGCCCGGCGTTCCGGGTTTTAAGCTGGTATCGGTGACGTTGGTGGTGCCAAATTTATTAGTGCTGCGCACCGCACCGGGTTTTGCCGGGGCGCTGGCGGTGCGTTTAGATGCGCAACCCTTGCCTGGGCAAGCGGGCACGATCGCGGGCGATGACACGGTGTTTGTCGCGGTGCAAGTAGAACTATTGTCAGCGGCGGAGCGGGTGGCGCGGGGCTGGGTTTAGCAGCAAAAAATGCGATCAAGGGAATCAAGCAAAGCCTCAAAAATTCGCCCGTAAATCCATGCCGGTATACAAGCCCGCCACTTGGCGCGCATAGCCGTTAAACGGCAGCGTTTCGACGCGTTTGCTGCGAAATAATGAAAAACCGGAGCCGGTCAATTTACGTTCGCTCGCCTGGGACCAGCGCGGATGGTCAACTTTCGGATTGACGTTGGCATAAAAGCCGTACTCATCTGGGGCGGTATCGTTCCAGCTGGTAAAGGGCTGGCGTTCAACAAACTCTATCTTGACGATGCCCTTCACGCCCTTAAAACCGTACTTCCATGGCGTAATAAGGCGCAACGGTGCGCCGTTTTGATTCGGCATCACGCGCCCATAAAGCCCGGTGGCAAGCAGGCTGAGCGGGTGCATCGCTTCATCCATGCGCAGTCCTTCGCGGTAGGGCCAATCGAGGCTGGCGTAATTTTGCCCCGGCATACGGCTGCGGTCTTTCAGGGCGGTGAAAGCGACGTATTTTGCTTTCGATGTGGGTTTAAAGCGTTTTAGCACATCTGCCAACGGCACCCCGGCCCAAGGCAACACCATCGACCACGCTTCGACGCAGCGATGTCGATACACGCGCTCTTCAAGCGCGATGCCTTTGATCAGTTGCGCAAAACTAAAGGTGCCTTTCACTTCGCATTCCCCGGCAATTTCGATGTTCCACGGGAATGGCGCGAAGTCTTTGGCCTGGAATTGTGGTTCGTCTTTGTCGAGGCCAAATTCGTAGTAATTGTTGTACGAAGTTGCGTCGTTCCAGGTGGTCAGCTCTTGTGCGCTCACAAAGTTTGGATTCTTCACCAAGTTTTGAATCGGCGGGCTGAGATTTTTGAAACCTGTCGCAAAAACCGAGGCCGTTGCAGTCGCGCCTGCTGCCAATCCTGCTGCCAATCCTGCGGCCTGCAAAAAACCGCGTCTACTAAGTTGATAAAAGCTTTTATAGTCGGCTTCGGTAGTAATTTCAGAAGGCGGGATATCGCGTCCATCAATTGCAGGATCAGCACGCATAAAGCTCCTTTGCAAAAAAAATCAGGCCATAGCGGTCACTGCGGCCTGATGCAAAGTTTACGCCGTATGGATATCCAAGCGGTGTCAATTCAGCTAGATCTTAGAACATGAAATCAATCTTCAATCGCGGTCACTGCAATCGCGACGCGAATGGTGCTGCCGGGCTGATTGCGGGTGGTGGTTTCGCCAATTTGGCCTTTGTAGTCATAGCGCACGTTGTAACCGATGAGCTGGCGCTCGGTGCGTACGCGGGGTTCATAGCTGCATACGCGTTCGGTGCTCACGATGGTGCGCTCATAACGGCTGCGATAGCGATCCTGGCGTTGATTATCGTTGGCAATCGCCGAACCTAAGGCGACGCCAGCAACGGTTGCAGCGGCGCGGCCGCGGCCACTGCCAAACTGGTTGCCAATCACGCCGCCCAAAATGGCGCCAAATATCGAGGCGGTTTCCGATCGCGGGCGTGCATCATATTGCTGCGAATATTGCGGAATGCGCACTTGCTCATTTCGGCAAACGTCGCGGCCTTCGTCAATTTCTACCGTTTCATAAATGGGCTGGCTGTTAATCACACGGGCAAAGTCATAGCCAGGTCCCGCATTTTGCCGCCCAGCATTTTGCGGTTCGGGACTTTGTACCCCAGAATATTGGGTTCGAGTTTGTGCGCAAGCATTTGTTGCGAACGCACTCAGCGCAAAAGCGGCAATCAAGGTGTAACGCACGATACTGGACATGGTGAAAGCTCAACAGCGTTCGCAAATCGGAACAACGCAAACGCTACGCCGCAAAGCTTAATCACTTATGAACTTTTCCACTCCCTGTGTGATCTTTTAGCTGCGATTTAGTTAGTTTGGGCGCTTTTCATCAGACTCGTCTAGCGTGTCACCTTCACTGAGACTTGTTAGACTGCCAACACGTCAACGATCTCAACTACGCTGGAACCGCCCATGCTGCCGAATTATCTGTCTGCGCTACCGCACTTTTTAAGCTATTTTGCGATGGCGGCGCTGTTGCTGTGTGTGTTTTGGTCAATTTACACTTTTCTAACCCCGCATAACGAATTGGCGTTGATTCGCGACGGGAATGTGAGCGCTGCGATTGCGCTGGTCGGTGCATTGATTGGTTTTGCACTGCCCGTAGCGGCGGCTATTTTGCACAGCGTTAGCACGATGGCATTGATTCAATGGAGCTTGGTTGCCATGGCGTTGCAACTTGGCGTCTATACATTGCTGCGGCTGATCATGCCGCAACTGGGTGCTAGCATCAGCGCAGATCGCCCGGCATCGGCAGTTCTTTTGGCCGGAATCAGCATTGTGTGCGGCATTTTAAATGCTGCGGCGATGAGCTTTTAGGCGTAAACGAATCAGTCGAAAAGTGGTTTGCGGTGGCGAAGCGAATCAGCAGAAACTTATCAATAGGCTAAATAAAATCGGTGGTTCGCATGGCAGTGGTGTATCTGGAACGTGATGGTCAACAATTCGGCCCTTTCAGTATCGAAGAAGCGCAAGGCTACATTCTTGAAGGGCGCTTCGGTGCTCAAGATTTGGGCTGGATTGATGGTATGCAGGAATGGCTGTCGGTCGCGCAAATTCCCCAACTACGAACCGCTGCAGCGCCCACTACCAGCCCGCCAAGTATAAGCCCGTCAAGTATAAGCCCGTCAAGTGCAAGCCCATCAAGTGCAAGCACGCCCTATGCTGCGCCCACGATGCCAGCGCCGCCGCCAGCTTATTCGCCCTATGCCGCGCCAGTCTATCCTGGTCAACTAAATCAAGGTGTGGCGGCAGCAAAAGATCTCAGTCAATCCGAATACGCTGGGTTTTGGCGACGCGCGGCGGCGCTGATGATCGACACGTTTATTGTGACCATCGTGGTCTATTTTTTAATGTTTGTGTTGATGCTGCTATTTGGCCTTGGGATGGGTGCATCGGGAATGACTGGACTGGGCTCCAACAGCGCGACCGCTAACGCGTTTGCGGTCGCCGCTGTCGCGTTTCCAGCGCTGCTAACGATCAGCTATTACGCGCTATTCAACGCTAGTTCCAACATGGCGACACCGGGGAAAATGGCGGCCGGTTTAGTCGTAGTGAACACCCAAGCGCAGCGCATTAGTTTTGCACAGGCGTGTTTGCGCGAATTTGTGAAGCTCATTGGCACTTGGTTTTTCCTGCTTACTTTTGTCACCCAACCGATTAGCGCACGTCGCCAAGCGATCCATGATTTTGCCAGCACCACCGTCGTGTTGCGGCAAAGGCCAGATGCCGGCATGCCGTCAGTATTGGTCTGGTTGATCAATCTATGCTGGGCTGCAGCGTTGTTCATGCTGGTCGCAATCGTCATAGCCTTTCAGCATTAGTGCAATGTCCGCGATCGCTTTAGAAAATTCGTTCGAGGCGAAAACTGACTTTATCGCGCTGCTGGCGGTCAAACTACATGAAACAGGCACGACGGCCGCGCGGTTGGAAAATGCACTGGATACTGTCGGGCGTAAATTAGGTTTGGATGCCGCCGTTTGGTCCAGTCCAACTGCAATTATTCTGAGCTTGACCCCAACCGCAAAGAGCCATGACGTAGCCCCGCAAAATCTTGTGCGCGTGCTGCGCTTGACTCCGGGTGCTATCAATCTGCGTACGCTATGTGCGGTTGACGACATCGCTGAACGCGTGATTTCTGGCGAACTCAATGCTCAAAGCGGTGCCCGCGCGCTAACCTTGGCGAGCGCACCGGTAGCGGCAGGCTGGTTCTGGCTGGAAACGTTGCTTGGATTTACCTTGGCAAGTGCTGGTGTTGCGGCGCTATTGCGCGCTGCCTGGATAGAAATTTTACTGGCCGCCACGATTGGCGCGGTTTTGGCGCTGCTGCATTTGACGTTTGGCGTTCGACGCCGCTTTGAAAGCGGATTGGACGCGCTTTGCGCAATTGTCGCGGCGTTTTTAGTGACCAGCGCTGCGCACTTTTTTGCCATCGATTATCGCCGCGCCCTCCTGGCGAGCGTGATTGTTTTGATTCCTGGCCTGAGCATTACGAGCGCTGCGGCAGAAATCGCGACCCAGCATCTAGTCAGCGGCACTGCGCGCATGGCGGGCGCGCTCGCGACCTTGCTAAAGCTTGCGTTTGGTGCGCTTGTGGGCGCCGAAGTCGCTAAAATTTTAGGGATGACCGCGCTTCCCAGCGCGGCGCAACTTACACCGGAATGGGTCGCCTGGACGGGGCTGTTGGTTTCCGCGACATCGTTTGCAGTTTTGTTTAAAGCCCTGCCTAAAGACTATCCACTCGCGATTGGCGCCGCCATTTTGGGTTATGCCAGCACCCGCGTGGGCGGCGATCTTTACGGCGCAGAATTCGGCGTATTTTTCGCCGGTTTAATTGTCGCGTTGACCGCAAATATCTACGCCCGGATGAGTAGAAGACCCGGTGCGTTGATTCGCTTGCCCGGGATTATCTTGCTGGTGCCCGGTTCAGTCGGCTTCAAAAGCCTGTTCTTTGTGTTTCAAAAAGACGTTTTTCTAGGCTTAGATACGGCGATTTCCATGCTGCTATTGGTGATTTCGCTGGTGGCCGGTTTGCTTTTGGCAAGTACTTTGGTTGCACCTAGGCATTCGCTTTAATATGAAAGATGCAAATGTTGATGCCGTTTTAGAAGGCGAACTTGCTGCAAAGGTGAGCTTAAAAAAAGCGAACAGAAGAAAGATGCAGGCGGACGGGGTGGTCGTATCGCGCAGTCAGGCGAGCAAGGAAAAGTTTAGTGCCGTGTTAGCAGGCGTTCCCGATGTCGAAGCACGCGCTGAAGATGTTTGGCCGCCACTAAGATAGCAGCCCTACCGAGCAGATCGCGCAGCCGCATCCAAAAAACTCCACGCAACAAAGCGCGACTGCTTATTGCCTTGCGCCATTGGCACCGTTCGTACGTCAACCGCGCCCACTTTATTGAGCTGCTTAACGATATCCGGCACATTGCCCGCTTTAGAAACCAAGCTTGAGAACCAAAAAACTTGTGCGCGCACTGCCACACTTTCGTTAATCATGCGCTTGATAAAGGACGCTTCGCCGCCGGTACACCACAACTCGCCGCCTTTGCCGCCAAAATTGAGTGATGCTGTGGCGGTATTTTCTAACACACCAAAATTGCGCCACTTGCGTCGATTGGTCGAATCAGCAATGGCGGCGGAACTGTGAAACGGCGGGTTGCACAAGCACAAATCAAAACAATCATCCGGCTTAATTACCCCCGCAAAAATCTTACCGCGCTGCGTTTGTAGCCGTAACTCAATCGCGTCGCTGAGCTGATTGGCATCAATAATCGCTTGCGCCGCCGCAAGAGCATTCGCGTCGATATCGGTTCCAACAAACCGCCAGCCATAGCTTGCGTGGCCTAATAACGGGTAGATGCAGTTCGCACCGACGCCGATATCTAACACGCGTACCTTTTTATGGCCGTCTGTTCGCGTTAGTTGCGCATCGGTAAACAGTAAATCCGCCAGTCCATGCAAGTAATCTGCCCGGCCCGGTATCGGTGGGCACAAATAGCCTTCGGCCAGATCCCAGTGCTGAATACCATATTGGCTGCGTAGTAGCGCGCGATTGAGCACCCGCACCGATTGCGCATCGGCAAAATCGATGGTGCCGCCACCGCAGGGCTTTTGGATCAACAAACCCGCCAATTCCGGGCAGCTTTCAACAAGCTGCGGAAAATCATAATGGCCCTGATGCCGGTTGCGGGGGTGCATAGTGTCTGCAGTTCGCGCTATTTCGAGGAAATGTATTTTTCGCGACGCACCACAGACACGGCAAAGCCTGCTTGTTTGAGTTGCGTAAAGCTTTCATCGACCATATTTGGATTGCCGCATAGATACGCAATGTCTTGCGCGCCATCCAGATTTAGCTCGGCAAACACACTTTGCACGTGGCCCGAGCGATCCCCGACATAGCCGCCGGCTGCCTCGCGAGAGGTACAGGCGTAATAGCGGAAATTGGGGTGTTGCGTGGCAAAGGCTTGGAATTCGTCGCTATACAAAAGCTCTGCTTGAGTGCGCGCGCCTTGGATCAGCGCCACGTGCACATCGCGTCCGTGCATCAACTCGGCCAGTTTAGGCAGCATCGCGCGGTACGGCGTAATGCCGGTGCCGGTGCCGATTAGCAAATAGCGTGCGTTTTTATCCGCGTCCATTAAACAAAAGCGGCCATAGGGCCCGCTACCGGTGATTTCACCGCCGACTTGCAATTCGCTGAGCAGCGCTGTCGCGGCGCCGCCTATGACGTAGCTGACCGCGATTTCGACGCTATGGCTAGAATCATCAAGTACAGGCGGGTTTGCTAGGCTATAGCTGCGCTTGCTGGGTGCGCCCGCAACCTCAAAATGGATTTGCAAAAACTGCCCAGGAATATAGTTTAAAACTTCGCCATCGCTGCGCTGAAACACTAAATGGCGAACGGCTGACGCCAACATGCGGCTATCGATCAACTTGAGCGGAAAATGTGCAGCCATCTGAATTCCTCGGTTCTGAATTTTAAGTCTAACGCACTCAATTGCGCGCGCTTTCTGACTATTTAGAGGCGCGCAGCATATCTGTAAGCCTTTTAGCTGGCGCGTTTAACTCCGCCACCGGATACTTCGCGCCTCGGATTAGTTCAGGCTAGACAATGGACGCCTTACGCGTCATCAATTTACGAAAAACCTACGACAACGGCGTGCAGGCGTTAAAAGGTGTGTCATTAACGGTGCAGAGCGGCGATTTTTTCGCATTGTTGGGCCCAAATGGTGCCGGGAAGTCGACGCTGATCGGCATCACGTCTAGTTTGGTGAATCTTACTGAAGGCGATGTTGAAGTTTTTGGTGCCAGCCTGCGTAAAAATCGAGCGCAAGCCAAGCGTGAAATCGGTTTAGTGCCGCAAGAATTCAATTTCAACCAGTTTGAAAAGCCGTTTGATATTTGTGTCAATCAAGCCGGTTATTACGGCGTGCCGCGCGAACTGGCGAAGGTGCGCGCAGAAAAATACTTAAATCAGCTGCAGCTTTGGGACAAGCACAACGCCATTTCACGCACACTTTCGGGCGGCATGAAGCGTCGATTATTGATTGCACGCGCAATGGTGCATGAGCCGAGGCTGCTGATTTTGGACGAGCCGACGGCCGGTGTAGATATTGAAATTCGCCGGTCGATGTGGAAATTTTTGCAGGAAATTAATGCAGCGGGCACCACCGTTATTTTGACCACGCACTATTTAGAAGAAGCGGAAAGCCTTTGTCGCAATATTGCGATTATCGACAAGGGCCAAATTATTGAAAACACCAGTGTAAAATCCTTGCTGACCAAGCTGGATAAAGAAACCTTTGTGTTAGATCTTAGCAAGCCTTTAGATGTGCCACCGGTTTTGTCTGGGTTTAACGTTGTATTAGTTGACTCACAAACTCTAGAAGTTGAAGTACCGAAAGGCTTAGAGCTCAATGGATTATTTGGCAAGCTTTCAGCTGCGGGCGTTGCGGTGAAGTCATTACGCAATAAAACCAATCGTTTGGAAGAATTATTTGTGCGCATCGTGCATGACGGTAATCAACCCGCGAACGTGGAAGTAACGCCATGAGTAACAATACTAGTTGGGTCGCTTTTAAAACAATTGTTAATAGAGAGGTCTCGCGTATTTTGCGTATTTGGGGCCAAACCTTAGTGCCGCCCGCGATAACGATGACGCTCTATTTTCTAATCTTCGGCAATTTGATTGGAAGCCGTATTGGCAAAATGGGCGAATTTTCCTATATCCAATTTATTGTGCCGGGTTTGGTTATGATGAGCGTCATTCAAAACGCTTATGGAAATGTATCTAGTTCGTTTTTTGGGTCTAAGTTCGGCCGCTATGTCGAGGAGATTTTGGTTTCGCCCACGCCCAGCTGGGTCGTATTAGGCGGCTACGTGGCAGGCGGCGCAGTGCGTGGCTTAATTGTGGGTGCGATCGTGCTTTTGATATCGCTATTTTTTACGCATTTAGAAGTGGCGCACCCGATAATTATGGTGGTGACGGTTGTTTTGACCGCTATCGTATTTTCCCTGGCGGGTTTCGTAAACGCGATCTATGCGAAAAAGTTTGATGATATTGCGATTATTCCGACCTTTATTCTAACGCCGCTCACTTATTTGGGTGGTGTATTTTATTCGGTTAGCTTGCTGCCGCCATTTTGGCAGGCGGTTTCGCATTTAAACCCCATTTTATATATGGTGGAAGCGTTTCGTTACGGTATTTTAGGCAAGTCAGATGTTTCGCTGACGGTCGCGCTGGGAATGACGGTTGCGATTGCCGTGGCGCTTTGGCTGTTGTGCTGGCGTATGATTGAAAAAGGCGTTGGGCTGCGCTCATGAATATACAAAGAAAAATGATTCTTACCGCCGCATTTTCTCTTGCGTGCTCATTGGTATCGGTTTGTCATGCAGGCAATCTAGTTTTGATAGCAGATGCCGCAAAAATTGAAGCACTTTCCAAGGTTGTCGCACGTCTAAAAGTAGAAGCACTTGCGGCGCAACTTAAGAAAAGCAATGTGGGCGAAAAGCTGAATTCCGAATACGCCGAGGCGCTTGAGTCATCACTCAGTGATTTGCGCGTGGCGCTGCCGCAAGTGATTGAAAGCATTGCTAAAATTAGAGGAGCAGATGTGGTCATTGAGCCAGAAATTGCGCGGAAGTTTGCGCTGGTCGGTGAAAATATTTCCGCAGAAGTTGCGCGTGCATTAGATGTGCGCAGCGCGAAATTAAAGTTTTTAGCACCATGAAAGGCTTTGACACCATGCGAAGCATATGGTTTATGCTGCTAATTAGCGTCTGTTTGCCTGTGTTAGCGGCCCAAAAAAGCATCCTAATTTCTGACACCCGCGATGCTTTTACCCGAGTCAGTGCCTTAAAGAGCTTGTTGGCGGAAGTGGATTCGCGTATTCAAGCGATTCAAAAGTCTTATGAGCTGCAAGTAGCCCCGCTGAGCACCGAACTTGAGCAACTGCGTAAGCCTGGGCAAACTGGACAGAATCAGCAGCGCAAAGCTGCATTGTTGCTGAAAATTGCAGCTTTGCAAAAGGACGCGAGCGTGCAGCAACAGGCGGTCGGCGCGGCAAATGAAAAAGCCCTTGCCCAAATTGATATTGCTGTAGTTGCCATTGAAGCCGAACTTAAAAAAGAACGCGCAGCAGATGCGGTGCTGCGGGTGCAGGATACGTTGTATTTTAATGCTGCATGCGCCTGCAATATCACTGAGGAAATCTATAAACGATTGAATGCGCGATTGCCTAAGTTGGCGCTTTCAATTAAGTAATTGGGGGCTTTATGGACTGGTTGTTAGCGCTCAAAGCAATCATTTTGGGCATAGTGGAAGGGTTGACCGAGTTTTTGCCAGTCTCTAGTACTGGGCATTTAATTTTGGCAAATAACTTGCTTAATTTTAATATTAGTCATGTTAAGGTTTTTATGATCGTGATTCAAATGGGCGCGATTTTCGCTGTATTGATCGAGTTTCGTGCGCGAATTATTAAAACGCTTTTGGGGATAACGACTGACCCGATAGCGCAGCGCTTTGCTATCAACGTTGTACTAGCGTGTCTGCCGGTCATAATCTTAGCGAAGCTTTTGGGTGATTTTATTGAAAATAAAATGTTCACTCCCATCGCCGTTGCATGCGCCTTTATTATTGGCGGCATTATTATTTTGTTTGCCGAAGCTGCGGCTGCGAAAACTGACTGGCAAAGCGCGCGTGTCCAAACACTAGACGATTTAAATTGGCGTGACTCGCTTAAAGTTGGATTAGCGCAGTGCTTAGCGGTACTTTTTCCTGGCACATCCCGTTCCGGTGCAACGATTATTGGCGGTATGCTGCTCGGTATTCCGCGCAAAGTTGCTACTGAGTTTTCCTTCTATTTAGCTTTGGTTGTGTTGAGCGGCGCGGCCATTTACAGTCTATTTAAAGATCGACATAACCTGCATTTAGAGGACGCCAGCTATTGGGGCTTGGGCTTATTAGCAGCTTTTATCAGTGCGTACTTTTGCATTCGTTGGCTGCTGAAATTCGTGTCCACACATAGTTTTACCGGCTTTGCCTGGTATCGCATTGTGTTTGGGGTGTTTATTTTGCTCTCAAACTGGCAGGGTTGGATAGACTGGAGTCAGAAAGTTGGATGAGGAACTTAAGCGCCGCGTTTTTTGCGAATGAGCGCGGAAATTTCTTCGTCGCCACGGCCTTGGGCAACCAAGGTGGTGTAGTCGCTGATCGATTGCTGCACCACCGTTTGCGTTAAACCCAAACCGCGCCCCATACTGGCTGCGATGTTCAAATCTTTCAGCAACAAGCCCAGTTTAAAGCCATTTGCGAATTCGTCTTTCAGCATCGTTTCGCCGCGTTTTTCTAGGAACCACGAATTCGCGGCGCCGCCGGTCAGTACGCTGAGCAGTTTGTCTGATGGCAATTCCAGCTTTTCGGCAAGCGCAAGCGCTTCGCACACGCCCTGGGCGATCCCGGCAATAATCACTTGATTGACCGCTTTGGTTGCTTGCCCCGCGCCCACGGCACCCATGTGCGTGATGCGTTTACCCATAAGCGTAAGAATCGCCATGACGCGCGCTAGTGCTGCTTCATCGCCACCGACCATTAGGCTGAGCGCCGCGTTTTTAGCACCTTCCACACCGCCGGACACTGGCGCATCTAAAAACGTAGCGCCCAACTTGGCCAGCTCAAACTGCAGCGTTCGCGCAGTTTGCGGGCTAACTGTGGAATGATCGATTACGATGCATTCTGGCTTGATTCCAGGCATTGCAGCGCGTACCACATCAAGCACATCTTGATCTGCTGAAACGTTGATCAGTAATACATTGCAGAGTGCTGCTAATTCTGCTGGTGTGCTCAGCGCAGGTACGTCGAATTCTTGCGCAAAGCGCGCGGTTTTGTCTGCACTACGATTCCAAACGCCCGCAAGCAAGCCCGCTTTTGCCAAATGGCTAGCCATTGGCCACCCCATTGCACCTAAGCCGAGGTAACCAACCCGAAATTCAGGCGCTTTCGGCGTGCTCACCAAAGCACCTCGGCCAACGCGCAATTCAGCCCTGAGCCGATGCCAAACAGCGCCACGCGTTTACCCTTGGTCAAGCGGCCCAGCTGGTTTAGCTTGCTCAAAGTAAACGGCACTGACGCCGGGCCGATATTGCCGTATTCGGCGAATATAGTCAGCACCTTACGCGGATCAATCCCCAGCATACGAACCAGCTCTTCGGTATGCACACGACTGACCTGGTGCACGACAAATTCATCTATTTCTTCCGTCGTCCAGCCAAACATGGTGCGTGCCACCGCGTAGGTTTTCGTGGCCAGCTTAAGCCCTTCAATGAGCAGCATTTTGGTGTCGGTATACATCCGGTCAATGTTGCCGTAACACAGTTTGGAAAATTGCGTCGCGGCGCGCGCAACTGAGCCTAGATAGCGATGGCCGTCGGGCAGATCCCTAATATGTCCCATCACCATTGCCACCCCGCCGGAGCCCAACGTCATGGACGCCATTTGTGTGCGAAATTGCTCTTCGGTTGTGTCATCACGGCTGAGCCGCTCGACGGTGTCGTCGCATACTTGGCGGCTGTTTTCACCGTCCACGATCAAGGCATATTGCACGTCGCCGCGCTCAATCATGCGTGCCGCGATATCCATGCCGTTCAAAAATGCTAGGCATGCGTTACCAACGTCGAAATTTATGCAATCTTCGCCCAAACCGAGTTTGCCGTGCACAATCGCGGCGGTAGAAGGCTCAAGAAAATCACGACACACACTCGTGTTGATCAAAATGCCGATTTGACTGCGCTCAATGCCCGCGTCAACGATTGCTAATTCACCCGCCTGCGCCGCAGCGTCCGATGGCGGGGTATTTCGATCAAATACGCGTCTTGAGTGAATGCCAGCAACTTTTTCGAAGACGTCCCGACGTATGCCTAATCGATCCATTGTCGCACCCAGCTTTTTCACAAGATCGCTCGAATGAATCACATGCGGCGCTTCAATATGGCAAATGCTGGCAATGGCGACGTTGTCAAAGCGCATAACGCATCCTAAAAGATCAAAAAAAGAGGCGAGAAGGTACGCAAATTCAAGCAAATTCACAAGATTTAGTCGCTATTGAAAGCCAACATCAAGCGCGCGGGTTCACCTGATTTATTTGCGCACGGATTCACATATTTATTAAAAGCGAATAAGCTTTGCGCGTGCCAGGACTAGACTTTAGAGGTTGCGCGGTTTTATCCGGGCAAAATTTATCAGTGAAATCTTATTTTGCCTCGACAAAACATTGGTTCAAAATTCTTTGGAGCACCATCATGGACGTACGATTTTTGACCCGCACGCTTTATCTATCGCTCGCTAGTACCATCTTATTGAACGCGGGTTATGTTGAAGCGGCAGAGTTTCGTGGCATCACACCGGCAGGCGCGCACTACTTGCTGAAAACGCCGCCGAATTGGCGTGCCGGTGACGGCCTAGTGGTCATTAATCATGGCTTTCAGTTTGAGTCAGAGTCGGGCGACCCATCGCTCGGTAACGTGGCACTACGCGAGCAAATGTTGGCGCAGGGTTACGCCATTGCTGCGTCAAGTTACAGCGCCACCGGCTGGGCAACCTTTCGTGTAGGCGTTGATTTGCGTGAATTGCTAGCCGCAGTCAAAGACAAGCTTTCGCTAAATTCGCTTAACGGCACCGATCTAGGCCCGGTGTATTTTAATGGTGGATCCTTAGGCGGTTTGGTCAGTGTCCAGCAAGCCGAGCTCGTTGCAGCTGGGCAAGTGCCGGGTTTGAGTGACGTGACCGGGGTGCTCAGTATGTGTCCGCCGCTGGCAGGTTCAGTGGTGTGGGATCATGCGATGGACTTTCGCTTAGCGTATGACTCAATTTGCACCGGTATCAATGGCGGTGAAATGCCGGCTGGAAATGCGGCGACCCCGTGGCTGTTGAAGCCGGGAATGGTAACCAATGGCGGCAGCACCGTCACTTATGCGGAAGTCGTCGCCTCAGCCGCGGCGTGCGTCGGTTTTGAAGTGCCGCCCTTTTTACAATCGAACGGCATGCAATCCCGCCGTGCGCGTTTGTTGGCGGCAACTAAAACGCCCGATGCTTTTTTAGCCGAACTGCTATTTTACTCAACGTTTGCCGTGTCAGACTTGGTTTTTGATGCCAAAAAGCTAGGCGGTATCAGCCTAGCGGGCACCAATACGCCGCTGCAGCCATTTGATACGCAAGGGCTGGATTTCGGTGATGCCGCATTAAATTCCAGCATCCGTCGTTTGAAAGCCGATCCAGTGGCACGCTTTGAGTTAGCCCGGCAATACACACCCAGCGGGCGCATCGGTGCTACCAAATTGCTGACAGTTTCGACCTCCGGGGACGGGTTAGTGGTGCCAGAGCATTTGCGCTTTTTAGAAGGGAAAGTGCCGGAAAACCAATGGCGGCGTGCGCTTATTCAAGAAAGTACGCCTAGCCACTGTGGCTTTAGTGATGGCGAGTTGATTGCCAGTTGGAACCAGCTACGCGGTTGGTCCCAGCGCCAGAGCGCAACATCCGCGCCGCTACCAGCCCCAAGCGTCAGTTCGCTCAATGCCGCCTGCGCTTTAGTACCCGCTAGCGGCAGCTGTCGATTTGCAAGCGCTGAAAATTTGAATTCGTTGAGTAGCAAAATCAAAACCCGGGTCGCGCTCGTAAATCAGCCAGCAGTTGATGGCGGTGTTAATGGCGATTGGTACACGCCATCGCGCTCAGGCGAAGGCTTAAAGGTTGAAGCATTGCCAGGCGGACGCGCGCTGGTTAATTTTTTCACGTACCCAAAGTCAGGTGAAGTTGCCGAGCAACTTTGGCTGACCGGCACGGGCACGATCACGGAAAATGGCATTGCGATTGACGATCTGTATCGCACCAAAGGCGCACGCTTTGGCGCATCGTTTAATCCGAATGACGTGCGCGTCGAGCGCTGGGGCAAACTTAGTCTGGTTTTGACTGAGTGCGGGCGCGGCAAGCTGGCATTTACCGGCCCAGAAGGGTTCGGCTCGGACGTGCGCGATGTTGAACAAATTTCGCGCCAACAAATCCCCTGCAATACCCGCCAAGCGCAGCGCAACGATACCGGCTTGAGCGGCAGTTGGTTCGATGCGAATCGAGCGGGTGAAGGCGTGACGCTAACGGTGCAAAACGATTTAAGCGTGGCGCTGGCCTTTTTTGCCTATTCCCCAACCGGTGAGCAAGCATGGTTTGCGATGCAGTCGCAACTTTCCAGCACTGGCCCAACGCGAAAGGTAGCGGGTACTTTGATGCGCCCGGTTGGCGCGCGCTTTGGCACTAGCTTTCAAAGCAATCAGATACGCGTCGAAAATTTTGGCTCGCTAGAGTTAGAATTTTTGAACTGCAACCAGCTACGAATGCGGGCGGCAACACCATGGGGCACTCAAGATTACAACTTTACCCGCTTGACTGCGCCATTGGGGACGGAGTTTTGCGCTAGTTTTTGACGAAGACGTTGGGCTGTTTGCATCAGTCAATAGAACCGTTCGTCCTGTCGAAGGGCAGGGCGGTAAAAATACTGACGAAGCGGAAAGTACTTATGTGTCTGCCCGAATCGGTCGCGCGCGGTACACTTTCCTCCGTTAGACGTGATGTTGCTCTGCCCTTCGACGAGCTCAGGGCGAACGGTTCTATTGACT
>Ga0105044_10004974_pt1 | contig 18287 bp, 15 predicted proteins | sample MAT01_FD_78092 | JGI IMG/M metagenome (GOLD analysis project Ga0105044, IMG submission 78092) | Freshwater microbial communities from Lake Fryxell liftoff mats and glacier meltwater in Antarctica - MAT-01 | ecosystem: Environmental > Aquatic > Freshwater > Ice > Liftoff microbial mat | place...
AGCGGGCGCGGCATGCAGAGACTTTTTACCGAGGCGAATCGTAACCGGCTCGGTGCGTGACGGATGGGCGGTGATTTGTCCGCGGGAGCCGAGCAGGCGGATATTAACAGACTGGGCGAACGTCTCGCCCGCCTCGATCGAGTAGGGATAGCCGCGGGCGAGCGGTCGAGAGTAGATTTTAAAGGAGCCGTCGATCCAGTTGCGTTGATCTTCGATTTCGAATGCCTCACCGGCGAACGTCAGCTCCAGCCCGTGGCGGCGCGGTAGCGCGAAACGCAGCACACGAATGTCCGTGCAGGGTTGGTGGGGCGCCACGTCGAATGGAAGCGTGAGTTTCTCTCGTGCGCCTGAACCCGTGACGAGTTCGTAACGCGCTCCGGCAAACCCCTCCAGCGGGAGATGCACGCAGAGGCCTGCACGGTTGGTGACGGAGTCTTTCAGCGCGCGGCCGGCGACGGAAAAACTGACTGTTCCATCACTGGTGCCTTCGATACGCACCTGAAAAGCGAGGTGGACGCCGGGACCCCGGCTTTGACCATCGCTGGTCAGCGTAAATCCGCCGGACGTGGTGCGCATCCGGGGCGGCGAAAGGTGCTGCGGGACATTGAGCCAATTGCGATCGCGCGCGACAAAGTAGATGCGACGGATGAGTTCCAGCGTAGCCGTGCGCACATATCGAAGGTCCCCATCGAGTGGGGAGAAATCGAGGGCAAGCCGCCCAGCTTGGATAGCGCACGAGACCGGTGGGCGGGGGTGCACGAGAAATCGAGGCATAAAACTGGAGTTACGAAAAACGTCGAAAGCTTTCGTTTTATTTCCTGAGAAAAGCAAGCGCTGACTCAGGGAAATCGTGGCGCTCGGCCGCGAGGTGCGGAATCCTCAGCTCGCGATCACGACCTCGATCTTCTGTTTCTCCAACAGATCGCGATGGCGGGGATCGATGCCCTTGTCGGTGATCAGCGTGTGAATCACGTTGAGGTCGCCGAGCGAGGCAAAAGACTGTTTTTCGATTTTTGTCGAATCTGCCAGCAGATACACGCGGTTCGCGCATTTGAGCATGGCCTTTTTCACCACGACATCGCTGATCCCGGTGTAGGTAAGGCCGGTCTTGAACGACAAGCCCATCGCCGAAAGGAATAGTTTCTCGACGTGGAGGGTGTTGAAAAAATCCGCGGCTTGGGAGCCGGTAAGCGACATCGTGGGCGCCTTGAATTCGCCGCCGGTCATATGCACATCGATCCCTTGGTGCGGAGCAAGTGTGAGCGCGACTGTGAGGGAAGTCGTGATGACGGTGAGCGGCGCGCACTTGCCGAGGTGTTTGGCGAGCTCGGCTGTGGTGGTGCCTGCGTCGATGATGATCGTATCTCCCGGACGGACGAAGGCAGCGGCGCGGCGGCCGATGGCGGCTTTCTTATCGCCGTTGGCGACGTTTTGCGCGATGGGCACGATCACTCTCTCTGGCTGAAGCTTGAGGAACGCACCGCCGTGCTCCTTGGTGATGAGGCCCTCGCCCTCGAGGATCTCAAGATCCTTGCGAATCGTGACTTCGGTGACCTTGAAAAGCTTGGCGAGGTGCGTGACTTCGGCGCTGCCCTCTTCCTCGAGGAGTTTGACGATTTCCAGTCGGCGCTTGTGGGGGATCATGACGGCAGCGGTTGGTCTGACGTTAGGAAACCTTTCGTTTATGGCATGAGCAACGGGAATCTTCGCAAATAAAAGCAATTTCAGGGCCACCACAGCGTGCCGTCGGCGAGGCGGGTGACGGTGTCGGTCACGGGTTCATCCTTGGGCGGAAATTTCGCGGCGAGGTCGTCGCGAAACTCGATGCCGAGCCCCGGGCGATCGCTGGCGTAAACATAACCGCCGATCGCCTCGGGCAGGCCGGGGAAAAGTTCGTTCTCGGCTGCGGGCCGGAAAACCCATTCGAGAATCCCGCAGTTGTGCAGCGCGGCGCTCATATGAAGATTCGCCGCAGCGCCAATCGCGGAAACGTCGCCGGGGCCGTGCAGGCAGAAGCGCACACCGAACGCTTCGGCGAGATGCATGAGCTTCAAGGTCGGGGTGATGCCGCCGAGCCGGACAGGGCGCACCTTGATGAAATCGACCCAGCGCTGCGTGACAACGCGGTTGAACTCGGCGGGATTGGAAAACAGTTCGCCGAGCGCGAGCGGTGTGGCGGTCTGCGCGCGGAAATTCGCGAGCCACTCGAGATCCTCCGGTGCGACGGGATCTTCGAGGAAGAACGGACGGTAGGGCTCGATCGCTTTCGCGAGCCAAAGCGCGTCGGTCGGGGCGAGGCGCTCGTGCAGATCGTGCAGGAGTTCGACGGACTCACCGAGTTCGCGGCGCGCGACTTCAAACATTTTCGGCACGGTGTGCATACGCTCGCGCTGATCGAAGTAGAGACCGGGCGGCGTGCCATCGGGTCTGGTCGCGGCGTCGAGGGGCATACCTTCATAGCAATAGAGTTGAAGACGCAGATGACGGAAGCCGCGTTCGAGAAACTTAAAGCCGTTGGCCGCGACTTCGTCGGGCGACTTGCCGTGGGCGGTAACATAGACCGGCACACCGGCGCGACTCGGGCCGCCCCAGAGTTGGTGACACGGCAGATTGGCGAGTTTGCCCTTAATGTCCCAGAGGGCCATGTCGAGGCCGCCGAGCGCGGTGTTGAGCACGGGCCCGTTGCGCCAGTACCCGTGAACGTTCGCCGTCTTCCAGAAGTCCTCGGTGTTGCGCGCATCCTTGCCGATTGCGAACGGCGCGAGGTGCTGATCGATCGCCGCCTTCACGGCATGCCAGCGGTGCTTGTAACTCGCGCAACCGAGGCCTTCGAGCCCGGGCACATCCGTGCGGATACGCACGATGAGTAACGGCCACGCCCACGGTTGCACGGCAAAGGTTTCGACCGAAGTGATTTTCATCGACGGAGGACGAGTACCCAGTCACTGGCATCGGGCGCTTCGAAGAAGCCGCGGGCTTTCGTGCGCGTCGAACGCCGCTTGCCCGTGCGCGGATCGAACCACGCGGCGCTAAGGCCGTGCTGGAGTTTCCGCGGTGCGATGTGAAGCGCACCGCCCGTCGGCAGATAAAACACGGCGCAGTCGCCGGACGGCGTGCGCGCGGCGGCGACGAACGTCGAGGGCGACGACGGCACGGCGGTGGCGAGCGAGGGCTCGGCGTTGCCCGCGGTGGCGCTGGTGCGAATGTGGCCCGTTAACGCGGTGGCGATCTGCGTGACCGAAAAATTCCGATTCCACCGATCGACTTGCATCGAGAGCAGGCGTCCGCAGGCACGATGATCCCACTCGGCGGGCGTGAACCACAGCTCGAAGGAAATGGCACCCGAGGCGCGGGCGGCGGTGGCGAGTTTTGTGGCGGGCCCGATGGATTTGACCTCGGCATCGGCGCGCACGACGAGACCGGCGGACGTGATTTTCGCGCAGTCGGGGGTGACGATCCGAAGATTGAGCGACGCGCCGCGGGCCGACTCGTCGGGGATCGTCGTGCCGCGTTTTTTGAAGGACCACGCCGCGATCGCGTCGGGCGCGTGCTGTTCGGGCGTGCGTTGCGCAGCGGCGATCTCGGCGGCGGAAAGCGCGCGATCGTAGATCGCGACGCGGTGAAAGGTGCCGCTCCAGCCGAAGTCGCCCGTCGCTTCGTTGCCGAGGGCGAGGTGGGCCTCGGGCACCCAGGTCGAGAAATCGCCGCCGAGCCACGCGCCGTTTTTCTTTTCACCGTTCAGCCAGATCGCGGTTTCGCCGTCGGCGTCGCGGGAAAAGACGGCGTGGAGGCGCCCGGGCTTTTTAGGTGCAACGGGAGCGGAACGAACGAGGCTTTGATCGGGCGTGAGTTTCGTCCACGGCAAGGCACGGAAAAACTCCGCCATGTGCGTCATGTGCTTCGCGCCGGGGAGTTTCATCGCGACGTGCCACGGTTGCGCGACGCCGGTGTAGGCGTGATCGGTCGGCGGGCGCGCGATTTCCTCCCAGCCCCACACCCCATGTGCGCCATAGGTGAGGCCGGCGGGCGGGGCGTTGAGCAGGGACCACCATGAGGCGCGGCGGATGTTGTAGGCGTCGTGACGGCGGCGGGACTGATAACAAATGTGATCTTCGTAAGGCGGCTCGAGATTGAGGAACGGGCGCGGCGAATATTTTTTCCATTTGCGCGCGGGCGGCCCAGAGTGGAGCCACTGCCAGGTCTCGGCGTCGTCGCCGTGGCCGCCTTGGTAGCCGATGAGGTCGATCCACTTCTCTTTTTCGAACGTGTCGTGCGGCCATTGCATTCCGCCGGGGTGCTGGACGACGGGCGCGTGTCCTCCGAGGTCGAAGACGGCACGGCCGATGCGTTTCCATTTCTCGGCGGCGGGGCCATAGTAGCGACCGTCGCCGTTGAGGATCCACACCACGTGGTGCGCGCCGTAGCGGGCGACCATGTAGCGGGCGAGTTTGACGATTTGCGATTCGGGAAGCGTGGACGGGTTTATTTCGTCCCTGCCGAGTGTCCAAATCAGGACGGGTGCGGCGAGGAGGCCGTGGGCCTCGATGGCGTCGAAACGAGCGTCGAGCCGTTCGAACCAATGCGGGTTGATCCAAATAGGATCGCGGCCGGTGTAGGCGACCTCACCGTCGGGGTTGGTCGCGCCGGCGCGCCAGTGTGTCATCACGAATTGGATGACGTTGAACTTCTGGGCGGCGCGGTGCGTAAGGAAGCGATCCCAATCGGTGGCGTTACGCGCCATCATCGGGCCGTTCCAGACGGTGTCGCCGAGCCAGAAGAAGGGTGTACCGCCGGTGTGCGCGAGGTGGCGACCGTTGGGCGCGACGCGGAGAGGGCCGTGCTGCAGAAAGGGAGAGGGAGAGACGGAGAGAAGGGGCGATGGGGCGCAGGTGAAGGCACCGGATTGAGCATCGAGGCCGGGGAGGCGCGGGACGCTGTGCGTACGGAAAGTCCACGCGCCAACGACGGTGGGCATGAAGCGCACGCGCCACTCCCGGCTGCCATACCAGAAAGCGCGCACACGGCGGCGCTCGCCGGCGGGGTCCGTGAACTCGACGATAAGTTCGACTTCGCAGGGCGAAGCGACAGGGACGTCGGCGAAAAACGCAGCCTCGAAGCGGCCGTGAAGCGAGATGGGGACGGACATGGAGAGACGTTCGCAGCGCGGGCTGAAGCACCGCGCTACCAGCGGAACGGGTGGGGCTGGGATTGGAAGCCGAAGGCCGGATCGGCGACGAGGGCGGAGCCGGGTTTGGCGACTGCATCCAGGCGCGTGCGGTCGTCGGCTGTGAGAGTGACGTTGAACGCACCGAGGTTGTCGTGCAGCGCCTCGACAGAGAGCGGTCCGATGATGGGACAGGTCACGCCCGGCTGCTGCGCGACCCAAGCGAGCGCGAGTTGGACAGGCGTGCAGTTTTTCTCCTTCGCGATCGCCTCGACGACATCGAGCACGCGGAAGGCAGGCTCCGTGAGCATGTCCTTCCAAAAATTGTCGGGTTGGATGCGCGACTTGGGATCGGGTTTTTCGCCGCGGCGATAGCGCCCGGAGAAAAATCCGACGGCGAGCGGCCCCCAGGTGATCAGCGCGGTGCCGTAGGTCTGCGCGTAGGGGATGAGTTCTCGCTCCGGCAGCCGGTGAAGCAGGTTGTAGGCGCACTCCTCGACGACGAAGCGGTTCGTGCCGAGTTCGCGCGCCGCCCACTGCGATTCCATCAGTTCCCAAGCGGAGTAGTTGCTCGTGCCGATGTAGCGCACCTTGCCCGAACGGATGAGGTCGTCGAGAGCGCGAAGGGTTTCATCGAGGGCGACGTCCCACCACGGGCGGTGAATCATGAAGAGGTCGAGGTAGTCGGTCTGGAGGCGGCGCAGGCAGCCCTCGGCGGCTTGCACAATGTAGCGACGCGAAATGCCGTAGGCGTTGGGCGGCTGCGGATCCTTGACGCCGGAGCGGGAGAATTTGGTGGCGAGGATGAGCCGGTCGCGTTTGCCGTTGGCCTTGAGGGCGCGGCCGACGATTTCCTCGGATTTTCCGCCGACGTATTTGTCACAGGTGTCGAGCATATTCAGCCCGAGGTCGAGCGCGGCATCGATGACCCGGGTGGCGGCGGGCTCGTCGATGCTCTGGCCGAACATCGCGCTGCCGAGGCAGACCGGGCCGACGTGAATGCCGGTGCGCCCGAAGTTTTTGTAGGTTATTTTGAAGTCGGCCATGTGAACAGGCGGGCGAGGTTCCCGCCGAGGATGAGGATCTTTTCGTCAGTTGAAAGATAAGGTGTGTGCTCGCGGAACATGTCGATCGATTGCCGGTACGTCATGTGCTGTTCGACGACGGGCGAGTCACTGCCCCAGACGAGGCGGAGCGGGCCGACGGCATCGTAGAGCGCGCGTACGAGCGGCTGAAACGTGGCGTACGGGTAGGCTTTCGGAACCGCGGAGAGGTGGTGAAAACCGGAAATTTTGAACCACACGTTCGGCGCGGCGGCGGCGGCGCGGAGTGCGGCGAAGTTCGGCGTGGTTTGGGTCTTCTCCTGCAAACGGCCGAGGTGATGGACGAGAAACGTGAGCGAAGGAAATCGCTCCGCGATTTTTGCGAGCGGGGCGAGGCCGGGCGCGAAGACGGCGATGCTTACAACGTGTTTCAGCTCGGCGGCCTTGGCGAAGAGTTTCAATCCTTCGGGTGAGGAGAACCAGTCGTAGTCGGCAGTAGTGCGTGAAACCACGAATGCCACCGTGCTCCTGGTGCAACGCGGCGAGGCGATCGGCGGCACCGGCGGTGTGGTAGGTGGGCGTGCCCATGCTGTCGAGCTGGGGGAACGCGAGTAAGCGCGCGGGGTGTTCGTGCTCGCACAGCACGGTGAGGGCGTTGGAGTCGCCGCCCTTGAAGATGAGTGCGACGACAAGTGCGCGCGCCACACCGCAGTCGTCCATGCCGCGCAGGAGGCGCTCGGGCGAGCCTTGCGCGGCGAGCGGGCTGCCGGGCCAGTCGGTATAGACGTGCGTATGGGCGTCGACGATCATCTTACGCGGGGAAGACCGCGCAAACTTCGTAGGGACCGAGATCGAGCGTGAGTGTGCCGTCGGTGGAGGCGGGGAGCGAGATCGTGTTTTCCCAACGGTGGACATCGCTCACGCGGCGGACCGTGTGCGGACGTAGCGCGATGTTTTCAACCGGAAGGCGCAGCGCCTGCGCAGTGGTGTTCACGAAAAAGAGCGTGGTCGCGAGGTCGGTGTCGACGACGCCGAACGCCTCGACCGATGGATGGCCGGGTGCAGTGACCGCAACCGCGCGCACGAGACGGCCAGCCAGAGCGGCAAGCGCGATGCGGATGGAATCGACCGGCCCTGGTCCGACGCGAAAGGCGACCTCAAGCGCGCCGCCCATTGCGGCGTATTTCACAAAGGCTGCGAGCCACGCTGCGGCAAAGGCGGTGTGAGTGCGGGCGTCGCGCGCGGGCCGCGGGTGTAGCGATTCGAAATGAACGGGGTCGAGGCGACAGCCGACGTCGAGACCGTGGGGATCGGTAAAGATGCGCGCGGTGCGAAGTTGATCCAGAACCGCGGCGGTGTTTTCGATGAACGTGTCGTCGTCGTAGAGATTCACAGCGGGCGTGAAGCCCCACGTGTGGAGCTTGGCGTCCCATTGGGCTGGGCGGTTTTTGTTGAGCCCGATGAAGAGCGAGTCGGGCGTGCTTGCCGCGGCTTCGACAAGGCGGGGAATGCGCGCGCCGCCCGTGATGGAGCCGACGCAGGCGGAGAGCGCAGCCGGAGCGGGAAGGGCAGCGGGAATATGAGTGAGCGAAAGCGTGACGCTGCTTTCGGCGGCGGCACCGGGAGCGAGCGTCGGGTATGTGTGCGGGCTGGCGGAGAAAAACTTGAACGAACTATCGTTGAAGTTCCGCTGGTCTTCGTAGCCAAAATTTGTGCCCGCGAAATCGGCGCTCACCACGATGCCTTCGCGAGTCGAGTAACAAAGCGTGCGAAACTGCATCGGCAACACCTCGGGATCGAGGCGGACTTGGAGTTCCGCACGCTGCGCGGTGCCATCGGGGCGCGTCATCGTGAACGGCTGGCCGATGACGGCGTCGGCACCGAGGAGGAGCTGGATGCCACAGCGGCGGATTTGGGTGCATTCGCCGACCGCGGCACCGCGGACCGAGTAGGAAATCGTACCGTCGGCGGTGCCAGCGATGCGGGCCGTCCAGCCGTAGTCGACCGGACCGATGACGCAGCGGGCGGCGAGCTCAACGGTGAAGGCACCGTCGCTTTCGGTGACCTCGCAACGCGTGACTTCGTTGGGTGCGGTGTCCCACTTGTCGTGGAAGCGCACGCAGAAATAGACGCGGCGGACGATCTCGCGGGCGCCGACGTAGAGATAGCGAAGTTCGCCATAGGCGAGCGTGAGGCGGACCGGACCAGCAGTCAGAAGACGGGGAGACGGGTGAGACACGGAGGAACGGAGAGCGAGAGACGGGGAGATTATTTTGCGGCGAGTTCCTCGGTCATGGCACCGGTGTGTTTGGTCCACGCGGCAAGCACGCGGTCATACATCGGGTCGGTGGCGGGGTCGGCGATTTTGCCGGGCGTCGAGAGGAACACGGGCTTCATGCGTTCGCAGCCCTGGCGCCACGAGATGGTATAGCGGAAGCCGAGATCGCGCTCGGCGGCGGTATTGTCGAAGACGTTGTTGAAGGAAAAGTTTTCTGCCGAGATACGACCGCGTTCGGGCCACGCGGCGAACAGGAGATCGGTCGGAATATGCACGAACGTCGGTGCAGGCCAGCCGAAGACTTCGCAGACGGTGCGATGCTTGGTTTCCCACGTCATGAGTGCACCACCTGTGTGATAGGCGCGGCCTAAGGCGTTCGGGTTGCCGGTGGCACCGACGAACGCGGCGGCGCAATCCTCGGCGTGGACCGCACACCACAGACTCTGGCCGTCGCCCTGCATGATGACCGGGAGTCCGCGCTGGAGGCGGCCGAGAACGGCGGCGTTGTTGAGCGTGGCGTTGTGGATGCCCCCGCCGTCGTGGTAGGTATGTACGGGACGGATGACGGTGACCGCGAAATCGCCGCGCGCGTGGGCGGCCGTCATCGTTTGTTCGCAGACGACCTTCTTCTTGCCGTAGACGCTCACGCCACCGAGCGGTTCGTCTTCGGTGATGGGAAATTTCTTCGTGGGCCGCGCGTAGACGTCCACGGTGCTGCAAAAGACGAATTGCTTCGTGCGGCCACGAAACGCGCGCACGCAGCTGTCCGCTTCGGCGGGCTCGAAGCAGCACATGTCAATAACGCAATCCCACGCGCCGCTCGCGGCGATGGTCGCCTCGAAGGCGGCGAACTGCTGGCGGTCGGCGACGATTTGCGCGACGCGCGCGGGGGTTGTCCCCTTTTTACCGCGGTTGAGGTGAGTGACGGCATGGCCACACGCGAGGAGCTGGCGCGTCATGGGTGTGGAGATGAGGCCGGTGCCGCCAATGAGAAGGATGTTGGACATAATCGATTGTAAATTCTCGATTTCGATGGCTACAATAGCCCGATCAACACTACGCGGGAGGAACGAATTCTTCGCTCGGGGCGTCCGCAATCGCGGTGTAACGGACCTTGAACGGGAGGTAGAGCGCGAGATCCGGCGCGCCGTCGTAGGCGTTATGCGCTTGCTCGACGCTGCGATGCACGCACGCGCCGCGCAGATCGGAGACGACGAGTTGGAGTTCATAGACCGGGCGGTCCCAGTTAAACTTCGTGTCGCGCGTGAAAGGGCGGTGCGAATAGACGGGCTGCGAATAATAGTGGACACCCGTGGTCTTGAACACACACACACCGTGGCCGAGCCAGATGTTGTGCGTGCCGTGATGCACGTCCGTCGTCAGGCGCGAGAGAAGGGTGATGGGTTGGGTGGTGTTCGGTTTTTCGAACACCTCGATGCGGTAGTGAATCGTGCCGTCGCGATAGTCCACGGGGCGCACCCAACTATCGGGAAGATCGGGCGTGCGTGCCGCCTCCATGCGCGGGTGCCAGTAGGGTTCGCGCCGGTCGATCCAGACGATTTTGAAACCGTCGCTCAGCCAGTTGATCGGATGGTCGGGAAACGGGTGTGGCCATGACTCTGGTTTCCGTGGCGAGGGAGCGCGGCACGCGAGGGGTTTGTCGGCGGCGGCGGGGCGGAAGCGGGTGAGGTGATCGACGAGGAGGAATTGAGATTGGGTGGGCATTAAAACGCGCGGCGATCTGCCTCCGAGCCGAAGAGAATGGGGGGCAGGGTGTGCGCGCTACGGCTCACGGCACTTCGTAAACTTCGACGAGCGCCTCGCCGGTGCCGTTGGCAACACCGGAAACGAGAGCGGAATAACTGCCGGGCATCAGCGTGACAAGCAGGGCAGCATCGCGGGAATTGGCTCCGAGGCCAAACGCGCCGACGCTGCCGAACGTCGCGCTCAGGGTGGCGCTCCAGTTGTCGTTCTCGACAATTTTGGCCGTGGAGGAATTGTAGATTTCGAGCTTGGGATCGACGAGCGTGCCGGTGACGCCGAAGGCGGCGAGCGTCGGGCCGACGGCGCGGATAAGCAGGGTTTTAGCGATGGTGCCATTGACGACGAAGCCGGCGATCATGACGTTGTCGCCGGTGCCGACGACGTTGCGCGCGGAGACGTTGACGAGCCGCACGGCGTTGCCGGCGCCGGCATCGTAAACCTCAACGAGCACGACCCCGGAGTTCGGTCCGTTGAGGTGAGCGCTGTGCGTACCGGAGATCGAGGTTTGGAGCGCGGCGTCTTTGCTGCCGGATGTGAGAGGAAACGCGCCGACAGCGGCGAAGGCCGGCACGAGGGTGGCGGGCCAGTCGTCGTTTTCGTTAATCTTCACCGAGACGCCGTTGTAGAGTTCGAGACGCGGGTCGGCGTACGTGCCGGGCACCCCGAAGGCGGCGAGCGTGGGCCCGATGCCGCGGAGGAGGACGGTTTTCGCGCCATTGGTGGAAAAGCCGACGATGAGCGTCTGCGCGGCGGCGAGGTTGGCGCGCACCGAAAGATTCACGAGACGGCCTTCGCCCGCGCCGACCGTAAGCGTGCCGGGGTTGCTGGTGGCGGAGCCGACACTATTGGTGGCGACGACCGTGTAGGTGCCCGCGTTGGTGGCAGTGACGGAAGGCAAAACCAGCGTGGAGTCGGTCGCACCGGGAAGCGCGACGGCGTCCTTGCGCCACTGGTAGGTGGGAGCGGGCGTGCCGGTGGCGACGACGGCCAGCGCCACGGTGCTGCCCGCGACGGCAGTCACACTTTGCGGCTGCGCAGTGATCGCAGGTGCGACGTCGATGGGCGGCACGGGGTTGACAATAAGTAAGGCGGAATTGCTGGTGGCGGAGCCGACGCTATTGGTGACGACGACCGTGTAGGTGCCCGCGTTGGTGGCAGTGACGGAAGGCAACACCAGCGTGGCGTCGGTGGCACCGGGAAGCGCGACGGCGTCCTTGCGCCATTGGTAGGTGGGAGCGGGCGTGCCGGTGGCGACGACGGCCAGCGCCACGGTGCTGCCCGCGACGGCAGTCACACTTTGCGGCTGCGCAGTGATCGCGGGGGCGACGTCCAAGGGCGGCGCGGGGTTGACAATAAGTAGGGCGGAACTGCTGGTGGCGGAGCCGAGGGAGTTGGTCGCGACGGCGGAATAGGATCCGGCGTTCGCCGACGTTACGTTCGTGAGCGTGAGCGCGGCGGATGTGGCACCGCTGAGGACAACGCCGTCTTTGCGCCATTGAAACGTCGGTGCTGGTGTACCGCTAGCGGCAGCGGTGAACGTGACGTTGGCCCCGGCCGTGACGGTTTGGCTGGCGGGTTGGCTGGTAATGAGGGGAGCGGTGCTGGAGCCCACGATTCGGAAGAAAATCTGCCACAGATTGCCTTGGGCGTTAGATCGGAGAAAGTTCTGGCTAACCCCCACGACGTTCACGACGTAGTCTCCCGGCGTGGTGGGAGTTCCTTGAATCACCCCCGAAGGCCGGCTGGTGAGAACAAGTATATCGCCCTCCCGCGTCGCACCGGCCACGGTAAGTCCAGGGGGTAGGATGCCGCTCACTTCGGTGCGACTTATTGTGCCCCCGGCTATATCGAACGTGATAGTGAAAGCAACGACAGAGGGATAGTTTTGGCCGGCGTTGAGGACGATGGGACTAGCGGCGGTGGACCCGGGGGAGGGCGTGAAAGTGAATTGGTTTTGGGCAACGGCGCTAGTGACCAATGCGAGAAAGGCTGCGATGGCTGCGAGAATACGAACGGAGTTCATGGAGAGTATGAGTGGGTGAAATGCGGGTGGCACGACCGTCGAATCAAGCGCGTCGCGCGAAGGCTACGAAAGGAGCGAGGGTTTGGATTCCGTTTCATGCGCTCCCTTCGTATCCTTCCTGTGACAGCGCGTCTCAGTCCGACGGCAATGAGGGGCGACGCATCCCGTAGTACATAACCACGAAATGCGGAGAGTGGATGCTGAGAGCAGTCGTTTAGAAGCGCACCTGGTAGTCGAGATACCAGATGGCACTCGCCTTGAGGGTGTAGGGCTTGTTGACCGCAGGATCGAACCCGCTGGTCAGTACTTTCGGTTCATTGATACCAAAGCCGGAAATCTTGATGCTGTTTTCGCGTCCAAACGCTCTGAACTTGTAGCCGGTAAAGACGTCGAGGCGGAACTGCGCATCACGCCAAAAGTTCTTCGTTTGATTGCTGCCGGGAGAGAAGCCGCCGAATATTTTGTTAACGTAGATCGCTCCTCCGCCGACGAAAAGACCCTTCGCCGGACCTCGCTCAAACGAGTAGCGCGAGAAGGCTGCAACTCGGATGGGCTCAAGGCCGGTAAGTCGAGTGCCTTGAATCCGTGGGTTGGGGTTCTTCTTGAAGCGCTGGTCGCTGCTGGCGGCGCTAAAGGTCAGGCTCCACCCCGGCATGATTTCGGCGTTGAGATCGAATTCGATCCCATCGGCGCCGGTGGTGCCGCCAGCAACGTTGTCGCCAAGCAGGGCGGGATTCGGCGTGCCGGCGGCGACTGTCTGTTCGTAGGAAAAGCTCCTGGCCAGAGGGTCGAAGACAATGTTGTTCGCCTGAGTCGTGTTATAGTAAGTGAGGGTGCCGTTGACCCGTCCATTATTCATCGTGAACTTCAGGCCGCCCTCAATGCCGTCTCCGGTGATGGGACCGAAGGAATTGCCAAACGAATCCCGCGTGCTCTGGTTGAACTGGCTGGCTTGTGAGGCCAGCGCGAAGACCGACCAGGCCGGCGTCAGCTTGTAGATGGCGCCCAATTGAGGGTTGGTATCGGAAGTTTTAAAATCCGCGCGCCGGGCGCGGAAGTGGGCGGTGCGATCCTCCACGTCGACGGAATTGCGCGCCACGCCCGCCATGAGATGCAGTTTGTTGTTAAAGAACCCACCATGATAGTTCACGATGAGCGACTGGAAGTCGATCGTCTCACGCTCCCATCCCGTCGGCAGATAGACCACGTCGAGCGGCAGGCTGCGCGGGATGCTGATCGCAGGATTGTAGGTGCGGCCAAACGGCGTGCCGTCCGCGTTCCGTTGCTGGAACCATTGCTTGAGATCGGAATAGGTCCAGTTGCGTGAGTAGCCAAAGAGAATGTTCTGATTAGCCACCGGCTTCCAAATGAGGTGGGCCTGGGTGTCGGGTATAAACAGATCGTTCCGATTGAAGTTGATATTCGTCTGACGAAGGGCGCCCTGTCCCGCAAGCGTGGTCGCAGCCAGGCCGATCAGGCGGTCACCGTTTGATCGCTTGTGCAGACTGAATCCAGCGCGAAAATCCATTGTGCTGGAGATCTTTTGGTCAAGGATGGCCGTCGTGTCGTTATACTGCCAGAAGAACTTGCGACCCCAACCATAGTCCTCGAATGGATCGCGATTGTAGACGATGGAAAATGGAATCGTATGGCCCGGCGTCGCCTGGGGCACGCCGACGCCAAACGATGCGTAGCGTCCGAATTGGGAGCCATAGCTTCGTTCGTAGAACAAGTAGCTGAGATAGAGGCGGGTGGTATCGGTCAACCAGTAGGTGGCCGCCAGGCGGATACTGTTTTGGGGCTGCTGCCCGTTGGCCGTGGAGCCGCTGATGAAATCCTCGAATCGCTGGGCGGCGCCCGTCAATCGGAGGTCGAGCGGGGTGCCCCCAGCGACACTCAGCGAAGTATTGATATCGAAGCTGTAATTCTCACGCAGATTTCCATTGTTGTCGCCGATTCCTATATTGAAGACGGCGAAGTTCCGCCCGGGTACCGGTAGCTTCGAAACATAATTGGTGATACCACCCGGCTCGGTGCGGCCGTAGATTACCGCCGACGGACCTTTCAGCAGCTCGATGCTCTCGAAGTGAATGGGCGGATAGTCAAGGAAGGCGGACATCTTGAATCCGTCACGGAGTTTTTCCTGGTTCGAGAAACCGCGATAACTGGCGCCAATCGAATAAGCACCTCCTTGCAGGGAGGCGTTGTAGGCGAGGGCGTAGCGCATCTCACCGACATTCATATCGTTCAGCATCTCGCGATTGAAGACGAAGATGTTCTGTGGGAGATCAATCAGCGGCACCGCAAATTTGGTGACCGAGACCGCCGAATCTTGGATGTAAGGACCGGGGGGGTTTGCGGTTGAAACTTCGAAGGGAATCATCCGCAGAGCATCGTCCTGCGTTTCAGGGGTGCTGGGAGTGCGTGCGGTTTGTGCCACAGCGGCACTGATCAGGCAAAGCGAGGCGACGGTTGCAGCAAACAGCCGGCGCGCGGGGGCGTAGCGGAATATATTCATCGTTATCGTTGGAGGGGGTGGAACCGGCGTCGCGAGCAAAGAAGGGAAATACGCGACAAGTGCTAAAACGATAGAAAAAAGAAGAAAACAAAAAGCAACAAAAAAAAGAGTTATTGTGCGGCAGGGCTCATCGAGCATCAGCCGAAACTCATTTCAAACGAGGTTTCAGGCCACTCGGGATGGCGGTTATAGAGGGGGCCTGCGCGGTTTCTTCCTTATTATGTGTTTCTTTTATTTCGCTTGCTGCTCCCACGTAGCGGGGTGAACTGGCGAGAGGTGGCAGATGCCAGACGCAATATGTTGAGTTTATTGGGCCACGCGAATCATCTGCCGGGCGGTAGCTGTCCGGGATTCAAGCCAGTTGGGGGAGCAGGGTTTCCGTGGGTCCAATGCGAGCCGCGCAAATCGCGGAATTTTACTGCCGCTCGATTCCGCCCCGCGAACAAAATTCCCCGGAGTGGAGTGGACGGGCTGGTCGAAGATGAGCGCCGCCTCGCAGGGGCGAAGGCCGGCTGGTTCGCGAACGGACAATGACGATACATTCACCTGAGAAAGGGAAACTCCGTGCGAGCCGCGGGCTTGGGAGCAGGGCGTCTGAGTGGCAATGTGCGGGGGTGCGTGTCCCCCGGGGGAGTTCTCTATATAATTAAAGATAAGGAAACAATACAAAAAAGAGGTATACATTGACAAAAAAAAGGTGTCATGTTTCCACGGCGACGCCTTTGGCTTTAATTTCTAACCGCCGGCGCTGCGGGCCCCTGAACCCCAATTTGGGTCAAATTCATCCCTTCCGGCTTTGCGGTCCCGACACTCCCCTGCCTACTCTCATTTCACACAATCAACAATTCCTTCTGGTTGATCACACAACCCGATTTTGTCCCGGCGAGGGCGATATCCCCTGGGTTTTTGGAGCGCGGACGCTGCCCATGCCTGACCCTTGGCCTTTTCCATTTCCCGACGAGCCCATCAACCATCTGCGGGACGGTTTTAAAGTTGTTTGGATCAACCAGCGTGAACCTTTCTGGCTTCCCCGCATGGAAGGGGACGCGGGGCGCACGGCGGACCTGCCCGATAGCTGGCTTCGTCCGGTCAAATACCTGGACGGCACCATATACGACCGCATCGAGGTCTTCGAGAAGCCGGACGAGCAGCATCCCATCACCTTGATTTCCCGTCTCACAGCGATATTCACCATTGAACCCACAACGTCTGGTTAGGTCATGGCGTTTGCGTTTTCAAAACCAAGGGAGTCCATTTTTTCCCAACCGGTTTATTCTCACCGGCCCTTCACTCGCCATAAGCAGTTTAATTGGGATTACCCCATTTACGAACTTCAGTTGGCGATCGTGGATCTTCGTGGTGCTTCGGTTCATCGCACCATCGAACAGCAGCACAACGCTTATGACGGCTCGCCCAATCTCGCAGTGTACCTTCCGTTGAAGGTTCGTTACTCCGCCGTCGTAGTCGCACGGGGGGCGAAGTTGGTCGCTCCCTCCTATTGGTAACCGCCCTCCCTGCTGCTCGAGGAACTCCTTTCGCGGTGCAAAGCCTCATCCCAGGAGTCGTGGACGACTGCGGAAGGCATGGTCTGCCGGCCCGGCAGTACCGCGATTGCAACGTTGGATTCGATCGCGCGTTCCATTCTTCGCTTGGTCGAAATGTTCCCAAGCGAAACTAGAGAGTTTTCTACCACCCCATACATTAATTCCCATGACGTCCGTTTCATCACCTGCGCCTCGTCAACTTCAAGCCGGCCCAGTCCGGCTTACCCTGGCCAACCGGGAGTTGAGATATCTCTAAGTCGGCCAGCGCGAAATCGTTCGCCGCCTTTATTTCTGCGTTCGATTCAACGAGAAATGGGATACTGCCGCAAATGAGATCGCGAGCTGCGACGTGACGGAAAAAGATGGGGGATTCACGGTGCAGATTGCGGCCCGCGCGATCGCCAGCACCGCGAATTATGGCTGGAGTGCGCAAATCACAGGGTCAGCCGATGGGACCATTGGTTTCGCGGTCAAAGGGGCCGCAATTAGCCAATGTCTTCACATCCGGCGCACAGGTCTCCAGCTCTTGCTGGGCGCCGACGCCATGATCGCCCAGCCCTTTGTGATGACTCGCCCCGACGGCACCCGCCTTCGGCAGGAACTCCAGACCAGAGTGGATCCGATCTATTTCCGATGGAATTCGAAAAACTTACCTACACTACCCGCGAAGGCTTGGAAGTGGGAGCCGATTTTTCAGGCACTCTCTTTGGCTGCGAGGACCAGCGCAATTTCAACGACAGCTCGTTCAAATTCTTCTCCGCTCATGCGCACACCTATCCCACGCTCGCGGCCGGCGTCAGTAGCGAGTCCAGCGTCACGCTAACCCGGATATTTCATACCCGGATTGGTTTTTTCGGGGAGGCGAGCGCGAGTTTGCCTCGGTAAAGCCGGTGTGCGAGCCATGCCGGGAGGGAGGGCCGGAGCCGGCAGACTGTCGAAAAGCAATTCAGCCTTTGGCCGCGCGGCGCGCCTGCGGAGCCGGGGTCTGCTCCCGGACCAGATGCAGTTCGCCGCGGTCGAGCAATTCCCATTGCACGGCTTCGCCCGGCTCGAGTCCGATGGCCGCCGCCAGCGCCAAGGGGAAGCTGACGTACAAGCGCGGCTGTTGGCCTTGCGAGCGGATGGCCTGGATCTTCAGCGGGTAGGTGGTCGCCATTTTTCGATCTTTTACGGGCGATTTTGGCGGTCAAGTATAAGCTATCTATCAGTATAGCTTCATGGCCACTCTTTCTCCTGCCGAAGCTTTGCTCTTTGCCGATTTGGGTCCCCGCAAGGTGGTGGCGGATTTTTCCGGCGGCACGCTCTCCACCGAAGGCGGCTCGCCGCTGTTGTGTCAGGTCGACGCCGTCCTCGGGCTGACGCGCACGCTGGCGGGATGCTTCCGCGACGGGCGCGATCGGCGCTTTGTCGACCACTCAATCCCGGAGCTGTTGCGGCAACGAATCTACGGCGTGGCGCTGGGCTATGAAGACCTGATCGATCACGCTCAGCTGCGCCACGATCCGTTGCTCGCGACCGCGTGCGGCAAGCGGGACCCGTTGGGGCAGGCTCGGTGCAATCCGCACGTTCGCGGCAGCGCCCTGCTGGGCACCCCGCGCTATTGGATGTTCGTGACCGCCGGAATCATCAGTCGTCCACAGGGAAAAACCACGATTAAACTCGCTGTCCCGCCCCACGAACGCGACTGGTGGCGAGGCCTTTGGGAGAAATTGCTTCCGCCCAACCCCAATTGCAATGCAGTCGGAACTCGGCCAGTCTTTGCGTAGCACTTCCAAGCAAAAATTACCTCAAAAACGAATTCCTACTGCATCGTTACGGCTAAGCAAGGCCGTATCGCCGCAGATTCTATCCCGCAGACTCGGGCACGCCGCGCCGTCGAGACCCGAGGCCCCAGACCGCGGCGGCCGTGCCGCCGAAGATTCGCGCACGGTCAGCCTCGCTCAACCCCGACAG
>Ga0105044_10004975_pt1 | contig 18287 bp, 16 predicted proteins | sample MAT01_FD_78092 | JGI IMG/M metagenome (GOLD analysis project Ga0105044, IMG submission 78092) | Freshwater microbial communities from Lake Fryxell liftoff mats and glacier meltwater in Antarctica - MAT-01 | ecosystem: Environmental > Aquatic > Freshwater > Ice > Liftoff microbial mat | place...
CCGAGCGCGCCGAGCGCGCGCGCGAAGTGCTCCGCGCGATCGATCGCCGGCGGCGGGGGCACGTCACGCCCCGTCGCCGGATCTTCCGACGCGGACGCGAGAGTCGTAGCGAGGGCGAAGCAGGCGAGGCCTGCGATCAGTCGCGAGGTGAGTTCCATGGCGCGTTGGATTCGGTGCGGGGTCGGCTCGGCGCAGGGGGAAGGCAAGTCCATCCCGTATCTACTCATCCGGGAAACGACCGGCGCGTTACACCCGCAACAGGCGCCGCGCCGGATTTCCCCGGGCGCGACCGCGACACGCGCCAGCCCGGGGCGCTTCCCGCACGCCACTCGCTCGCCGTCACGAACGCGGACGTCGTCCGCGACGGCAGGGTCCAGGAACGGCTCGCGAGTCGCTCGCCGAGTCCGGCGATCAGATCCGGTGCATGAACCGGAACACGCGCTCGTGCATCACGCGCACGACGTAGTCGTCCTGGCCACCCAAGCACTCGAGGCAGCGCTTGAGATCGCCGAACTTCGAACCCGGCGGCAGCTCCACCGTCAGCACCATGTGGAAGTAGCCCGCGATCATCTTCTGCGAGATGTCGTGCACGCTGCCCCCGCCTTGAGCGAGAGCGCCGGTGATCTCGGCCAGCACACCCGGACGATTCTTGCCGACCGCCGTGACCACGACGCTCGTCGCCGGATCGTCGTCCGTGGGCTCGGGCAGATTGGGCAGCGAGCGCCGCGCGCGCTCCGCGTCGGGGCCGCGGTCGGGCGTGGGCTCGGCGTAGTTCCCGCCAGTGCCGGTCACGATGCGCACGCCGAGTTCTTCCGCGAGGGCCAGCGCGTGCGGGGTCGCCAGCGTGTCCGCGTCGACGACGATCTGTCCGCCGGCTGGAGCGAGGCGGCGCACGTCTTCGGCGGTCAGATAGCGGCGGGCCACGGGTCGCTCGAGCTCAGAGATGGCGCGCGAGTTCGGGGTGCGGGCGCGCGATCACGACCTCGGCCGCCAGCAGTCCGCGATCCTGCGCCGCGCGCGCGCCGGCCGCGACCGCACTACGCACGTCGCTCACCTCGCCGGTCAGCGTGAAGAAGCTCTTCCCGCCCAAGCCGTTCGCGATGCGCACGTCGATCAGGTCGACCGTCGCCGACTTCAGCGCGATGTCGGCGCTCGCGATCGTCGCCGCGACCGTCGTCGTCTCGATCACACCGATCGCGTCGAGCGTGCCGTTGATGCGGCCGCCCTTGCGCTTCAGCATCGGCACGATCTGCTCGTGGATCTGCGGGATCACGATTTGGTCGACCAGGTCGGAGCCGGCGAGAGCGGCGCCGCGCGTCGCGCTGGCGCGCACGTCGGCGACGGAGCCGGTGAAGAGCATCACGTACTTGCCCGGCTGCACCGGCGTCGAGAAGAGCAGCTCGACGCGCGCTTCCTTGAGCACGGCGTCGGCGACCTCGACGCCCTTCGCGACGCTCGCCAGTTCGAGAACGCCGATCGCCACTTCGAGCTCGGCGTCGTCGCGGACTTCGGGATTGTGGTCGTTGCGGTTCATGACGTTCCCTTGGATCTCTTCGCAGGCCGGTCGTGCTCGCTGGTCGGGCCGACGATGCGGCCTTCCTCGAGCTCCATCGTGTCGATGATCGCGGCGATCGCCGTCTGGAATCCGATGTCGTGGCTGCGCCCGATCGCGTGACGCGCGGCGCGGCCGAAGACGACGAGCACGCGCTCGCCGATCCCAGCGCCGAGCACGTCCACGGCGACCAGCGTCTCCGCCGATTCCTTGCCGTCGGTCGTGAACGGACGCACGACGAGGAACCGCAAGCCGACGAGGCTCGGATCCTTCTTCGTGGCCCACAGGTTGCCGACGACGGTGCCGACGAGCATCAGCGCGGCTCCTTCGCGCGCGCGGCGGCGAGCTCACGGACGTCCGTCAGGCGCCACGACGCGGGCGCGTTCGGCACGTCGAAGTCGTCGACGATGCCGACGATCGCCGCTTCGAACGCGTAGTCGCCGTCGAGGCCGAGCTGCGCGACGCGCGCCGCCTTGCCGAAAGCGACGACGACGTGGTCACCCAGCGCGGCGCCCAGCGGGTCGGCGGCGACGACGGGCGTGACCTTGGGCGCGCCCGGCTCACGGCGCTCGTCGAGCGCCTCGACGACGAGCAGTCGCAGCCCGGCGAGGTCCTGCACCTTCTTGGTCGCCCACACTTCCCCCACGACGCGCCCGAGGAACATCAGACGTTCCCCGCGTTCGCACGGCCGCGCAGGCCTTCGAGCGCGCGTCGCACGGCCTTCACGGCCTCGTCGATCTCGGCGTCGGTGCCCGCGAGGCGCAGGCGCCCGACCGCGCCCTCCGCGCCCAGTCCGACGATGCGGATCGGCGACGCCTTCTCGGCCTCGTTCGCGGCGAGGGTCACGTACACCGCCGGATGGACCTCGAGCGTGTAGAGCGTGTCGTCGCCCAGGACGAGCATCCCCGCGCGCGTCCGGTTGATCATCATCGCGTGGTGATCGCTGATCTTGCGGATGATCTCGCTCGTCAGCATGTTCGGCTTGAGCGCGTCGTCCATCGTCACGCCGGCCGCCTTCAGGATCATCTCGCCGGCCTGGCGCACCTGGCCCTGGTCGGGCCCGTGCACCTCGAGCGTGCCGTAGCTGCGCTCCGTGACCAGCGCGCCCGGCTTCACGTCGCAGCTCTTCAGCGCGACGTCCATCAAGCGGTTGATCACGATGCCGGGCTGGACCTCGAGCCAGAACGCGGCTTCACCCGTGACGGGGAAGAACCCGTTCGAGTTGGTGGCCACGGTCGCGGCGAATTGCGGCTGCATCTGATCGATGTAGACCGCGCCGCGCAGCTCGATACCGGAGTGGGTCATGCGTCACGTGTTCCGCTTCGAGCGCGGAATCAGCGTGTCACTTCGAGTCCGGCAGCGGCGGGAGGAAGAGGTCTAGGTCGCCCGCGGGGCGCGGAATGACGTGCTGGCCGACGAGCTCGCCGACGCGTTTCGCGGCCGCGGCGCCGGCTTCGACGGCGGCTTTCACCGCGCCGACTTCGCCGCGCACGAGCACGGTCATCAGCGCGCCACCGCTGCGCTCCTTGCCGATCAACGTGACCTTCGCGGCCTTGCACATGGCGTCCGCGGCTTCGACGGCGCCGACGAGACCCTTCGTCTCGATCATGCCCAGTGCGATCATGCTGTCCATCGTCTTCGAACCTCTGCAGGGGTGTCAGGGAGTGCGGGGATCGGTCGTGCGCGCGTGGATCACGCCTTGCACGAACCGGTGGTGATCTCGTGGTGCGGGCAGCCCTTGCAGGGCCCGAGCGGGCAACCTGCGCCGGCGTGCGAGAGCAGCGACTGTATCTCGGTGGTCGAGAGACCGGAGCCCTGGTGCACGGTCTTCGGCGCGGGCCGCGCGAGCGTGGCGGTCGAAGCGGAGCCGGGCGCCGGGTACGACGATGCCGCGTAGCTCGCCGGCGCGGCGCTCGGTCGAACGAAGGTCGGCGGCGCGCTCTTCGTGCCCGCGCCCACCTTCGAGCTCCATGGCGTCGCGGTCACGCTCGCGGCCACCGGCGCGCTCGCGGCGGCCGGGCTCGTCATCGACGGATTCCCGCGCCAATTGCTCGACGCATCGGGCGTGAACGCACTCGACGAAGCGCGCGGCGCGGCACCGGACAGGGCCGGATCGCCGTTGAGTCCCGATCCGCGCGGCATGCCGTCCTTCGTCAGCGCCAAGACACGCTCGTGATCGCGCCGCTCGATCTCGGCCCAGTCGCGGCGCGGAAACGCGACGCGCTTCACGTTGATCAAGTGGCGCGCGGAGATGTTGTCGCTCGTGATGTTGCCCGCCTGCGGGCCGCAGCCGAGCGAGAACGACGCGACGAGGTTCGTCGAGTAGCCGACCGCGCCCTGCGAGCACGGACCGTTGACGACGATGCGGTTCGCGGGCTTCTCGAGGAAGAATGCGTCCAGGACGCGCTCGTCCTTGGCGTGGATCCCGAGCGTGTGGCCGAGCCCCTCCGACGCGAGCATCGCCATCGAAGTCCGACAGCCATCTTCCCAGCCGTCGACTTCGTGCAGCGAGAGCACCGGCGCCAGGATCTCGATCGAGAGCGGCCAGTCCTTGCCCACCCCGCCCTGCCACGCGAGCAGGATCGTCGTGTGCTTCGGCACGGCAAAACCGGCCATTTCCGCGATGCGCCAGGGATCCAGCCCCACGACGTCGGCGTTCATGTGGCCACGCACGTTGCAGAGCTTCGCGAGCTTTTTCGTCTCGTCGTCGTCGCACACGTGCGCGCCACGCTTGACGAGCTCGGCCACGAGCTGCTTCGCGATCGGCGCGTCGAGCACGAGCCCTTGCTCGGAACAGCACAGCGTCGCGTTGTCGAAGCTCTGGCTGGCCGTGATCGCGGCCGCCGCGTAGGCGATGTCGGCCGAGCGGTCGATGTAGCAGGGCACGTTGCCCGGACCGACGCCGTACGCCGGACGACCCGAACTGTAGGCCGCCGTCACGAGGCCCGTCCCGCCCGTCGCGAGGATCAGCGCGACGTCCTTGTGTTTCATCAAGGCGCCCGTCGACTCGATCGTCGGGTTCGGCAGCACGCACACGAGGTCCGGCGGTCCACCGGCGCGCTCGATCGCGCGGCGCAGGACCTCGACCGTCTCGCCGATGCACCGGCGCGCGCGCGGGTGCGGGCTGATCACGATCGCGTTCTTGCCCTTCACGGCGATGATCGCCTTGTAGAGCGTCGTCGACGTCGGGTTCGTCGTCGGCACGATGCCGGCCACGACGCCCGAAGCGGTGCCGACCTCGACGATGCCGGTCTTCTCGTCGCGCGAGAGGATGCCGACCGTCTTCTCGAGTCGGATCGAGGCCCACGTCCCCTCGGAACCGAAGAGGTTCTTCAGGACCTTGTAGTGGACCTTGCCGATCCCGGTCTCCTCGACGGCGAGCCGCGCGAGATCGTGCGCCGCCGCCGCGCCGGCCTTCGCCATCGCGGCGCACAGCGCATCGGTCCGATTCTGATCGTAGCCGTGGATCGCCGCGCACGCCGCCTTGGCGCGCGCGACGGCGTCGCGCACGTCCTGCAACGCGCGTAGGTCGGGATCGATGGCTTGCACGGTCGTGGCGCGTCAGCGCCTCGAATCAATCCGGGTTCGACTTGCCGCCTGTGGGCTTCGCGCCGGCCGGCTTCGGCACAGGCGTCATCTTGGGCAGGATCTTCCACAGTTGATCGTGCGGTCGCGGGATCACGTGCACCGCGACGAGCTCGCCCACGCGCCGCGCGGCGGCCGCGCCGGCGTCCGTCGCGGCTTTCACCGCGCCGACTTCACCGACGACGAACATCGTCCAGTAGCCAGCGGTGATGTTCTCGCGGCCGTGGAGTTCGACCATGGCCGCCTTGACCATCGCGTCGGCGGCTTCGATGTGACCCACGAGACCCTTGGTCTCGACCATTCCCAGCGCTGTCGGCTTCATGGAGGCGTACTTCTCGAGAGACCAGAGGCTCGGTCGCGGCCGCGCACGGCGCGGCTCGGAACGAAGCGCGGAGTCTAGCGCCGGCCGCGCGCGATGCTACCGGCTCACCGCTCCGTGGGACGAAGAGGAGTAGAAGGTGGGAAGCCGAGCTGTCGATCCCCCACTCGCGCGGAGTCGTCGGGCGGGTCTTCATTGTGGAACGACCCCGGGCGTCCCTAAGCTCGAATCCGTGACCCGCCAGTTCCTGACCCGGCTCCTGCGCCTGCGCCTGTGGGTCTCGGAGCGGTTCCGGCCGGGCGAGAACGAGGTCACCCTCTTCTGGGCCGCGGTCGTCGGTGCGCTCGGCGGACTGGTGGCCCCGGCCTTCAAGTACGCGGTGCACGGCGTCAAGGTCCTTTTCACGGGCCAGACGGGCAGCTTGGCCGAGACGGCCGCCGCGCTCGACCCCTGGCAGCGCGTCATGGTCCCCACGGCCGGCGGCCTGATCGCCGGACTCGTGCTGCACTTCGGCGTGCGCTTCGCGCGCGGTAAGAAGAGCGCGGACTACATGGAGGCCGTCACACTCGGCGACGGCGTCATCCGCACGCGACCGACGCTCGTGCGCGTCGTGTCGTCACTCTTCTCGATCGGCTCGGGCGGCTCGATCGGCCGCGAGGGTCCGCAGGTCCAGCTCGCGGCTCTTTTCGCCAGCACCATCGGTCGCTGGGCGCGCATGCCGCGTCCGCGCTTGCGCCTGCTCGTCGCGTGCGGCGCCGCGGCGGGGATCGCGTCGGCCTACAACGCCCCCATAGGCGGCGCGCTGTTCGTGGCCGAGGTGGTGCTCGGCTCGATCGCGATGCAGACGTTCGGGCCGCTGATCCTGTCGTCGGTCATGGCGACGGTCGTGGCGCGCATCTTCCTGGGCGGCGAACCGTTGTTCGTCGTGCCGCGCTTCCACTTGATCACGTACTGGGAACTCGTGCCCTACCTGATCCTGGGCCTGCTCGCGGGCGCCTTCGCGCCGTGGTTCCTGCGGCTCCTCCACTACTCGAGCGCGTTGTTCTCGTCCTGGCAGGTCCCGATCTTCGCGCGCATGGCGGCCGGCGGGTTCATCGTCGGCCTGCTCTCGTTGCGGGTCCCCGACGTGTGGGGCAACGGAGACAGCGCGGTCAGCGCGATCCTCTCGACGAATCTCGTGTGGACCGCGCTGCTCATGTTGCTGGCTTTCAAGCTGCTCGCGACCGCGGCCACGGTCGGTTCGGGCGCGGTCGGCGGTGTGTTCACGCCCACGCTGCTCGTCGGCGGCATCATGGGCGGACTGTTCGGGATCCCCGTGCACGAGGCGCTGCCGACCATCACGGCCCAGCCCAATGCGTATGCGCTCGTCGGCATGGGTGCGCTGCTTTCGGCCACGACGCTCGCGCCGCTGACCGCGATCCTGATCCTGTTCGAGATCACGCTCGACTACGACATCGTCCTACCGCTCATGCTGGCCTGCGTGACGGCCTACACGGCGGCGCGCGCGTTCGGCGGGAAATCGATCTACTCCGGAGCGCTGCCGAGCACGCCGGCATCGCCGGCCGCGTCGCTCGACACTCTCCTCGTCCGCGACCTGATGCGCGTCGACCCGCCGCGCATCGACGAGAACGCGCGCTTCCAGACGATCGTCGAGACGTTCGTGACGCACCGCCACCACAACCTGTACGTGGTCGGGAAGGACGGACGTTTCCGCGGCGTGATCCCGCTCCACGAAATCAAGCCATTCTTGAACGATCCGGAGCTCGGGAAGCTCGCGATCGCGCAGGACGTCCTGCGCGAGGAGTTCCCGAGCGTCGGGCCCGACACGACGCTGCGCGAAACCTTGCAGAGGTTCGAGGGACACGGCGGTGAGCGGTTGCCGGTCGTGGACGTGGACCGCGTGCTCGTGGGGAGCATCTCGAAGAGCGATCTCTTGATCTCGTTGGCGGGGAACAAGACGTGAGCCTCGCGTCCCGACCGAAGCGCGCGTTCTGGAGACTGAAGCGCGAGAACGCGCGTTTCGATCGTGGCCGGCCACGATCGAGATCCGTCGGATGCGGAGCGCGCGCTGCGTGACCGGCCCGAGAAGCGCTGGCACGAGATCGAGCCGTGACTGGCGCAGTTCATCGACGGGAGTGCGAGTGCGGACGAACTGGGGACCTCGTCGAGAGCATTCGCGGACCGGTCGCTCGCGTCGTTCGCGATGCTGACGGTGGACGAGTCCGTCCCAAGCTCCGAGATCGGGTACGTGGAGCGCGGCGGTTGCGTGCTCCTGAACTTCGAGATGGTCGGTTTCCGATCCACCCGCGCCGCGGATCGGTCGTTGATACGCGACATCATCGTTGCGACGTGAACTTGGGCGGGGTGTGCGCGTGACTCCCCCAGAGCACTCGCTCGATCCGTGAGCGCTCGCCGCCCGTCGGAATCGAGTCGAACCGACGCATGGCAGCGCTGCCCCGAGCCTCTGCGCTCCACGCATCTGCGCCACCCGACGCGATGTTTGCCGCACGGGCCCGCGGAAACCGCCGATCGATCGCTATCCTGTTCCGCGCGTTCGCCGGGCAGGCGCGCGCGACTTCGTGCTCGAACTCCGATCCTCCATCCATTTCCTCGCGCGCGTTGCCGGTCGGCCCGCCGCCGTCTGACCATGGCCGAACTGGGACTCGAGAACGTCGTCGTCACGTTCGGCGGTTCGCCGCTCTTGGAGCGCGTCTCGCTGCAGATCGAGCGCGGAGAGCGCATCGGCTTGCTCGGGCGCAACGGCAGCGGCAAGTCGACGCTGCTGCGCGTGCTCTCGGGCGATCTCGCGCCCGACGCGGGCCTCGTCGTGCGACGCCAGGGCGTGCGCATCGCGGGGCTGTCGCAGCAGGTGCCGACGTCCATGCCGGGCAGCGTGAGCGAGTCGATCCACGCCGCGCTCGCGAAGGCCGGCGTCGAGGAGGGCTGGCAGTCGGAATCGCGCTGCGACCAGGTCATCGCGCAGCTCGGGCTCGATCCCGAGGCGCGGGTCGACACGCTCTCGGCCGGCGCGAAGCGGCGCGTCCTGCTGGCTCAGGCGCTGGCGATCGATCCGGACGTCCTGCTGCTCGACGAGCCGACGAACCACCTCGACATCGACACGATTCGAAACCTCGAGGAGCACCTGGTGCGTCGCGGCGGAGCTCTGGTGCTCGTCACGCACGACCGCGCGTTCCTGCAAGCGGTCGCGACGCGCATCCTCGACCTCGATCGCGCGCGGCTGCGCGCTTTCGACTGCCGTTACGAGCAATACATCGAGCGCAAGGAGGCCGTGTTGGCGGCCGAGCGCCACGAAGCGGCCGAGTTCGACAAGAAGTTGGCGCAGGAGGAAGTCTGGATCCGGCGCGGCATCGAAGCGCGGCGCACGCGCAACATGGGCCGCGTGCGTGCGCTGAAAGCGATGCGCGAGGACCGAATCGCACGACGCGACGAGGTCGGACGCGCGAAGGCGGTCGTGCAGGAGTCTTCGCGCTCGGGCCAGATCGTGCTGCGCGCGCAGGGCCTGACACAGTCGTTCGGCGGGCGCGAGTTGTTCGGCGGGCTCGACCTCGAGGTTCAGCGCGGTGATCGCATCGGCATCGTCGGCCCCAACGGTTGCGGCAAGACGACCCTGATCAAGACGCTCTTGGGCGAGCTCGAGCCCGAGGGTGGCACCGTCAAGCACGGAACGAACCTGGAGGTCGCGCGTTTCGACCAGTTGCACGCGACGCTCGACCACTCGAAGACGATCCAGGAGAACCTCTCGGGCGACGGCGACACCGTGATGGTCGGCGGCGTCGCGCGCAACATCATCGGGTACATGAAGGACTTCCTGTTCCGGCCGGAACAGGTGCGCGAGCCCGTCTCGCGCCTGTCCGGTGGCGAGCGGAACCGCGTCCAACTGGCCAAGATCCTGGCGCGGCCGTGCAACCTGCTCGTGCTCGACGAACCTACTAACGACCTGGATCTCGAGACGCTCGAACTGCTCGAGGACCTGTTGCTCGAGTACCAGGGCACGCTCCTGCTCGTCAGCCACGACCGCGCGTTCCTGAACGAAGTCGTCACGTCGATCGTCGTGTTCGACGAGGGCCGCGTGACGGAGAGCGTCGGCGGGTGGTCCGACTGGGTCGCGCGCAAGAACCAGATCGAGCAGGCCCGAGCTCCGGCGAAGGTGCGCGCGAAATCCGCTCCGGAGGCGGCGCCGAAGCCGCGCAAGCTCACCTACGGCGAGCGGATCGAGCTCGAGAAGCTTCCCGCGCGCATCGACACGCTCGAGAAGGAGAAGCACGACGTCGAGACGGTCATGTCGGATCCGACGTTCTACAAGAGCTCCGCGGCGGTCATCGCGGCGAAGACCGCGCGGCTCGCCGAGCTCGGGCGCGAAGTGGACGCGACTTACGCGCGTTGGGAAGCGCTCTCGCAGCTGCCGGCTTGAACGCTCAGAAGTTCGTGCGCAGCGAGACGTAGAACGAGCGTTCGATCTCGGGCGGTCCGGCTTCCGGGTGCTCGGGGTCGTTCAAGTTCTGCACGCCGATCGAGAGCTCGGTGCCGACGCACGGGCGCCAGCCGAGGCGCGCATCGACGCGCACGTACGAGTCGACGTCGAACGCGGGCAGGCGATCCACGTAGTAGATCGCGCCGTCGATTTCCCAGTCGTCGCCGAGGTCATAGTACGCGCGCAAGTTCGCGCTGTGCACCGGGACGAGTTCGTCGCGTCCGTCGATCGAGTCGAACAACAGGCTGTCCGGATCGGCCGCGAAGGCCATCTCGAAGTACGTGTACGCGGATCGGAAGCGAAGCCGGTCGGTGAGCTCGGCGTCGACCGCCGCCTCGACCCCGCGTGCGATGGCGCGACCTTCGTTGCCGTAGGTCAACGTGACGCCGTCGATGTCCTCGAACGTCTGCAGGTTGTCGTAGTCGTTGTAGAAAGCCGTCAGATCCACGCTGAGCTTCGGGGTGATCCGGGTTCGGACACCGACCTCGTAAGCCAGCAGCGTCTCGGCCTCGAAGTCGTTCGTGCCCACGAAGAAGGGCACGTCGAGCGGATCGAAGCGCTGCACGATGTCGCGCTCCTCCAGCGAAGGCGTGCGCACGGCGCGGGCGATGGAAGCCCACACCGACGTGCTCTCGGTCGCGCGCCACAGCCAGCGCGCGTTCGGTTGGAGTTGCACTTCGTCGATGCTCGACTCCTCGACCTGGAGGCCGAGAACGATCTTCGAGTCGAGGCTCTCGATGGCCAGCTCGCCCTGCCCGAAAGCACGCGCGCTCCAGACGCGCTGGAACTCCGGATCGAAGTCGATGTAGCCGTCGTCGCTGCCGAGCTGCGCTTGCACGACGCGGCCGCCTAGCCCGAACGAGAAGCTGTCGCCCTCGCCGTCGCCGAGTCGGCGCGTCCATTCGAGGTCCAGCGTCTGCACGTCTTGGTTGAAGTCGCTGGTCGTGGTGTCGGGCAGCGTCTGATGATCGAGCCACAGCGAAGCCTGCAGCCGTTGCTGGTCTTCCTCGTCGCCCGTCTCGTACGCGGTCGACAGGAATCCGCCGGCCTTGTGCTGATCGTCCTCGTAGTCGTACGAAGGGCCGAAATCGCCGACGTAGATCGTTCCCAGCACGCGCGCGCGGCTCGTCTCGTCGATGTCCCAGTCCGATCGCCAGCCCACGCTGCTCAGCGTGTAGTCGCCGTCGCGGTCGCCGCTGAGGCCGGCCTGGTACGTGGACGACACCCACGCGCGGAACCACGAGCTGTCGCCCAGTTTTCCGCCGTAGTGCACGTCGCCCGAGCTGATGTCCGTGCGCACCGTCGCGTCGAACTGCGCGCCCTGCGTGTCGCGCGAGTGCTTCGTGATCACGTTCACGACGCCGTTCATCGCGTTCGTGCCCCACAGCGTCCCAGCCGGACCGCGGATGATCTCGATGCGCTCGATGTCCGCGATTGGGATGTCGAGTAGCGGCCACCAGATGCCGGCCATGACGGGGCTGTAGAGGCTGACTCCGTCCACCATCAGCAAGAGCTGATTCATGAACGACTGGTTCAGCTCGGAGAGCCCGCCCGTGAATCCGCGCGCAGCGACGTCCCAGCCCTGCGTGCGCCAGCGCGCGACGTGGAAACCGGGGACCATGCGCAGCGCTTCCTGCACGCTGGTCACGCCTTGGCGGCGCAACTCGTCGCCGGTCAGCACGTACACGGCAGCGGGCACCTCCTGCAGCTTCTCTCCGTGACGCGAGGCCACGGAGACCTCGATCTCCATCAGGTCTTCGAGCGAGAGGTCGCGCAGGTCGGGCTCGCGCGCACCGGTGTCCTCGGCTGGCTCCTGCGCGAATGCGGGAGAGACGGTCAGGCAGGCAGCGAGGACTGCGACGCCTTGGAGGTGCCTTGCGGGGGACATGCGACCTCAGGGCTGATCGAACCGACTCCGCACAATCTTGATCGGACCCGCACTTTCTTCCCGATCTCTTCCCGTTCGAGGCAAGCCGACGCGATGGCGCTGGGACGAGGATTCACGTCGGGGATCAGCTTTCAGCGCGCCGCGTCCGATCTCTGAAGTCTTCGGTCCCCCACCGAGGGTCCCCACATGTCGCTAACCCCTCGATGCGAAGCGCGCGTGATCCAAGCGCGCGCTGCCCACGAGCTCACTTCACGTCCGCGCGCGAGTGTGACGTCGCCGTCGGACTCGGAGCGCGGAGAGAGTGACGTGAACTCGCACGGCTCGCGCTCCATGTCGCGCGCACTGCGAACGGGATGCGCGCTGCTCGGTTTCGCCGTTGCGCTGGGCCTCGACTTCGGAACGGGAACGCTGGCGGCCTTCGAGGCACGTCCTGTCGTCTCGGCGGGCGAAACGCGTGACGCCGACACGGTCAAGTCGGCCTTCGTCTACACAGTCGCGGCCAGGCACGTGCAGTGGCCCGATTCGGCGTTCCCCGACAAGAGCTCGCCCTTCGTCATCGGGGTACTCGGACCCGACCCCATCGTCGCCGCGCTCGTCGCGACTGTGCGCGACCGCAAGCGAAACGACCGGCGCATGGAAGTGCGCACGATCGTCGACATCGACGACGCCGCGCACTGCCAGATCCTCTTCGTCCCCGCGAACCGCGAGAACGACTTGTCGGCGGTCGTGGACGCTTGCAAGGGCCGAGCGGTTCTGATCCTGGGTTCGTCCGAGGACTCGGTTCGGAAGGGCGCGCACATCGGCGCCTTCCTGGAGAAGTCCAAGCTCCGATTCGCGGCCGACCCGAGCTCCGCCAAGAGCGCCGGCCTCGAGATCGGATCCGAACTGCTGAAGCTCGCCCGAATCGTCAACAAGAGCGCCGGAGGTCCTCGGTGAACGACACACCGCGCCGGACTTCGATCGGCACGCGATTGACGTGGATCATCGTCGCCACGACGGGCGTAGCTCTGTGCGCGGCGGCGATCCTGTTCGGGATCTACGACCGCGAACAGGCGCGCGATGCGCTGGCGTCGGACCTCCAGGTGACCGCCGAGGTCCTCGGCGCGAACGTGCGCTCGGCGATCGAGTTCGACCACGAGTCCTTCGTCGAGGAGCAGCTCGCTCAGCTGCAGCGCGACGCGCACATGCGCGGAGCCACCGTCACAGACGAACACGGTCGGACCCTCGCCTCTTGGGAACGCGACGCGCGCACGGGAACGGATTACGTCGACATTCGCGGCGCGGACGGCGTGCGCTTCTCCGACGGAGCCGCGCGGATCCGTCACGCCATCATCGTGGACGGCAAGTGGCTCGGGACCATCCACCTCCTCTCTGGTCTCGGCGCTGTCACGCAGCGTCAGGAGCGCATGCTCTGGACCATCCTGTGCGGCTGGCTCGCGTGCGTGGCCGTGGCGTGGCTCATGGCCCGCACGCTGCAGGGGCGTGTGTCGCAGCCGATCGCGGCACTCTCGCGAACGGTGAAGCACGTGCGCGAGAAGAAGGACTTCTCGGCGCGCGCCACGTCCTCGTCGCTCGTCGAGGTCGACGAACTCGTCGAGTCGTTCAACCGGATGCTCGACGAGATCCAGTCCCGCGACCGGCTGCTGGCCCAGCACCGCGACCATCTCGAGAACGAAGTGCGCCGCCGGACCGCGGACCTCGTCGAAGTGAACGCGCAGCTGCGCTCATCGATGGAAGAAGCGCGCGCCGCGACGGTGGCCAAGTCGCAGTTCCTGGCCAACATGAGCCACGAAATCCGCACGCCCATGAACGGCGTGATCGGGATGACGACGCTGCTGCTCGACACGGAGCTCGATTATCAGCAGCGCGAGACGGCGAGCACCGTGCTGCACTCGGCCGAGAGCCTGCTCGTGCTACTGAACGACATCCTCGACTTCTCCAAGATCGAGGCCGGCAAGCTCGAGCTCGAGATGATCGACTTCGACCTGCGCAGCGTCGCCGAGGAGACCGTGAAGACGCTCGCTTCGAAGGCGCACGAGAAGGGTCTCGAACTCCTCTGCTTGATCCATTCCGACGTTCCCAAGGGCATGCGCGGCGACCCGACGCGACTGCGCCAAGTACTGCTCAACCTGGCCTCGAACGCGGTGAAGTTCACGACGCGCGGCGAAGTCGTCGTCGAGATCGGGCGGGTCACGCTGGCCGATGGACGGCCGGCGCTCCGCTTCGGCGTGCGCGACACCGGATCCGGGATCAGCGACGAGCGCAAGGGCAGCTTGTTCCAGCTCTTCTCGCAACTCGACGCGTCCACGACGCGGAAGTTCGGCGGCACGGGCCTCGGCCTCGCGATCTCGAAGCAGCTCGTGCAACTCATGGACGGCACGATCGGCGTCGACACCGAGCTGAATCGCGGATCGACGTTCTGGTTCGTGGTTCCCTGGTTCGCCTGCGCGGAGATGCTGGAGCCGCGCGGCGCTCTGCCGCGTCGGCCTCCGCCGGCGCGCATGCTCGTGCTCGACGACAACGCGACGAACCGCACGATCGTGGTGCAATTCGCGCGCGGTTGGGGCTCGATCTGCGACGAGGCTCCCGACGCGATCACGGCTCTGGCCTTGATGAGACGCGCGCGCGCCGCGGGCGTGCCTTACGCGCTCGTCTTCGTGGATCACGACATGCCCGAGATGGACGGCGAGCAGTTCGCGAGCCACGTGCGCGCCGATCCCGCGATCGGAATGACACCGCTCGTCATGCTGACTTCGGTCGGCGGCGCCGGCGAAGCGCGGCACATGGAAGAGCTCGGCTTCGCGGCCTACCTGGTGAAGCCGATCCGCCAAGGCAGCCTGGAGGAGTGCGCCGCGACGATCCTCTCCGGCGACGACCCCGTGGCCCGGCTCAAGCGCACGGGCATCATCACGAACGCCAAGTTGCGCAGCGCGGCGCCCATGCACGACGCGCGCATCCTGGTCGCCGAGGACAACGCCGTGAACCAGCGCGTCGCGGTCGGGCTCCTCAAGAAGCTGGGCTACGCCTGCGAGGTCGCCGCCGACGGGAACGTCGCTCTCGCCATGATCGCGGACGGAGACTACGACTTGATCCTGATGGACTGTCAGATGCCGGACTGCGATGGCTACGAAGCCGCGCGGTTGCTGCGCGCGCGCGGCTGGCGCCAGCCCATCATCGCGATGACCGCGAACGCCATGACGGGCGACCGCGAGCGTTGCCTCGACGCCGGCATGGACGACTTCCTCACCAAGCCGGTGTCGCCCACCGCGCTGGGCGAGATGTTGAAGCGCTGGCTCGGGCGATCTTCCGACCGCGCGGCGAGCGATGCGGGCGCGAACTCGAACGAGCGCGAGCCCGCGGGTCCCTGATCTCGTCGTCGAGCTCTGGACCGGCGCACTGTCTTCGGGCAAAGCGTCGGCGAATCGGCGCCACCAAGCTCCGAGCGCGCGCAGGCTCGATCCCCACTCGGCCTCTCAACGCGCGCGGAACACGCTGGCTGGGAAGCGCGCGCCCGTCTCGGGGTGCTTCACGGTGCGCTTCAGCACCAAGTCGAAAAGGAGCGGGTTCACGTCCCAGATCTCGTCGAGCTGCTCCGCCTCCTCGGTGGTGAGGTAGCCCGCGCGCGCCAAGCTCCCCGTCTGGAACAGCACGTCGAGCGCGGGCAGCGGATAGTCGCTGCCGTTCACGAGACGCTCGTGCAGGTCCGCGCGCGCGAGCATGGTCGCGAGCGGCCGACCCGATCGACTGGTCTGCGTCAGCGCCGAGATCTCGCCGAACGCGAGGCCGACGTAGCGCGGATCGTCCATCAAGCGCAGGAAGAGATCGAAGTTCTCGGCGCGACCGCCGGCCGGATCGTCGAGGTCGAGCCCCTCGCCGAGGGACGCGCAATGTCCCACGTACACGCGCACGCCCGCGTCGAGCGCGCGCCGCAGTCGGAGAGGATTCCCGAACTCCTGGGTCGACTCGGATTCGACGGCTTTCTCCTCTCCCGCGTGCGAGAGCAGCGCCATCCCGTGTCGCGCCATCACGGCGTAGAAGGGATCGCAGCGCGCGTCGGCCGGATCCACGCCCATCGCATTCGGCAGCCATTTCACGATCCTCGTGCCCGCCGCCGCGCAGCGCTCGAGCTCGGCCACGGCGTCGCTCCGGTACGGATGGACGGATGCGACGGGGACGCACACGTCCGCGTGCTCGCGCGCGAGACGCTCGACGTGCTCGTTCGGGACGTAGAACTCCGTCTCGTCCTCGTGCACGAGGCCGTCGGTTCCGTAGTGCGCGTCGAACGCGAGCAGCGCGTGGCGCGAGACGCCGGCCGCGCGCGCGAGTCGCAGGAAGCGCGCGATGCTCTGCGACTCGGCTCGCGCGAGGTCCTCGATGCCGAACGCGCGCTTGTACGCCAGGAACTGCACGTGCTGGCGCGGATGAAGCCACGACAGGAACTTGGAGCTGACGCGCGCGCCGCTCGCGCCCTCACCGGTCCCGACCACGTGCACGTGGTGGTCGACGGCCGGGTTCGCGCGGAACTCGGCGACCGACGCTTCGACCAAGGCGCGAGCGCCGGGCGAGAGCGGCGACAGATCCTCGGGCGTGGCCGACGGACGGCCGACCGCGAGGCGGAACGCGAGGACGGCGCCCAGGGCGAGGACCAGCAGCACGAGGCTCGAGACCAGGAGGATGCGGCGCCAGCGTCGGCTCATCGCGCGGAGTCTAGTGTCCCGTCCCGCATGTCTCTCGAACATGGAGGCGCGCTGGATCGTCGCCGTCTGCGTTGCGCCTCCTCCGAGTATCCCAGGGGATACGCGTCGTTGGCGACGCCTGGCCGGCAACGATCCATCACACCTCCGTGTCCAAGAGACATGCGGGGACGGGACACCAGGTCCTTCGCGCTGGGCCGCCCGACTCCATTCACGCGCAGCCGGGGAAGCGCGCCGGCCCACTCGCAGGGCGAGATCAGGTTCCGCGCGCGCACCGCCTTGCACCCGCGGCCGGTCGCCGGGATCCTGACGGTCAAGTCGGGAATGTGGACGCGGCGCACGCCGCGCGCTCGGCCCCCCCTCGATCGGAGATCCGCATGCAAGCTCTCACTTCCACCGTCTTCGTGTTCGCCGCGCTCCTCGCCGGTTGCTCCTCGACGCAGAACAGCGCCGCGACGAAGTCCCCCGAGGAACAGCAGGCCGCCTGGGTCGCGTACGGCACCCCGGGCGCGAACCACAAGCTGCTCGCGCCGATGGTCGGCACCTTCCGCACCAAGGTCACGAGCCGCATGTCCGCCGACCAACCCTGGTCGGAGTCGTCCGGCACGTGCGAGAACCGCTGGATCTTCGACGGCCGCTTCCTCGAGACGGACTTCCGCGGCGACTTCCAGGGCATGCCCTTCGAAGGCCGCGGGATGACGGGCTTCGACAACTCGACCCAGGAGTTCGTGGGCTTCTGGACGGACAGCTGGAGCACGGGTCTCTCCCCGATCAGCCACGGCACGGCCGATGCGTCCGGCAAGGTGCTCACGCTGCACCGCGAGATGAAGGACCCGATCACCGGCGCCTGGTGCAAGATGCGCGACGTCACGACGATCCAGGGCCCGAACGCGCACCGGATGGAGTCGTATTGCCAGATGGGGAGCGACCCCGAGTACCAGATGATGACGATCGAGTTCACGCGCTGAGCGCGTCACGATCGGTCGCGCAGACGTACCGCCGACGCGAGTCGGCGGTACGTCCGTATCCGGCGAGCCACACCGTGCGCACGCCGTTCGTCAGGTGGAACGTCGGCGTCGTGCAGAAGCTCGGGCTGTTGCGGTGCCAGGACGGGTAGCTGCGCGCGGCTCCCACCGCCGGAACGGGGCGCTTGACGGACACGTCCGAATCGCCGTCCGACGGACCGCTCGCGACCCCGCCCGACGCGGTTTTCGTCGCCAGTTGGATCACGCTGATGCGCGCGCCGCTGCCCTACTCTCCCGTCCCGACGGTGTGGACGTGGTGGTCGAAAGCTGGATCGGCGCGGAAGTCGGCGATCGCGACCTCGAGGATTTCCCGAGCTCGCGGCGAGAGGCCCGACAGGTCCTCCGGACTCTCGCCCGGCCGACCGATCGCGGTCTCGAACGCGAACCAGGCTCCGCCGCCGAGGAGGAGGACTAGAGCTACAGCGAGGACGGTCCACACACGGCGAGGCCGTTGGCTCATCCGCCGAAGTCTAGGCCGGTGCCCTCGCGTTCGTGCGCGTGACGTCCTGGATCCGAGACCGTCGAGCCTCGAGTGGCACGCGCGACGAGAACCGACTGGGGGGGCAGGCGAGACGCAGTGAGCAGCGAGCGATCGTTCGAGTGAGTTCCAGCGCAGCGAGCACGGTCCGCTGTCGATCACTCCGCATTCCACCGACTAGAGCTTCTCGGGTTGCCCTCACGGAAAAACCGGATCCCGCAGGGCGCCGTCCCGCCAGGACGAGCCCTCTCGTC
>Ga0105044_10004976_pt1 | contig 18282 bp, 12 predicted proteins | sample MAT01_FD_78092 | JGI IMG/M metagenome (GOLD analysis project Ga0105044, IMG submission 78092) | Freshwater microbial communities from Lake Fryxell liftoff mats and glacier meltwater in Antarctica - MAT-01 | ecosystem: Environmental > Aquatic > Freshwater > Ice > Liftoff microbial mat | place...
GGTGCACGGTCCACCGCGACGGGTGCACGGTCCACCGCGACGGGTTCGGCGGGCGCGAACGGCACCGCCTCGCCCGCGGCGCGCTCGAGCGTGTTGCGTGCGATGTCGACGCCGCGCTCGAGATGGCGGTCGGTCGGACGGTCTACTGGCACTGGGCGGCCGAAGTCCGCCGCCCGCGGTTCGGGCGTGCGGCGTTCGTCGGAACCGCGGCCCTCCACGGCCCGGCACTCCTCCTGGGAGCGATCGTGGGTGCGAGTGAATTCCGGGGCTCGATCGGCGCGAGCAGACTCACGTTCGTGCATGACTGCGGAGACGTGCGGAACGGCGCTGAGGGGGGGACGCGCGGTGAGTTCCAAGTTGGGACGGATCCCAAGCCGGAACCGCAGGGCGGTCGGATGCGATGCGGGGGAAGGAAGAGACGAGGTGTTCGACCTCGTCTCCGGAGCGCGCGCGATCGGCCTCGGGGGGAAGAGGCTCTGCGCGCCGAGAGGCGGAAGCTGCGTGTCGGTGAGAGTCGCGGTCGGTGGGGAGAGTCGAGATCGGGGAGCGCCCGTCGCCGAGTGCGATCCGGGATCCGGAGCGAACTCGCGGGCCGTGGTGTGCGTGTGTCGTACGGGCTGGCGGTGTCGAGGCCTCGCGGTGGCGAGATCTCGCGTCGCCGCACCCGTTCGGTGAGGGAGGGACATTCCAGCGTGCGGCGGCGCGCTGTCAACGTGGGTGATGCGCTCTCTTCACGTTCCGTTCGCAAGCCTGCGTTCGAAGCCTGAGTTAGCGCGCCGACGAAAACGTTCTCCTCAAGATCTCCACCGCGTTGTGGACATCTTCTGCACCGCTCGTGCGCCCGAAGGAGAGCCTCAACGCTCCGCGCGCGCGCTCGGACGAGTGCCCGAGCGCGAGCAACACGTGCGAAGGCTCGAGTGATCCGCTGGCGCAAGCCGAGCCCGCGCTGACCTCCAGGCCCTCGAGGTCGAGGCGCGCGACGAGCGTGCGACTCTCGACCCCAGGTAGCGTGACGTTGAGGGTGTTCGGCAGTCGCTGTGCATCGATCGCGGGACCGTTGAGCTGCACTCCTGGGATGGAGAGGGACAGTTGATCCCACAGAGAGCGGCACAAGCGCGCCGCGCGTGCCGCGTACTCGGCTTGCTCGCTCACGGCGAGTTCGATCGCGACGGCCGCGGCCGCGATCGCGGGCACGGACTCGGTCCCCGGACGCAAACCGTTTTCCTGCGTCCCCGTACCGAGGAGCGGCTCGAGCGCGAGGCCGGCACGCCGGACGAGTACGCCGACGCCGGGCGGACCGCCGACCTTGTGGGCCGAGAACGAGACGAGGTCGGCGCTCGTCCGGAGTGCCTGGATCGGTAGGCGCCCGAGCGCCTGGACCGCGTCCGTGTGCAGGATCGGGCGCCCGCGCCCGCGCCGGGCGAGCGCGGCGCCGATCTCGACGACCGGCTGGAGCGTGCCCAGCTCGTTGTTCGCGGTCTGGATGGAGACGAGCGCCGTGGCTGGGCCGAGTGCCGCCTCGACGGCCTCCACGGTGACCCGGCCGGTCGCGTCGACGGGCAGTCGCACGACCGGACGGCCCTCGCGCTCGAGCCGATCCGCCGCGGCGAGGACCGCGGAATGCTCGACCGCGCAGGTGATGAGCCCGCGACCGGTGCCGGCGGCTCGCAACACGCCGGCCAGCGCGAGCTGGATGGACTCCGTGCCGCCCGAGGTGAAGACGACCTCGTCCTCGTGGCAACCGAGTGCCGCCGCCGTCCGCTCGCGCGCCTCGTCGAGCCAGGCCCGCGCCTCGCGGCCGGCGGCGTGCACGCTGGAGGGGTTCCCGCGCAACCGCGCGTAGCGGTCGCGGAGCACGTCGAGCACCTCCGGCCGGATGGGCGTCGTGGCGTTGTGGTCGAGGTGGACGAGCACGGGCCGGCATCATCCGCCGCCCAGGCGCTGGATGGAACCGCGCGCGGACCCCTTTCCGGGTGCCACGGCGCGCGGCCCCCGGCGCTGTTCTTCCTGGACCCGCTCTTCGCCCTCTGTACCCAGGACATCGCCATGAAGCTCCAGCAGCTCTTCCTCGCCTCGATCGCGTGTGCCGCACCCGCCTCCGCCACGGATCTCTTCGTCGGCAGCCCGAACACGGTCTTCGCCCAGTCCTCGCCGCCCGGCGGCGCGTTCCAGACGATCGGCGCCTGCGGCGGCGTGATCACGGGCATGGCGGCCGAAGGCGGCGAGCTCTACCTGGCGTCGGGCGACGGACTCCTCTACCGCCATCGCCAGGACACGCAGCAGTCGGAGATCTGGTCCTCGGTGCCCAACGACAGCCCGCTCGCGCTGGCGATCCGCGGACACGAGCTGCTCATCGCGACGACGAACGCGCACGTCTACGCCCTCGACCGCAGCCGCGGCGTCTACCTGCGCCAGTGGGACACGCCGGTGCCCGTGACGACGGTCTTCGCCGATCGCGGCGAGGCCTTCGCCGGCACGGACTTCGGCGCGGTCATGCGGCTCGAGAACGACGGCAGCGTGTCGTTCCTCGGCACGTGCGGTTCGACGATCCAGGCCATCGCGGCCAGCTCGACGGAGCTCTTCCTCGGCTCCGCCGGCGCGTTCATCTGGCGCGTCGATCGCTCGACCGGCTTCGTGACGACGTCCTTCCAGGTCGCGGAGGATCCGACCGGCCTCGTCTACGACCAGGGCGTCCTGTACGTGGCGTTCGGGAGCGGCGTCGTCGCGCGGCACGACGCGCAAACCGGCGCGAGCCTCGGATCGCAGGACTGGGGCAACCCGATCAGCGCGCTCACGCTCGGCGCCGCGCCGGCTGGCGTCGGCTACTGCTACGGCGACGCCGCAGTGTGTCCGTGCGGCGTCGGCGACACGTTCGGCGGTTGCCCACACCACGTCGGGATCGGAGCACGCCTGATCACGTACGGCACGGCGAGCGTCGGGGCGGACGATCTCGAACTCTCCGTGCTCGACGTGCCGCGCACGACGATCGGACGCTTCTACATGGGCGCGAGCCAGGCGCAGGTCCCGTTCGGCAACGGACTCTTGTGCGCGGGCGCCGGCGGGTACGGACAGTTCCGCTACCCGGTGCAGCAGGCGCTCTCGAGCGGTGTCCTCGGCGCGTTCCGCTTCGGCCCGGGAATCGTCGGGCACAGCCAGCAGCACTTCGGCGCCCTGGGCGTGATCCAGCCGGGAAGCACGTGGCGCTTCCAGGCCTGGTTCCGCGACGCGCAGAACCCGTGCGGCGGCGGCTTCAACACGAGCAACGGAACGAGCGTGACGTTCCAGCCCTGACGCGCCACGGTTCGATGTTCCGCTCCGTGCGGTGTCCGATCGGGCACCGCGCGGAGCGGTTCGCTTCCGTCAGGGAAACGGCCAGCGCGTCGGCGCCAGCAGGCGGTGGTACAGCGCCTCGTAGCGCGGGATCACGCGGTCGCGCGCGAAGCGTTCCACGGCGACCGCGCGGGCCGCGACGCCCATCGCGCGGGCGCGGTCGCGGTCCAGCAGCACCGCGCGCAGGTTCTCCGCGAAGCCGTCCACGTCGTCCGCGGCCGCGAGCAGACCCGTGACGCCGTGGTCGATGACTTCGCGCACGCCGCCGACGTCCGTCGCCACGACCGGCGTGCCGCACGACATCGCCTCGAGCGCGGACAGGCCGAACGATTCCTCGGAGGACGAGAGCACGAACACGTCGGCAGGGGCGAGCAGCTCGGGCAAGGCGTCGCGCTCGCCCAGGAAGCGTACGCGGTCGTGGATGCCGAGTTCGCGCGCGAGCAGTCGCGACGGCTGTTGATCGGGACCGTCGCCGACGAGCAGCAGCTCGGCCCTCGTGCCGCGCGTCGCGCGCTCGAACGCGCGCAGGAGCCACGGCACGCGCTTCACCGAGCGGAAGTTCGACACGTGCACCGCGCGCGCCGGACGATCGCGCTCGGCATCGCGCGCCGCGTCCGGATGGAACAGCTCTACGTCCACGAAGTTCGGCACGACCTCGATCGCGCACGGTCGCAGTGTGAGCTCGCGACAGAAGTTCTCGCGCGTCCGCCGCGCGAGGTCGAGCGAGACCGCCGTGATCGCGTCGGACTGTTCGATCACGAACTGCGTGAGGGGCGCGTAGCTCGGATCGTTGCCGACGAGCGTGATGTCGGTCCCGTGCAGCGTCGTCACCATCTTCGGCGCGCGCTTGTCGCGGTCGGCGATCGCGGCCGAGCGCGCGAGGTACGCCGACACCGCGTGCGGCAGCGCGTAGTGCGCGTGCAGGATGTCGAGCCCTTCCGCCCGGTGCAACGTGAGCAGCGCCGACGTGATCGCGAGGTCGTGCGGCGTCGCATGGAAGAGCGGGTAGGGCACGCCCTGCGCGACGTGCATCTGCACCGGTCCCGGAGATCGCGCGAGGCGCGGCGGCACCGCGTGGCTGAACAGGTGGACCGTGTGTCCGCGCGCGGCGAGCGAGAGCGCGAGCTCGCTCGCCACGACGCCGGAACCACCGTACGTCGGATGGCACAGGATCCCGATGCGCAGAGGCGCGCTCATGAATCCGAGGGCAGGATCGAGAGGATCTCGAACGCGTCGGGCGGCAGCGGCGGCACGTCCTCGGCGCGCAGAACGCGCGACTCGGTGCGCGTCGCGGGCTTAGCGGGCGGAGTGCGCGCGTCCCGCGGCGGCCCCTCGGAGGATGTCGCGTCGCGCGCCGGAGCCCTCGCCGCGCTCGCACCGTTTTTCGGCGCGTCGGTGGCGGATTCTTGCGCGTCGGAAGCGGCTGTCGCCGCGACCGGGTCCGCGCTCGAGCGCGGCGTCACGTCGTCGCGCGGCTCGCGCATGGACGCCGGCTGCGCGCGCTCCTTCACGGCAGGCGCGGTCACCGAGAGAGCGCTCGGAGCGCGCGCAACGGTCTCGCGCCCCGCGCTCTCGCGCGCACTGCTCTTGCTCGCGCTGCTCTTGCCCGCACTGCTCTTGCCCGCACTGCTCTCGCCCGCGCTGCTCTCGCCCGCGCTGCTCTCGCCCGCGCTGCTCTTGCCCGCACTGCTCTCGCCCGTACTGCTCTCGCGCACACCAGAATCGCGCGCGTCGCTCGCGAGAGACGCGGGTAGCGCCGACTGCCCCGATTGCGCCAACTGCGGCGCCGGAGCCGCCGCACCGCGCTCGTTCGCGGGCGCAATCGTCGGCGTTTCCGCGGCTGGCTTGCGCGACGGAGGACGCGGCGGCGGCTTGCGCGGCGGCGTCACTTCCTTCAGCGGGAAGTGCGCCTTCTCGTCGAACGCAGGCAGACCGGCCAGCTCGGGATCGCGGCCTTCGCGCGCCACGACCTCGCGCGCGACGCGCATGTAGTCGTCCGCGCCGTTGCTGTCGGGCGCGTACTCGAACACGGTCTGACCGAACGACGGCGCCTCGGCGAGCTTCACGTTCGAGCGCACCGGATGCGGGAACACCTGGCCCTTGAAGTACGTGCGAATTTCGCCGAGCACCTCGCGCGCGAGCCGCAGGCGCGAGTCGTACAGGCACGGGATGATCCCCGTGACGACGAGCTCCGGATTCAGGCGCTTCTTGAGCAGTTGCACGACCTCGACGAGCTTGCTCATGCCCTGCAGTGCGAGGAACTCCGTCTGCAGCGTGATCAGCACCTCGCCCGCGCTGGCGAGCGCGTTGATCGAGAGCAGGCCGAGACTCGGCGGACAGTCGAAGAGCACGTAGTCCGCCGGCGCCTGACCCGTCCGCTTGCGCTCGTCCTCGGCCCATTCGCGGATCGCGTCGCGCAGGATGAACTCGCGTCCCATCGCGGCGGCGAGCTCGAGCTCCGCGCCGGAGAGGTCGATGTTCGCGGGCACGACGGAGAGTCGCGGCACCGCGGTCGGGCGGATCGACTGCGCGAACTTCGTGGCGCCCGTGAGCACGGTGTAGGACGTCGGCGAGCCGCTCTTGGCCTCGATGCCGAGGCTGAGCGACAAGTTCGCTTGCGCGTCCATGTCCACGACGACGACGCGGCGTCCCTGGATCGCGAGCGCGGCGCCGAGGTTCGCGGTGGTCGTCGTCTTCCCGACCCCGCCCTTCTGGTTGATGATCGCGATGCGCCGCACGGTGGGTCGGAGTCTAGCAGTCCGGATCGCGGCACGGCGTCGGGCGATTCGGGTGGTTCCGCGCTTCGACCGACTTGGTTCAGCGCTGCGACGGTCGTGAGTAGGAAGCGGCTCCAGGCGCGCGACGGCAGCGGACCGTACGGTGCCTGGAACGACCCCGACACTTTCGCCCGGACGCTGCCGTCGCGCTGATCGCTTCGGCGCGAAAGCGTCGGGGTCGTTCCAGGCACCGTACGGTCAGATTCAGGCTCCACGCGGTGGCGAAAAAATCGCCGGCTCGCGCACGTGCGCTCAGCCGAAGAGCGGGTCCATGCAGGGCAGCGGGCCCTTGTGCAAGAGCCCTTCGCCGTAGCGCACGCCGATGCGCTCTCCGAAGAAGCGCGCGCGGGTCTCCATCCGCTGCAGCACGTCCGCGCCGAACAAGAGGTGTTGGCCCTTGTCCGCCGCGCTCTCGGGCCGGAGCTGGCTCGCGTAGCAGCGCACGAGCGCGAGCTTGTCCTCCCAGACACGCCCGATGTCGACGACGAAGGTCGGTTCGGTCGGCACGTGACCGAGGAAGTGGTACAGGCGCTTCGGTCGACGCGCCGTCTCGCCCGGCCCCGCCAGCCGTTGGAGGCCCGAGAGGTACCACGCCTCGCGCGCGAGCTGGCCGCAAGCGACGTGGTCGGGGTGCAGGTCGTCGACGTGGTGCGCGATGACGATCTCGGGCTGGTGACGGCGGATCAGGGCGGCGAGCTTCTCGCGCGCTTCGACCGTCACCGCGACGCGGCCGTCGGGCAGGTCGAGGTTTTCGCGCACGCTCGGGCGCAGGATCGCGTTGGCCGCGGCGACTTCGCGCGCGCGGTCGTCGGCGGTCCCGCGCGTGCCCATCTCGCCGCGCGTCAGGTCGACGATGCCGTACGGCCGGCCTGCGTCGCGCAGCGTGAGCAGGATGCCGCCAGCCGAGATCTCGGCGTCGTCGGGGTGCGCGGCGACGATCAGGACGTCGAGCTTCACGCGTTGTCCTCTTCGCCCGCGCGCGTCGGGAGATGCACGACGAGGTGCTCACTGCCGAGGGGATCGACCTCCTCCAGCAACTCCGTGACGAAGGTTTCGCCGTGGCGCGCGACGAACTGCAGCGGACCGAACACGCGCTCTTGCGGCGCGAGGTTCGGGAACAGCGCGTTGTTCGCGCGCCGTTCGTGGCGACGGCCCTTGCCGGTGCGATTCGCTTGCACGCGCTGGGCTTTGTCGGCGAGCTGCGCGACGAGCTCCTTGACGGAATCGCCCGTGCGCTTGAGTTGGATCGCGAGACCCGGATCGAGTTCGGCGAACTCCGGCCGCAGCGCGTCGAGCTCGCGCTTCGCCTGATCTCCGGCCGCGCGCAGCTTGGCGAGCACCGCGGGCTCGGGGGTGTCGCTGCCCGGCGGAGCGAACGCGCCGCGCGCGCGCAGGATGTCGGCGACGGACGCTTCGATTCGCTCGAGCGCGAAGCGCACGCGACCGTCGACGAGCGTGACGGACGCGCGCGGCACGAACGGCGTCTCTGGCGCTCCGACGGCGACGCGCAACGCGCCGAGTTCGGCGTGATACGCGAGCTCTCCACCACCACCGACGTACGCAGCGACCGGCAGCGCGAGGTCTTGCACGATCGGACGCAAGAGCGCGCCGCACGACCAGCTCGCCGGATCTTGCACGATCTCGGCCGCGAGCTCGTCGCCGCTACGCGAGCCGTCCTCGCCGTCGTAGCGGAAGCCGTCGCCGCCTCTGCGCAAGGCGCGCCGGCCCTTCGCGTCGAGCGAGTAGACCAGCGCCGCTTCCTGCGGAGCGATGGCGACCTCGAAGCCCGCGGCGCGCACGCGCTCCGCGCCGGCGGCGAGGTGTCGCGCGGGATCGAGCGCGACGACGCGCGCGAGCTCACGTGAGAGCGCGCCGCGGATCCAATCCGGTTCGAGCACGACGAGACCGTGCGGCCCGAGGAGCCCCGTGAGCCCGCGCGTGAACGCGCGCGCCAGCGTTTCGCCGCTCTTCGGCACGAACAGTTCGAGCGCGCGCTCGGCGTGGTCTTCGGCGCCGACGAGCTGTCGCAGCGCCTCGCGGATCGGACCGAGACGGTTCTGCACGTCGTCGACGACGATGCGCGAGACCGGTTGCCGACCCGAAGCGAGCCCGGCCAGCGCGATCTTCTGCAGATCGAGGTGCTGGTTCATGACCCAGGCGTGGTGCACCTCGGCGATGTCGTGGTCGTCGGCGTGATTCCAAAAAAGCGGCACGACCGGCCGCTCCCACAAGAGCGTCAGCGCGCGCGCGAGCCGTATGGCCTGAAGCGCTTTGTAGATCGAGTACAGCGGCGCGACGAGGAAACCCGGCTGCTGTCCGGTCACCACCGCGAACGTCCGCGGCCGTCCGAGCGCGCGCGCATTCTCGAGCACCGCGACGTGCGGGGAGAGATGCGCGAGGTTCGACTCGAGCGCCGCAGCGAGCTCCTTGCGTGCGTCCGCGTCGAGCCTGTCCGCGGGCATCGCGAAAGCCTCGAGCTTGCGCGGCACGTTCAGGACGGCGGGATCGAGCGCACCCGACAGCGCGGCCCGCACGATCGGCGTCAGCCCGAGCACGTCGGCCGCGAGGTGCTCGACGCGAATCATCGCCAGCAGCTCGCGATCTCGACTTGCATCGCGGCCAGCGCCTTCGACGCCGCGTCCTTCCAGTGCAGCTCGCGATACGCGGGCTGCTTGTAGGCGTACAGGATTCCGCGCGAGCTGTTCACGAGCGCGCCGCGGCCGCCCGGCAGGAATCCGACGCCCACGTCCTTCGCCGAACCACCTTGCGCGCCGTAGCCCGGGATCAGGAACGGAGTCGTCGGCATGCGCGCTCGCAAGCGCGCCAGCTCGGCCGGATGCGTCGCGCCGACAACAGCTCCGACGCTCGAAAGACCGCACGTTCCGAGCAGCGTAGTCCCCCAGCGCGCGACTTCGTCGGCGACTTTCTCGTGCAAGAGCGGCGAGCCGTGATCCTGGAACAGCGCGCTGTGCTTGTTCGAAGTGCGCACGAGCACGTACACGCCGCCGCCGACCCGCGCGCAGGCGTCGAGGAACGGCTGCACCGTGTCCGCGCCGAGGTACGGGTTGATCGTGATCGCATCGCAGCGCGGATGTTCCTCGAGGAAGGCCTGCGCGTAGGCCTTCGCCGTGCTGTCGATGTCGCCGCGCTTCACGTCGCCGATGACGAGCAGGCCCGCGGCTCCGGCGTGGCCGACGACGCGCTCCCACTGCGCGATGCCGTCGGCGCCGAGCACCTCGAAGAACGCCGACTGCGGCTTCACCGCCGGTACGCGACCCGCGGCGACGTCCACGATCGCGCACAGGAAATCACCGATCGCTCGCGCACGATCGGCGCGCGGCGCGTTCGGGTCGCGCGCGATCGCGAACTCCTCGGGCAGCGCGTCCAGGTGCGGATCGAGCCCCACGAGGACGGCGTTCCCGCAGCGGGCGATGGCGGCGTCGAGTCGGTCGGCGTAGGTGTTCATGCTCTGCGATACAACGGTCGGAACGGGAGATGCTAGCGTGACCCCAGCGCGAAACCGCGGGAACGCGCTCGCCGTATGCCGCTCATGCTCACGCTCGCCATCCTCTCGCTCACCGCCTCCGTCGACGCATTCCCCTTCCCTGCTCCCGCCGCGCTCCTGGTCGCCGAGGAGAAACCGCCCGCGGAGAGGCCTCGACCCACGTTCACGTCCGGACTGCTCCACGAGTTCCGGACCGACTTGGGCAGCGCGAGCGTCGGCGTGACGCGGGCCGACATCGGCATCCAGGCCCCGATCCCGCCGCTCGCCGGCTGGCGGATCAGCGCCGACCTCGCCTCGGAATGGTCCTGGTACGACTTCGACGATTTCGACGCGGTTGCCGGCGGATCGGCGCCGCTCGCGCACGCGCACAGCTCGCTCCTCGGTCTGACGCTCGTGCGACCGTTCGGCGAGGGCTGGAGCTTCGTCGCGCGCCCCGTCGTCGCGGCCAGCGGAGATCAGGACGCCGACTTCGGCGACTCGGTCCTCTTCGGGGGCTTCGTGACGATCGGCCGCCAGATGAGCGAGACGCTCAGGCTCTCGGTCGGCGTCTACGCAGCCGAGCAGTTCGAGGACGACGCGGTCGTCTTTCCGATCGCCGGGATCGAGTGGCAAATCGACGCAGCGACCAAACTCTCGACGCCCGGCCCCGGTCTCCGGCTGACGCGCGATCTCGCACCGGGCTGGCAGGCCTACCTGCAGGGGATCTACCGGCCGCGCGACTACCGGCTCGCGGACGACTCGAGCGTACCGGGCGGAGCGCTGTCGGACGACTCGGTCCCCGTGACGCTCGGCGCGCTGTGGAGCCCGAATCAGCGCGTACAGCTCAGCCTGCTCGCCGGCGCGCTCGTCTTCCGCAACATCGAGGTGCGCGACGACGGCGGCGACGTCGTCTTCGACGAGGACGCGGACACGAGCGTGTTCGCGGGGATCGGGCTGCGCATCGGGCTCTGACGACCGGCGCGGTCGCGGTCCTTGAGCCGTCGAGGAACACGCGCGCGACCGAGTCGCCGAGCGGAAAGGCTTCTGCTCGCTCATGGGTTTGGAAGTGCTGTCCCCCGTCTATCCGCGGCGGGCGCGAGCCGAAAGTTTCTCCGCGAGTATCCGTCCCAGCGCGCTCTGCGCAGCGAACCGCTTGGGTCGGCTCCCGATCGTGGAGCCCCGCCGGCAGCAACCCCAAGACCTCGGTTCCCTCCCATGAGGCTCGATTCCAAGACGCTTCTCCCCCTCGCCGCACTCGTGACCGCCGCGTCCGCGCCCGCGCAGGGCGGCCCGAACTCGATCCCGTCCGTCGTGATCACGCTCGAAAACCAGCAACCGTTCCGCGGCGTGCTGCTCACGCCGCCCTGGATCGGCATCCACGACGGCAGCTTCGACATCTACAACCCGAACGCGCCGGCGAACACGCCCCTGGGCGGGAACGAGGTCGAGTCGTTGGCCGAGGACGGCAACAACGGTCCGATCTCGGCCACGTTCGCCGCGCTCTTGCCGAACGCGCCGCAGCGCATGGGTGTAGCCAGCGCGACCGGCCCGTTGTCGCCGGGTCAGCGCACCGCGGTGACGCTGAACGTGAATCCGATGACGGATCGCTACTTCAGCTTCGCCTCGATGGTCATCCCGAGCAACGACGCCTTCATCGCGAACGGAAACCCGTTCGCGTACCCGCTGTTCGACGGAGCGGGCCAGTTCATCGGGCAGAACTTCATCATCAGCGGCGACCAGACGCACGACGCGGGCACCGAGGTCAACGACGAGGTGGCCGGGAACACAGCGTTCCTCGCGCAAGCGGCACCGAACACCGGCACGCCGGAGGCGCTCGGCGTGCAGACACCTTCGCCCGGGTTCGCGCCGGCCGGCATGCTCCCCTACCCGAACGGCGTGCTGAACTACCCGGTCTTCGGGAACGGCGACTTCAACGATCCCGATGATCGCCTGCTCCGCGTGAGCTTCCGCTTCGTCGATCTCGGCTCGGCCGTGCGCTACGGCGCGGCGCTCTCGACGTCGCAGGAGGTTCAACCTCTCGAGATCAACACCGGCGGTCGCGGCTTCGCGCGCGTGCTCTCGCTCAGCGGTCAGAACTTGCGCTTGCACGCTTCCACGACGAGCCTCTCCGGTCCGATCACCTCGGCGCACCTGCACCTGGGCCCGGCGGGCTCCAATGGTCCGGTGATCGTCGATGTGGGTGCGGGTATTTCTGCCAATGGCATCGCGGTCATGTTCAACGCTTCGGCCGCGAACCTGACGGGCCCGCTGGCTGGCGCGAGCTTCGTGACGTTCCTGAACGAGCTCGCGGCCGGCAACGTGTATCTCAATCTCCACACGGCGCAGTTCCCGATGGGTGAGGTTCGCGGTCAGGTGCAACTGGCTGACTGATCTCTGAATCGGGTAGCTCCTGGGCGAGCGTCGCGCGTCTCCAACTGGGGTCGCGCGGCGCTCGTGTGCGTTTCGAGCCGACGCCCCATACGGCGCACACGTCTTCTTGCACGGCCCACCGCCCCCCCCCGAGGGGTAGACTTTGCCCGAGCAGGCAGCCACGTCCTCGCTCCGCGCGGCCGGGCCACCTCCCCGCGTGCGCTTCGACACCGTCTCCTTCTGGCTTTTCTTCGTCGTCGCGTGGAGCGCGTGGCGATTCCTGCCCTTGCGTGGAGCGAAGCTCGCCACGCTGGCGCTGAGTCTCTTCTTCTACGCGTGGTGGCGGCCCGAGTACTTGGGGCTGCTCGGCTTCTCGGCGCTCGTCGATTACTTCGCGGCGGCGCGCATCCACGAGTCGAATTCGCGTCGCGCGCGGAACACGTGGCTCGCGGCGGCTCTGACACTCAACCTCGGCCTGCTCGCGTTCTTCAAGTACACGCCGCTCGTCGTGCAGACGCTGGGGATCGACGGAGGCGTCGGCGAGCCGGCACCGAGCTGGCTCGCTGATTGGGTCGTGCCGGTCGGCATTTCCTTCTACACGTTCCAGACGATGAGCTACACGCTCGACGTCCACGCGCGCCGGCTCGCGCCGTGCGGGAGCTTCCTCGACTTCCTGCTGTACGTCGCGTTCTTCCCGCAGCTCGTCGCGGGTCCGATCGTTCGAGCGCGCGAGTTCTTGCCGCAGCTCGATCATCGCCGCCCGCTGACCTGGCAGCGCGTGCAGGTCGGGCTCTACGAGTGCATCTGCGGGCTCGGACTCAAGATGGTCGTGGCCGATGGGCTCGCGCCTCACGTCGACAGCGCGTTCCACGCGGTGCGTTCCGGAACGTTGAGCCCGACGGCTGCGTGGTTCGCCGCGATCGGATTCGGAGCCCAGATCTTCGCGGATTTCGCCGGCTATTCGGGCATCGCGATCGGCGTCGCGCGTTTGATGGGCTTCACGATGCCGGCGAACTTCCGCGCGCCCTACATGAGCCGGAGCCTGTCCGAGTTCTGGACGCGCTGGCACATCACGCTGTCGCGATGGTTGCGCGACTACCTGTACATCGGGCTCGGCGGGAATCGACGCGGGCCGCTGCGCACATACGCGAACTTGCTCGTCACGATGCTGCTCGGGGGTCTGTGGCACGGCGCATCGTGGACGTACGTCGCCTGGGGCGCATTGCACGGAGTCGGCCTCGCGATCGAGCGTGTGCTGGGTCTCGATCGGCGCAAGTCCGGCCGTCGCGATCCGGTCGGCGGCGTGGGCGATGTCGCGCTGCGCATGGTTCGCATCGGGCTCGTGTTCGTCTTCGTCCACGTCGGTTGGGTGTTCTTCCGCGCGCCGACCTTCGACATCGCGACGACCTTGCTCGAGCGCATGTTCGTCGTGCCTTTCGAAGGTTCACTGGGCCTCGAGTTCATCGCTCGATCTCCGCACTTGTTCCTGCTCTTGCCCGTGATCGCCCTCCACGCCGGTCAGGCCGCGCACGAGTGGTACGGTCTCGAGAAGTCGGCCTGGCGTCGCGTCGTCGTCGCCGTCGCGTGGATCGTGCTCATCGCCTTGCACGACCGCGGTGCTTCCGCGCCTTTCCTCTACTTCCAGTTCTGAGAAACCGTGAAGAACTCGAACCAACGGTCTCTCGTGAACCCACGGCGAACGCACTCGAACCGCGGCTTCTGGCTCGGGCCCGGTCCCATCGGTCTCACGGTGACGATCGCAGCGTCGTTGCTGTTCGGCTGGCGCGTCGTCGCGGATCCCGACTCACCCTCGACCCACTGGAAGTTCGATCCCGCGGTGAAGCGCACCGTCGTCTTCCCCTGGTCGAAGTCGGTCATGTCGATCTACGGGAACGCCGATGCCGACTCGGTGCTCGTCGTGGGCGACAGCCGCACTTCGGCGGGCGTTTCGCTGCGCGTCTTCCATCGCGAAGGTATCACGGACGTCGGCGTACTCTGGGGCGCGCTGGCGCAAGTGCGCTACCTCCTGCGTGCGGCGCGCGAACTGCCGCCGCGTCGCCTCGTCGTGTGCTTGAGTCCGGCCTCGTTGAACTCGCCAGAACTCCCGCGGCTCATCCGCATGCTCGAGCTGGAGCGCGCTTTTTCCCCGATGCAGCGCATCGACCGTCGACTCGACGACGAACTCGACGTCTGGCGTCAACGTCTGCTTCGTCCGGTCGAGATCAACTCCTGGTTGCGCGGGCCCGGTACGGAGCAGATCGAGCCGCGGCGCCAAGAAGGTCTCTACGTCAGTTTGTTGCGCCCGGAGAACCGCCCCGCGCTGGACGAACGGTTGGCCGAATTGCAAGTCGAGCTGGCCGCGATGCGTAAGGACGGTTGGACGATCGCGTGCGTGCGCCTGCCGGCCGAAATCGGCGTCGAGGTCGTCGAGAACGAGGCCTTCGCGCGCGAGAAGTTCGCGCGGCTGTGTGCGGATCTCGACGTACCGTTCCTCGACCTGTTCGGCGGTGGGTACGCGACGTCGGACGGTTCCCATCTCCTCGGCGCGGACGCCGATCGTGCGAGCACGCACATCGCGCGCTGGCTGCGCGGCTTGCCCGGGTTCGAGTCGCGCTGACGGCGCGCGAAGAACTCGAGCCTACGCACTCTCGGAAAACTATGCTGATCCATGCGCTGCGCCGCCGCTGGCGCGCGGGCACCTCGGCGATCGTGTTCGAGCGTGACGTCCCACGATGTTCCAGAGCCGGATCCCGAAAATGGTCCCTCCGACGGAGAGGAGTGCCGAGCGGGTGTCGATCCGCCGTGGGTGCGCCCGACGTGCAGCGATGCGAAGCCGGCCGCTCCGCACACCTCCTCTTAATCAGCTCGCTTGACGCGAGCGAGGCTGACCGATGCCGGCCAGCCCCACACGACAGAGAAGGTGAACCCGTGACTCCGGGATTGCCAAGTCCGCCCGGGTCACGGCACCCAGACGATTTCGATCCCGTTCGACGCGTTGAACGTCGCGGCCGTGCAGAACCCGAGCGCGTTGCGGTACGTCGCCTGGTAGTAGCGCGTGCTGCCCGCCGCCGGGACGACTCCGACCACGGAAATGGCCGGATCCCCGCTGATTCCGTGGCCGAAGCTCGCTCCGCCCGTCGCGGCCGAGCGCGTGCCCAAGCGCAAGACCGTCCCGACTGCGCAGCGCAATCCGTCGCCGAACACCGTGCCCACTCCGCCGCCCGCGAGCCGCGTACCTTGGAAGAACGTCGTCGCCTGTCCGCCTGACGCGGGCACGTCGGACAAGGCGATCGTCACCGTGTCGGCGAGCACTCGGGACAGGCCCGTTCCGACCAGTCGGGCACCGGCGCCGAACGAATGCAGGCAACCGCGGCCGGAGCCCAGTGCGCTGTTGTTGCCGCACGGGCACTCCGAGCCGGAGCCGTCGCCGACGCAGACCGTGGAGTCGATCGAAGGCAGGCAGCTCCGCGCGAAGATGCGCGTCAGCGGGGACGGCGTGGCGACGAAGTTGCTCGCGCTGCTCGAGAACACGATCTCGCCCCCGGGCCCGAGGTCGAATCCCTCGGTTCCGCTGTGGCCGTTTCCGGGCGTGCCGAGGTCGCCGACGCTCCACAGCGTCGTCGTGTCCGCGTTGAGGTCCCGGACGTGCACGTGCGACACGAGTGCCGGGTTGGTTCCCGACGGCAGCAGGTTGGCGGCATTCGTAGAGAACGCAACACGCGAGCCATCCGTTGCGATGCGCACGCGCAGGAGCTCGCCGCCGGCCTGACCGTTGGCGCCCGTGCTCACGAGTTCCGTCGTCCCGGCGACGGTATCGCGCACGAACGCATCCGGGAGGCCGCCCACGTCCGACGCGACCAGGTTCGACGCATTGCTCGCGAACGCGACGTATCGACCGTCCGTCGAAAGCGAAGGGAAGTTCGACCAGGAGTTCGCCGGCGTGCCGCCGACTCCGACCGAGATCTTCTGGATCATGAGGCCTGCCGCACCGAGACGATCGAAGCGGAAGATGTCCTGCGCTCCGTTCGTGTCCGTGGCCGCGGGGATGAGGTTGGTCGCCTCGGATTGGAACGCGACATAGCGCCCGTCCTGCGAGACCGACGGCCCGGAGCTCGGGCCGTTCGGCCCTGCCGCGCCTGTATTGAGGACCGGGGTGAGCGGATTGAACAGGAGCGGCGGCGCCTGCAGGTCGAAGAGGTAGATCCTCGACAGGCCTGACGCCCCGTTGATGTTCGCGGCGCTGGTACGGAACGCGACCCAGCGGCCGTTCCCGGAGATCGAAGGCGAATCGCTCGGGCCGTTCGCTTGACCCCAGCTCGTCGTGAGACTGATCCGGCGGGTGGTGGAGAGTTGCCGGTCGCGCACGAAAACGTCCCTCGTCCCGTTCGTATCGCCCGGCACGAGCGTGCTGGAAAAGGCCTGGAACACGACGAATCGCCCATCGTCCGAGACCCCCGCCCCGGCTCCCGTCGTATCGCTCGTCGTCCCGCTCTGCGCAATGAGCTCGGTTGCCCCCGTCTGTCGGTCGACGAAGCGGATGAAGACTCCGGGAGTGACTATCCTCGCGTACACCAGATAGCGGCCGTCCGCTGAGAGATCGGGATGGATCTGGCCGTTCGAACTCGAGACCTCGATGGGCACGATCCGGCACGGACCCGGCGGTCCTTGGCATTCGTCAGGAACGTTGTTGCCGTCGCTGTCCAACGCTTGCCCGCTCGAAATCTCGCCGGAATCGATCGTCCAGTTGCAGTTGCAGTCCGGAACCGGGTGGTCGATCAGCACCGTCAAGGTCGCGATGTTCGAGACGTTGCCGGCGCAGTCGGTGAGTCGATAGCGAACGATGTCCGTGCTCGGGCTGCAGTCGCGCGGCGGCGGCGAACCGCCGTGTCGGTAGCGGATCTCGCCGGCCCCGAACGAAGGCAGGAATCCCTGGACCGGGTTCGAAGTGATTTCGATCTCCACGCTGATCGGCGTGCCGTTCTCGACGATGTCGTTCGCCGTGACCTGGGCGACGCCCTCGGAATTGAAGGTCACGTGGACCAAGTCGTCGTTCGCGATCAGCTGGGTCTCACACACGTTCAGGATCCCGTCGCCATCGCAATCGAGCTGCGGACTCCCTTGGATCTCGACCGCGTCGTCGATCCCATTGCTGTTGCAGTCCGCCGCATGAGACGTCGCGGCGACCAGTCCGATCGCCACACAGGCGACAAAATGCTTGCTCTTCATAGGATTCTCTACACGTGTTCTAGGGACTCGGAGGATCTCATAGATCGAGGCCCGGTAGTGAACGCACGCCGGAAATGGCCGATACCGACTCGGAGCCGAGTGGGAGGCGTTGCGACACGAGACCGAAATCGCTCGGGCCTGCGCCTCACGGCGATCACGGAAGGTCGATGCGACGGGCCGGGCGCACGCCGATATTGGCCGATTTCAGCTCGGGACCGAGAGCGAGACGCTGGGACACACGACCGAATTCGCTCGGGATCCCGTCGTATCCACCACCGCGCGCAGAGTAGAGGGCCGGAGAAGCCGCGGATCCGCGCGATCGGGGGATCGCATCGCTGGCGTGCGGGTATCGCTCCCACGCGCTGCCGCACCACTCCATGACGTTGCCGATCGCGTCGTGCAGCCCGTAACCGTTGGCCGCCAGCGATCCCACCGGCGCGTGCAAAGCGAAACCGTCGCTCCAGGTAACGAGGGACTGCTGGTTCGTTCCGTGCTCGTGTGCGAGATCCGCGAGGTTCGCGCTGGCCCGCAAGCACGCGACGTCCGAGCCGCATCCAAAACGCCCGGGCTGCCCGCCGCGCGCCGCGTGCTCCCACTGGATTTCCGTGGGAGCCGTCAATCCCATTCGGCGGAGCGTGTCGCCGGCCTCGAACCAATCGATGGACTCGACTGGATTGGTCGGGCCGACGAGCTCCAGACCGCGGCTGTACTTGCTCGGGTTCCCCCCGGTGAACCGCGTCCACTGAGCCTGCGTCATCTCGTACTTGGAGAGGAAGTACGGCGCCACGTCGACCCGGAACGCCGGCAACTCGACATCCTTCGCGTTCGGGTCGTGGTTCGCTGCGCTCTCGTCGTCGCGCACGGCGCCGATGGTCGTGGGACCACCCGGGATCAGCACGAGCACGACCCCGGTGTCCTCGGTGATGACCCAGCGGTTCTCGGCGCCGACGGTCGGCGCCGCGCCGGACAGGACGTGCAGGAACTCGAACAGTCGCGAGTCCGGGTCGCGCCGCAAGGGAACTAGCCCCAACTGGGGCTCCAATCGCAAGCCCCGGTACTCGGGCGAGCGCGTTTCGTCGGCGATGTCCGCGCACA
>Ga0105044_10004977_pt1 | contig 18280 bp, 14 predicted proteins | sample MAT01_FD_78092 | JGI IMG/M metagenome (GOLD analysis project Ga0105044, IMG submission 78092) | Freshwater microbial communities from Lake Fryxell liftoff mats and glacier meltwater in Antarctica - MAT-01 | ecosystem: Environmental > Aquatic > Freshwater > Ice > Liftoff microbial mat | place...
CACGCCAGTCAGCGTGCGGTCTACATATTTCTGCTGGTACAGTTTCTCAGCGGAGCTTTGCTGATTTTTGAGGAACTCGGAGCTTACCGCAGCTACCTGCGTGTCATCGGGTTTGCAAGTTCGCTGTGCATGTTCGCGGTCGTGACGCGATTTCCATATCAGCGAAGCTATCCCGTCAAGAGTCTGGGTGCGATGTTCGTGGTCATTATGGCGATCGGGATTTTTCATCCCAACTCGAACACAGTCACTTCGGCTGCTTGCCAATTAGGAATCAATCTGGCAGTTTGGGCACCAGTATTCTGGTGTTCGCGGATCGCGGGCGATGCCCCGTTTATGCGAAATATTGTACTGTTCTTCTGGGCCACCAGTCTCATGAGCAGTACTGTCGGCGTGTTGCAGGTCTACGATCCGGATCGATTTGCTCCGTCGCCTGAATTTATTCGAAAGATGCTCGGCACCACAGCGGACGGATTGATGATCAATCTTGCCGACGGTCGACAGATTTGGCGACCGATGGGGCTGTCGGACAGTCCCGGGGGCGCGGCCATTGCCGGCGCATTCACTGTGATCTTCGGAATGGGAATTGCCATCACCGAGCGCAACCTGATGCTTCGCCTGGCAGCCGTGGCGGGGGCCGGGGCGGGCATGTTCTGCGTCTATATTTGCCAGGTGCGCTCGGTCTTCCTCATGACGCTGATCGGTGTCGTGGTCTACCTGATCTTAATGACCGTTCGCCAGCGGCTGAACCGTATTGCGTTTCTGGTGTTTACCATTCCCGCAGTCGTCGGTGGAGGGTATCTGTGGGCATCCTCAGTCGGCGGTGGTGACGTGACGTCGCGCCTGGATACGTTGTCGGATCAACCTGCTTTCGACGTGTACTACAAGAACCGCGGTCATTTCATCGAGCATACGATCGCTGAGTTGCTCCCCGAGTATCCGATGGGTGCCGGCCTGGGTCGGTGGGGATCTTCACTTTCCTTTTTCGGCAATCCTGACCTGCCGAACTCGCAGCCGGTCTGGGTGGAAGTGCAGCTGACAGCCTGGTTGCTCGATGGCGGTATTCCGCTGGTCCTCGTTGGCTACATCGGTATCCTGCTGGCGTGTTGGACGACGGCAAAACTCGCAGTCAAGGCGAGCGATCCGCGCATCGCGGACATGGCTGCGGCGATCTCGGGTTTGAACCTCTCACTGGTTATCATCACCTTCAACTACCCGGTGTTCATCAGCCAGATGGGAATCAGCTTCTTCATGATGAACGGTCTGTTGTACCTGTCGGCCGGCGGTGCCCGGCAGCGAACGAAGGCGGTAGCAGCGTACGTATGAAACCGTTCGTGATGGTGACCGGGGATTTCTCGCTGACCGGCGGTATGGACCGTGCCAACTTCGCGCTGGCCGACTATCTGGCCCGGCAAGGCGGCGTAGTCCATCTTGTGGCGCATAGTGCCGAGCAGTCGCTGACTGTTCAGCCCAACGTCAGGTTCCACCGCGTAGCCAAGCCTCTGGACTCGTACATGCTCGGTGCGCCCCTGTTGGCGCGACGCGGACACAAAGTCGGCAAGCAAGTCACTGCCGAGGCCGGCCGGGTGCTGACCAACGGCGGAAATTGCTGTTACCCTGATGTCAACTGGGTCCACTATGTGCAGGCGGCTTATCGTTCAGAACACCCGGCCTCGGTTGCACGTCGCATGAAGCAGCGGATCGAATATCCCCTTCAACTTCGGGAAGAGAAGCGGGCGCTGCATCAGGCCCGACTTGTCATCTGCAATTCCCGCACAACTCAGCAGTCAGTGATCGAACGAACCGGCGTACTTCCCGAACGGACGGCCGTAGTTTACTACGGTTCGGATGCCACACGGTTCCACCCGGCTGATGATTCGGCGAGGCTTGCCGCCCGCGAACGGCTCGGCTGGCCCTCGAATCGCCCGGTCGCAATATTCATCGGCGCGCTGGGCGACCGGCGCAAGGGATTTGACACACTGTTCAGTGCCTGGTCGCAACATTGCAAACGGACGAAGGATGCATTTCTGGTTGTCGTTGGCCGCGGGGCGGAACTGGCAAAGTGGCAGTCGCGTGCCGCCGAGGCCGGCCGTACCGATGGCATAGCCTTTCTCGGCTTTCGCAGCGACGTGCCCGACCTGCTTCGGGCAGCCGACTTGCTAATCGCGCCGACGCGTTATGAAGCCTACGGATTAGGCGTTCACGAGGCGCTCTGTTGCGATTTGCCCGCCATCACGAGTGCCACTGCCGGTGTAGCCGAGCAGTACACCGGAGCCTGCATTGACTGGCTGCTGCCCGATCCGGAAGACACCCGCGATTTGGCCGTGCGGATCGACCAACTGATCGAGAAACCCCAACATGCCGCTGACGACCGCCGCCAGCTCGGCCAGCGGCTGCGCGACTGGACGTGGGACCGGATGTCCGAATCAATCCTCTCAGCGATCGATTGTGGCAAATGAGCGTGCCAATTACCTGGCACCTGATCACCGGTGAGTATCCGAACCAACCGGGCGGCGTCAGCGACTACACACGGCAAATCGCGACGGGACTGGCGGGAAGGGGGCACCTTGTTCATGTTTGGGCTCCCGATTCCCATCACGGGACTGCGGTCGATCCCGGCGTGTTCGTCCATCCTCTGCCCGACCGGTTTAGCTGGCGGACCATTCGCAAACTTGGCAAGGTTCTCGACGCGTGGGACCCGCCATCACGCCTTTTCGTCCAGTATGTCCCGCATGCTTTCGGCTGCAAGGGTATGAACATTCCATTCGCCCGCTGGTTGCGACGCCGCCGATTGCCGGTATGGGTGATGTTTCATGAAGTGGCCTATCCGTGGTTCAAGGGGCAATCATGGAAGCATCAATTACTCGGCTGCGTGACGCACCGCATGGCCCGGTGGATCTCGCTGGCGGCCGAGCGTTCGTTTGTTTCCATCCCTTCGTGGTCCGACATGATTCGAAACGTCGCGCCTGAAGCAAGATCCGCGGAATGGCTGCCGGTTCCCAGTGTTGTTCCTGAACTAGACAATCCGGCTGCCCCGGCAGCCCTTCGGCAGTCGCTCGGCGTTCCGAACGAACAGACGCTGGTTGGTCATTTTGGAACCTATGGTCCACTGATCACCGCAATACTGGAACCGGTTTGCCGACAGTTGTTGTCGACCGGAACCGCGAAGCAAATGCTGCTGATCGGCAGGAACAGCGAACAGTTCGCGTCCCGCCTGTCTGAATTCGGCGGACGAATTCACGCGGCCGGCAATCTGCCGCCGAAGTTGATCAGCACACATCTTGCTGCCTGCGACCTGCTGGTTCAGCCCTACCCCGATGGATTGAGTACGCGACGCACAAGCCTGATGGCCGCGATGGCCGCTGGATTGCCTGTTGTCAGTAATCACGGCTTTCTTTCGGAACCTTTCTGGCTGGATTCGGAATCAGTTCTGCTGACGAGTGTAACCGATCCGCTTGAAATTGCCGACTTGGCGAAACGGGCGCTGTCGGATCGGTCGAGACTTCGGGTCACGGGTGCGACCGCACTCGCACTCTACAACGAGCGATTCTCGTTGAATCGTACACTGGATACTCTGGAACGTACGATCTGATGGCAGTTAAACGTCGGCTCATCTCGATTGCCCATTCTTATGCGGTCGGTGTCAATCGCCGATTGGCACATGAGTTGTCGCGAACCGGCGGCAGCAACTGGGAAGTGGTGGCTGTGGCCCCCCGTTACTTTCGCGGCAGCCGCGACCTGCGGCCGGCAGAGTTCAAGAACGAAGGGCCCGAGCCATGCACGGTTGAAGTGATCGATGCCTATTTCACACGTGAAGTTCATGCATTCTGGTACGGCACGAGGTTGAGGCAACTCCTGGCGCGGCCCTGGGACATAGTTCACTGCTGGGAAGAGCCATACGTTGTAGCCAGTTGGCAGATTGCCCATTGGAAGCGCGCTGCCAGCAAGCTCGTCTTTACCACTTTTCAGAACTGGTCCAAGAAGTACCCGCCGCCGTTCAACTGGATGGAGCAATCCTGCCTTCGCAGCGCTGCCGGTTGGATTCCCTACGGACGGACCATCGTTGATGTTCTCTCCGGGCAACCCGGCTACCGCGATCGACCATTTCGGATGATTCCGCCGGGAGTCGATACCGGGAAATTTCAGCCCGATCAGGCCAGTCGTCTGGCGATCCGCCGCTCGCTGAATTGGGACGACAATGGTCCGCCGGTGATCGGATATCTCGGCCGGTTCATCGCGGAAAAGGGCCTGGATGTGCTGGCCGCAGCCATCGACCGGCTCACGACGCCGTGGCGGCTGTTGCTCATCGGCGCGGGGCCCCTTGAATCCAGCATGCTGAAGTGGGCTCAGAAATATGGTGATCGCGTCCGATTGTGCAACAAGGTCGCCCACGACCAGGTTCCCGCCTACCTCAATGCGATGGACATTCTCTGTGCCCCGAGTCTGACGACACCGCGCTGGCGGGAACAGTTCGGTCGAATGCTGATCGAAGGATTTGCCTGTGGCGTGCCGGTCGTCGGGAGCGACAGTGGTGAGATTCCGTTCGTTCTGGGCGACGATGGCGTCGTGGTGCCGGAAGGCAATCCTTCCCGATGGGCCGAGGAGATCCAGTCGCTGCTGGAGTCGCCGGAACTCCGAAGGCGACTATCGGCCGCCGGACGCGAACGTGCTGTCACGGTGTTCGATTGGTCCGTCGTGGCGCGCCAGCACCTCCAATTCTTCGAACAACTACTGTAATCAACGGAATCTTGAACGCCTTGCTACCAATCGCCGGTGCATGGTGTTTAACTACTATGCACCCGATTTCCTTCACCTGATCGTCATCGACAAGCATCGCGTCGGAGAACTTCGATCTACAGCTACTTGAAGACGGAATAGAATGACCAAGCCCCTGCATCTGCTCTCGATCGGGCATTCATACGTCGTTTCAGCCAACCGCGCGCTTGCGCATGCCATGCAGGCCGCCGGCAACGGTCGTTGGCGGGTGACCGTCGCTGCGCCGTTGTATTTCCAAGGTCAGAACGACATACGTGCGGTGAGCCTGAATTGTCAATTGTCTGAGCCCTGTGAAACTATTCCGCTGTCGGCCTACCTGACGGGAAGGGTGCATCTGTTTGCGTACGGTCGGCGACTTCGCTCAGTCCTGCATCGTCGTTGGGACCTGGTTCACTGCTGGGAAGAACCGTATGTGGTCGCTGGTGCGCAAGCGGCCTGGTGCTGCCCGGACAACACACCATTTGTCTTCCGTTCCGCTCAAAGCCTTCCGAAACGCTATCCGCCGCCGTTCCGTCAGATGGAGCGATTTGTGATCGACCGCGCCGCCGGCTGGATCTGCAGCGGGCAGACCGTTGCCGAGAACCTTGCCCGGCGTCCCGGTTACAGCCTGCGGCCTTCAGCAAGAATTCCGTTGGGTGTGGACGTTGATCGCTTCCAACCGGATGCTGCCGCGTCCGCGACGATCCGCCGGCAATTGGGATGGGCGGTCGATGGTCCGCCGGTCGTCGGCTACATCGGCAGGTTTGTCAGCGCGAAGGGAATCGAGATGCTAATGCGCTCGCTTGACGCAGTCAAATCGCCGTGGCGGGCACTGTTCATCGGTGCCGGACCATTGGAACCACTGATGCGCGCATGGGCCGATCGCCACGAAGACCGCGTCCGTATATGCACGCAAGTGCTGCACGATGAGGTTCCGGGCTACGCCAACGCGATGGACATGCTCTGCGCCCCAAGTCAGACGATGCCGTTCTGGCGAGAACAGTTCGGGCGCATGCTGATTGAGGCGTTCGCGTGCGGCAAGCCGGCCATTGGCAGCGACAGCGGCGAAATCCCGTTCGTTATCGGCAACACCGGCAAAGTGGTTGGAGAAAAGGACGAGGCCGGCTGGACGCAAGCAATCGGTGAACTGATCGACGACAATTCCCTTCGACAACGACTCGGTGCCGAGTGCCGCGAGCGGGCGGTGCGCGAGTTTCAATGGTCGGTGATCGGCCGTCGGCATATCGATTTCTTTGACTCCATCCTCGACGGAGCGAAACCCGTTGCCTGACCCACTCCTGCGGGTGGCCTTTCTGCCGGACTTTCCGGAGGAACAGTGGCCCAGCATGGACATGTGTGCCGAGATGCTGTTGAAGCAATGGCACGGTGATCCTTCAATGCGGATCGATGCCCAGACCCGCTGTCCGCGATTCCGCAGACGATTCACCCGTGTTCCCGTGCTCGGGTCGCATTCGGCCTCGCGCAATGCCGATCGGTTGTATAACCGTTTCATCACCTATCCCCGCCTGCTCCGCTCGCTGCACTCGTCGTACGACTTCTTCCATCTTTGCGACCAATCGTACGCTCATCTCCTGCATTCGCTTCCTGAAGGCCGAGTGGGCGTCTACTGCCATGATCTGGATGTGCTGCGTTGCCTCCTTCAACCGGAAACGGAACCTCGTCCTCGCTGGTTCCGGGCAATGATGCGCAGCGTTCGAGACGGACTCGTCAAAGCCGCGGTTGTCTTTTGCTCCACGGAACCGCTCAGGCAGCAGGTGCTGGCTCAGGGCTTGGCCGATGAACAATCGGTTCGCCTTGCTCCTTACGGAGTCGCCGGTGAGTTCCGACCGGGCACCGATCCCGTGGACCCCCAACTGCTGCTGCATGTTGGCAGCTGCATCCCGCGCAAGCGCATTGATGTATTGCTTGCGGTCGTGGCCCGCGTGCGACAGCATCGCCCTGGAGTTCGGCTGATGCAGATCGGTGGGGAATGGACTGAAGCCCAGAGAAAGCAGTTGGCGGAACTGAAACTGCACGACGCCGTGACGCAAGTGCGCGGCATCTCACGCGACGAGCTGGCTGCGCATTATCGACGGGCCGCACTCGTCCTTCAACCAAGCGATGCGGAAGGCTTCGGCCTGCCGGTGACGGAGGCGCTCGCGTGTGGGGCTCCGGTTCTTGCCAGCGATCTGCCGACTCTGAAAGCAGTGGGCGGCGATGCTGTCACCTACGCACCAGTCGGAGACGTCGATCGTTGGACGGCGTGCATCATGTCGCACCTTGCAGACCCGCAAGAGGCCCCCGCATTGGCATCGCGCCTCGCGCAAGCATCTCGCTACTCCTGGAATCAGCACGCGCGCACCATCGCGGACGCATACCACGAACTGGCGGCCCGACGCGGCACGGTACGACGCTGATGCGCGTACTCCATGTCAATCCGGTCGGCACCATCGGCGGAGCGGAGCGCGTCCTGTTGCAATGCTTAACGTCGATCGGCCGCGTGAATGGTTTCGAGCCGATGCTGCTGACGTTGGAGGATGGCTCGCTTGCCGATCAGGCAAATAAACTTGGCATCCGTGTGAGATGCGAGCCCGCGCCGCCTGGCCTGTCGCGTCTCGGCGACAGTTCCGCACGCGGGGGGGGTCGCGCAATGAAGCTCGCAGCGACACTGGGCCGGTTGCTCGCGACCGGTCCGGCGCTGCATGATCTGGGGAAGCGGCTGCATACGGCCATCACCGCGCTGCAGCCGGACGTCATCCATTCACACGGAATCAAATCGCATCTGCTCTGCGCGGGGGCTGCCCCACGATCAGTTCCGATCGTCTGGCATCTGCACGACTTCTACAGCCTTCGCACGTTGGCTGCCCCGCTGCTGCGTCTCGCGCGTCGGCGAGTTCGCGGTGGGATTGCCATCTCGGCCGCGGTTGCCGCGGACGCGGCGCGGGTACTTCCCGGGCTGCCGATCAGCCTGATCCCCAACACGGTCGATCTGTCGCGATTCACGCCCGGGCCGGGCGATGGTGCTCTACTGGATCGACTGGCGGGGATGCCGACCGCACCGGACGGTACTTGCCGCACCGGTCTTGTTGCTGCGTTTGCGAGGTGGAAAGGGCAGGACGTGTTTTTGGATGCCATCGCCCGATTGCCAGCCGATTCGTCCGCTCGGTTCTACATCATCGGCGGGCCGTTGTACCGCACGGCCGCGCAGTTCACCGTGGAGGAGCTGCGAGAACGGGCAGCACGGCTGAATATCGCCGATCGTGTGGCCTTCGTTCCGTTCCTTGATGATCCTTCGGCCGCGTACCGAGCGCTCGATGTGGTGGTACACGCGAGTACGCTGCCCGAACCGTTCGGCCTGACGATCGCCGAGGCAATGGCCTGTGGTCGAGCCGTGATCATTTCAAGCGGCGGCGGCGCATCGGAGTTGTTCCGAGAAGGGGCCACCGCACTCGGCCACCAGCCCGGCGACGCGGCCGGACTTGCAAATGCGATTGAACGACTTCAACGCGCCCCCGAGTTGCGTGAACGCTTGGGCCAAGCCGCCTGGCGACATGCGGGAGAGGCATTCGACCCCGCCCGGTTGGGTGTTCAATTGGCCGCAGTGTACCGGCGAGCGGCCGACCGTTCACGGCTCGATTAGAATCAATTCCCGTTCAATCACGTCAAGCAGTTCTTTCGCAGCGCCGTCGCCGGGTTTGCGTACCAGCACCACTTGCACTTCCTTCTTCGCCTCTTTGAACTGATCCAGTTCGTACAGCACAGTGGCCAATTCCCAGTGCAGTGCAGCGACGGTGGGATCGTTGGCAATCCCCTCCCGCAGCGCGGCTGCACTTTCTTCCCGTCGATTCAAGTCACGAAGGACGCGGCCACGCTGCAGACTTTCCAATGGCGCGCGATCGCTGCCGATTTTGTCGAGCAGCCTCAGCGATTTCTCCAGGAACGGTTGACGGCTGTTGCGAGCCTTCCCGGCATCGGGGTACAAGCGTTGCATGACTGTATCGATCACCGCGGGGTTGTCCGGCAATACGAGTTCAAGGAACTCTTCAGGTGACAACTTCGGCGAGGCATCCCGGACGATCAGCGTCAAATGATTGGGTGCCAGCGACAGCGAGCGTTGCCAATCCTTCCACGCACCGGCCAAGTCGCCCTCGTCAAACCGCTGCTTACCGCTGGCGTACCAGACGAACGGGTCGGCCGGAGCCGAGCGGCGGGCACGTTCGAAGTACCAAGATGCCGGCGGTGCGTTCGCGAACTTGTCGCGAAACAATGCGAGCCGGACTTGCGGCGACCACCAGGTGGGGCTCAGGTCCCGCGCGGCCCGTGCTTGAACAACTGCTTCGCGCAATAGCTCTTCCGTCCGGACAGGATCTCCGGTGTAGCGTGACGCATCAATCAGGAATCGCGATTGCGTATCGCGGTAGACGTAGTGATCAGGTCGATGGGCGATCGCTTGGTTCATGAACTCGATCATCCGATCGCGATCCGGCTGCGGCGACTGTGATTCGAGGAAAGCAGCATTGACGAATCGATTCGCCTGATCCTTGTGGTAGCTGTCGATCACGAGCAACCCACCCAAGGCCACCATGAGCAGCGACAGCAAGCCGGCCGCCGGCAGGGGCAGAGCGATCCATTCCCGGGAATCAACTCGATGCCTCGCCGTCAGGAAAAACGCGACCACGACGGCCATCGTCAGCGCAATCGACGGAACGTGCATACCGAAGTCGACAATGCTGTGCATGGCGACGGCCCAGAATCCGATCAACCCGCCCAGGATTAGCCACGAAAGCGATCGCCCCTGATAGTGACGGTACTGCCGCAATCCACCGAGGCTGATGATCACTACAAGCGTGATCGTCAGGCCAAGTCGCGCGAGGCCGCCTTCGAGCAGTGCTTCGAGATAGCTGCTGGTCAGGTAATCGTAGGCACTCGGTAGTTTAGGCTGGGTGCGCGTCATCAGTTCAGTCATCGAAAAGGTGTCAGCGCCGGTGCCGAACACGGGATAGCCAGGCACCATCTCAAGCGCTCCACGCCATAGTGGCAGGCGATTATTCTCAGAACCGACATCGCTGCCGATCTTGGCGAAGCGCTCTTGAAGTACCATTCCCCCCAGCCAGCCGCCAACTACAAGTACTCCGGGGACTATCCACAACAGCGGCCCCAATCGTGTTGCTCCGCGGTTGCGATAAATAACCACACCGCCACAGGCGATCGCCCCGAACATGGAAAGTGTTCCGCCACGCGACAAGCTCAACAGCACTGCCAGCATCATTGTCGCCAGACATGCCAACAGCCATATCGACTTGGAGTTCTGCAACAGCGATTGCCGTTTCTGAACCTGCGAACCGAGCATTCCAAGGCACAGGCCGATGCAGATGTTGGCGTAGTACGGGAAGTAGTTACGCGAAGCAAATGGTCCGTAGGCAACCCCGGACACACCGATCGACCAGTAGACTTTGTCTTCTGTCGACGACAACCGCTGTGCGAACGCCAGAAGACTGATCAGTGTGCCGTTGGCGATCAACAGGTAAGCAAGGCGGTTGAATGCCGCAGGCGTCACGATGACGTTGACGGCCAGGACGTACATCAGCGACAGGACAATGCACTCGAGCAGAAAACTCCGAGTGCTCCCAGGCAACAGCGTCAGTTGCGTTGTCGATGACCATGCGGTCGGCGACTCACCGAGAAGTGTTTCACGTTGTTGTGGTAGATAAAAGTCGTTGGTCGACACATGATTTGGCGAAAGGATCATCGCCAGCGAGCGAGGCAATGGCATGAGTTGAAAAGCGGTCAGCAACACCAGCCCGGCAAGGCAGAACAGCGGGCCATGACCCGCGGACCGCCATTTCCGCATGACAATCAGCCGGACAGCCCAAACTAGAAGGGCGAATGCCAACGCAATACTGATAAAGAATCGCGAAGTGGGATCAGTGGACCCGATTGACCAAGGTGTGATGAGGATGAGTGCGTGGACCGACAATTCGGCCAGCAGGCGAGACGCCCGGCCAAATGAAGTCTCATCGACGGGTGCGTCAGTTCGCTCCCGATGTGATGACTGCACAGCAGCGCTCTTAATAGAGAGAGGGAACGGCATGGCGCAATCACTTGGCGCATGCCGTATTCAACGACGATGCGCTTCGGTGAATATGACTTGCAGTCGCCTTACTTGTTCTGTTCGCCCTTGCCCTTGAACGGGAAGGCCGTCGGCTGCCAACGATCCTGTAACACCGAACGATCCGCCTCGTTCTCGTTCACTGCCGACGGGTTGTACGAGACGGCCGACGAGCGGGCGGTCCCATTGGGTGCTGACGGTGCACCGGAGAGAGGTGACGACTGGCCGCCCAGCACGACGATGCCGGCGACGAGGACGACGGCTGCGACGAAGACACCGAGGTTACGACGAGAAAGCAAGCTCATGGCACATTCCCATTGGGGGGTGAATTTAGCGATCACATGTGTTCTAACAGACTCTGGAAACATTGTCTTCAGTAAAATGGGCGATTTTCACTTGTCCTTCACGGCTGAGCACCTTTTAGTGCCAACCATGACCAGCTGGATTGCTTCCTAAGGAAGTAATGTATCTCATCCCGGTGCGTGAAGTAGCCAAGTTTCCCTTGGTTTCCGCTGCAAATACCGATCAATTCGCCAGAATCAGTGATCAAGGGTCCACCTGATCGCCCCAAATCAGATTCTTTGCTCGTCTGCCAGTAGAATGCGCTGCCGCCGTCAGGCCGTCGTACAAGTTTGCGCGCAACGGCCTCTTCGGCAATCGTTGTTGGCCGCTCGGCTTCCTGCCAGCCTGACGACATGACCGCCAGTGGGAACTCTCGCAATTTTGGTGATGGCCCGGCGAGTGATATGCAATGGATGGCAGCGTCCTTCGATGCAAACCGGATCAACGCCAGGTCGGGCTCGACGGAACGGGCGAGCACTTCCACAATCGGAAATCTCACCACCTTTTTCCCGGACTTCGCGAGCACATCCATCCGACGCAATTTGTCGACGACATGCTGTGCAGTCAAAGCGTAAGTGTAGCCGTCTTTCTGTGCGATCGCCACGCCGCTGCCGGCGACGGGGTTGCCTTTGGGGTCTGTCCCTTCGATCCGCAGCGTTGCGGCTAAAGCCTGATTCTCGACATTGGCGGCCGGTTCTGCCGACACAGCGTTAGCGATCAGAAATATCAACAGGTGCATGAGTTTCCCCAAAGGCGGTTGCCGAACCGGCAAATTTTGCCGCGGCGACGAAGATGACCCATTTTGCCAGAAGCAACTTCACGTGACAAGTTCGCAAGATCAGCAAAACCATTAAACCCGCGCGAACCGTCCCGTCGATGAAAGAGTGTAGAACACGGCTATCTTACCGGCTCGAACGGGGGGCCCGCCATGCGGGGATTGATTTACACCGCCACTGCCATGCTGCCTCTGTTGACCGGTTGTAACCTGGCCAAGCTGACGGCCTACAACATAGTCAACGAGCCGATCGTGGCTTTCGACGAAGAACACGTCAACCATAAGGCGGTCAAACTGGCTAAGGAAGCCTGGCTCGAACATCTCACCAGTATTCCGGAGAACTGTCCGCCGGAAGCCTACGAGTTCGGGTTCATGCACGGCTATATCGACTACCTGCTGAAGGGCGGCAACTGCTCGCCCCCGGCCCTGCCCCCGGCCAGCCTTCGCCGCAAACGGCACATGGATCCGGAAGGGCATCTGGATATCCGCGCCTACTACACCGGCTTTTACTACGGTGCGCACATGGCCCGTTCCAGTGGGCTGCGTGCCTTGTTCATCATCCCGGTGTCGGCCCCGCTGCCCCGCGAGGATTCGCCCAACTACGACACGGGCCGCGAAGTCGAAAAAACATTTCCCGAAGCGACGCTGCCGGTGCCCGAGAAGGCGAAGACCGGCGAAGCGGCCCCGAAGCCCAAGCCGATGCCACCGCTTCCGAACCAGGAAGCGCCGGAGTTGCGGCAACCCGAACCGATCAAGCCGATGTCGCAGGGCCCGGCGATTCAGCCGGCGCGGGCCGTAGATCCGTCGCCGGCCCCGCTGCCGGTCCTGGCGCCACCGACCACGACGCTGCCTCGTGAGTTCCTGTTTCGCAATCTGGGCGGCCCCGCAGGCCGTTGAGACAATCCCGGTGCCCGCTCCGCCGAGAGTTGCCCGATGAGGAATGAAATCATGCTGAGCTATTTGCGACTTGCGGGCCGTGCTTTGTTGCTGGGTTGCCTCCTCACGGGAGCGGTCGGCTGCGCGGCCCTCGCCAACCCGGTTGCGGACGGCATCCCCGCCAGCCGCCTGCCCGATTCCCTGCGCGGCCCGTCGCGCGAGGGGTTACGGCCGATTCCGCTGACGATGCTGCGCCAGAAACCCATCGAAGTGCATCGCGTCGGCCCGGGCGACGTACTGGGCATCGGCATTGAAAACGTCCTCGGCGATCGCAATCAGGCACTGCCGGTTCGTATTGATGGCAGCGCCACTCCTGCAATCGGTTTTCCGATTCTCGTGCAGGACAACGGCACGATCGCGCTTCCCTTCGTCGACGCCGTCCTGGTCGAGGGGTTGACCCTCAACGAAGTGACCGAACGGTTGCGCAAAGCCTACACCGTGGATCGACAGATCCTCGTGCCGGGCAAGGAGCGGATCATCGTCACGCTGCTGCAGGCCCGTCGCTTCCACATTCTTGTGCTGCGACAGGACGGCGGCACCGCGGGTGTTCCGGTTGGTCCCACGTTCGGCAGCGCGAGCCCGCTCGTCGGGGCCAGTACCCGAGGTACCGGCTTCCCGCTCGATCTGCCGATCGGCGAGAACGACGTGCTCAATGCATTGTCGAAGACTGGAGGCCTCCCCGGTACCGATGCCCGCAATGAAGTCATCATCTACAAGAAGAACTCGAAGAATCCGGACGGCACCGATCTGGTCATTCGCATCCCGCTCCGGTTGAAGCCCGGCACGCCGCCACCGTTCAAGCCCGAAGATGTCGTGCTCGATAATGGCGATATCGTCTATCTGGAAGCCCGCGATTCCGAGGTGTTCTATACCGGTGGTCTGCTCGGGGCCGGGCAGTTCCCGCTGCCGCGCGATCTCGACCTGGACGTTGTCGAAGCGATCACGTTCGTCCGCGGTCCGCTGCTCAACGGTGGCTTCGGTCAGGCCCAGTTTGTCGCGAACGCGGTCGCCAACAACTTGGGCATCCCGTCGCCGAGCCTGGTGACAATTCTGCGGACAACGTCCACCGGCAAGCAGTTGCCGATCCGAATTGACTTGAACTTGGCCATGAAGGACCCGCGCGAGCGACTCGTCATTCAGCCGGGTGACTTCATCATCATGCAGGAAAAGCCGGGCGAATCGGTGTTCCGCTACCTGACGCAACGGTATGTCTTCAACCTGTTCGGCAACCTGGTTGTCGGCGAAGATTTCCAGATCAACGTAAACGGGACTATCCCGTAACCATCGGAATAGTATAGTGCGGTCAACTGCGAGCCCCGGGGCATCACCGCCCCGGGGCTTTTTTCGTTTTCGATGAATTGCCCTTTCTGCTGGACGACGGGCATTCGTTGCGTCACAATCACACTACTTCCCTCATCGCATCGTTGCTGGAAATCTTCATGCGTGCGTTCTTCGTTTGCGGCGGCCTGCTTCTGACACTTCTCCCCGCCGCGCATGGGCAGCGTAAGGGCAACACACCGCCTGCTCCCCCTGAACCCCGGGCGTATATTCATGCGCCCGCATTTGCTCCGCTCCTGCTGGAGCAGACGATGCCGATCACGAAGCTGGCCCCGGCCATCCTTGTGCCCAATCTGTGCCACTACAAATACCGTGCGACAACGCCTTCCGAACAGGCCCAGGAGTTCATCGATCAGTCGCTCGGCTACTACTACTCCTATGTCTGGATGGAAGCTGCCCGCTCGGCGGAGACCGCGCTGAAGCACGACCCCGAATGTGCGTACGGCTGGTTCATTCTCAGCCGGGCGATCGAGAAATGGGGCAAGGGCGACGCAACCAAGCCGCTGGAGAAAGCCCGCGACCTGATGCCGAAGGCGGGGCAGCGTGAGAAGCTGCTGATTCAGGCGAAGCTCCAGGAAAAAGGCATCTGGCCGATGACGACGCCGGAGGAACGCAAGAAGAAAGCCGCCGCGTCGCTGGACGAACTGCTGACGCTGTACGACGACGATGAAGAAGGCTGGTTCGCTCGGGCACAACTGAACGGCGGCAACGAAGGAGCCGTGTACTACAAGGCGCTTCTGAAGATCAACCCGATTCATCCCGGTGCCAATCACGAGCTCGTGCACTTCTACGAGAACTTCAAACGCCCCGCGCTCGGCTGGCCGTTCGCGCAGGGGTATATCGCCTCGTCGCCGGGCATACCGCATGCGTTTCACATGCAGGCCCATCTGGGGACGCGTATCGGTAAATGGGGTCAGACGACCGACTGGTCTGCAAAAGCGGTTGAATTGGAGAAGCTCTATCACCAGTCGCAGAATGTACGTCCCGCGGACGATCATCAGTTCGCCCATCACATGGAAACGCTGATGCGCAGCCTGATCCATGACGGCCGCTTCGGCGAGGCACGCAGAATCAAGGCCGATGCACTGAAGTATGGTTACAAGGGCGTCGACTGGCAAATGCACTTCTTTCGGCTGCATTTGGCCGAGCGCGACTGGGTCGAGCTTGAAAAGATCATCGCCGACGTACGCAAGGTAGACAAGACGAACGCGGCCTATCTCTCCGCCCTGATGAATCTTGACCGCGGCGAAACCGACCGCGCCGCGGCGGAGGTCGATGTGCTTCGGCAGGAGCAGCAGAAGCTGAGAACCAACCTGAAGCTGGAACGCAGGCTGTGGGAAGTGCAGGGCCGGTTGATGTGCCAGCAGGGCAGTGGCGACGGCGTGAAACTGATGCAGCGCTGTGTGGACAAGACAAAGAACGACTACGGGGCGCATGCATGGGGCCATGGGGCCTACTTCATGGAACAATGGGGGATCGGTGCCCTGGAAGCGGGCGATGCCGTGATGGCGGAAGAAGCGTTCCTGGAAGCGCTGGCGCACGATGCCGGCAGCGTCCGCGCGGCGCTGGGCATGCAGGCCCTGTGCGATAAGCTGGGCCGTGGTGACGAGGCCGCGGCGTTCGCCAAAGTGGCTGAGCGCTGCTGGGCCAAGGCAGACCGTACGAGTTTCCAGAGCCTTCGCGACGAGATCATGAGGAAAGCGGAGAAGCTCTCCGCCTCAACCTCGACTTCCTCGACGCGATAGCACACCTTGCCCCGGCGCTTGATGAGGAATGACACATGAAATCGATGCTGCTGGCCTTGCTAATCTCCGCTCCCGCTTTCGCGAATGATCCCTGCGTCTCGGGTCTGCAGTCGGGCCAGAAGCCGGGACCGTACAGCTTCTTGGTGGCGACGGGAGCCAACCGCGGGCAGCAGACCTGCTACGTCTGCGACACGGCCGGGAAACCGGCAGTTGTCGTCTTCGCCCGCAAGCTCAGCGATCCGCTCGGCAAACTGCTGGCGGCGAGCGACCAATGGTTGGAAAAACAACCGAAGGACGCCGCCGTAAGTTGGATGACCGTACTGGGCGAAAAGACTGTTTCGCTCGATGCGCTGGCGAAATGGTCGAAGGAAGCGGGGGTTAAGAATGTCCCCGTCGGTGTCTATGACGACCCGATCGGCCCGCCGACCTACAAGCTGGGTGAAGATGCGGAAGTCACGGTGCTGCTGTACGTGAACCGCAAGGTTGTCGCTAACTTCGCCTACCGGGCCGGCGAACTGAATGACGAAGCGATCAGGAAGATCGAAGCAACCCTTCCCCGATTGACCGAAAGCAAGTAGCCGCCCATGTTCTTCTGGATCTACGACCTGCCCAACTGGCAGGGGGCCGTTCTCTTCACGTCTGTGATCACCATCTTCACTCTGCCCGGCGTTATTGCAACACGCCGGACGGTGCAACGCCTTGTTAGAACGCAATCGGGCTAAAACGAAGCGATTGGGGCATTTCTCTCCGCATATGGCGTGTTCTACGGCCTGCTCGCCGGCCTCGTCGCGGTGGCGACCTATCAGAACTACTCCGATGTCGAACGCACGGTGTCACGAGAGGGGGCTTCGCTTGCGGCAATGTATCGGGACATCTCCAGCTATCCGCAGCCGATCCGCGGCTAACTGCAGCGGTCACTGCGGGAGTACATCGACATTGTGATCGAGACGGAATGGCCGCAACAGCAGCACGGAATAATCCCCGAAGACGGAACAACCAAGCTTACTGAGTTTCAGATCAAACTCGTCGCCTTTGAACCGCAGAGCACAGGGCAGCAGATTGTTCACGCAGAGGCGTTCCGGCAGTTCAACGAGTACGTGGACCGCCGTCGGCAGCGACTGCAGAGTGTTGGTTCCGGTCTGCCCGATATTCTTTGGTATGTGCTGGGCGTCGGGGCGTTCTTCAACATCGTGCTGATCTGGCTTTTCCACATCGAACGGCTGAGCCTGCACGTGTTGTTGGCCGGGATCCTGTCTCTGCTGATCTCGCTGATGATCTTCCTGATCGCCGCGATGGACTATCCTCTTCGCGGGAGAGTGAGCATCTCGGCCGACCCGTTCGAGATGCTGCGTGACAGTATTCGGCAGAAATGAGGTTCGGCGGGCAACCCAGTTGGCATGCCCGCGAATGCTGTCTCACCCCAGTTTCCAAGGCTCCCGGTACTGATACCCCAGCAGGCGGTTCGCTTCCTCGTCGTTGGTGATTCGTTCCGCTTTCGGGTCCCACTGCAGCAACTTCTTCCGCATGAAGGCGATGCGTGCGAGCAGCGTCGTCGTCGTTGAACGGTGTCCCGTCTCAACCGAGCAGTTCGTCTCCTTGCGATCCTTCAAGCGGTCGAGGAAGTTGCGAGCATGCAGTGCCGTGTCGCTGCTGCCTTTCATGCCCGGGTCCGCCGCCCGGCCTGGTTTGATTGCCTTGCCCTGCTCGGAATTCTCTTTGCGCTTCAGAGGGCTCAGTGCCGGGGTTTCCATGGTGCGCACGTTCTCCGGCACGATCTCGTACCCCTTGTTTTCGTGCAGATATAAGGTGCCGAGTGTGCCGCGGAACTCCATCTCGACGCCGCGCATGTTGCCGGCCGCGGCATTGGCGTTGATCTGAGAGAACGTAGCCAGGCAGCCGTCGTACTCCCAGACGGCTTCCAGTGTGTCCGGGATCTCGCGGTTATCCTCTACGGCGAACTTGCCGCCCATGGTGCAGACGGATTTCGGTGCGTCCTGCCCCAGCGCCCACTGGATGACGTCGAGGTAGTGCGTGCCGAAGTTCGTCAACTGTCCGCCCGAATAGTCCCAGAACCAGCGGAACTTGTACAAGCAGCGGCTGGGGTTGTAAGGCACCTTCGCGGCCGGCCCCAGCCAGGTATCCCAATCGAGCCCGGCCGGCGGAACGCAGTCGGCCGGGTTGCCGATGCCCATCGGCGACTCGTTGCGGTGATGGTACGACTTCGCCATCGTCACCTTGCCGATCGCCCCTTCGCGGATCAGTTTCACCGCGTCCATGATGAAC
>Ga0105044_10004978_pt1 | contig 18280 bp, 11 predicted proteins | sample MAT01_FD_78092 | JGI IMG/M metagenome (GOLD analysis project Ga0105044, IMG submission 78092) | Freshwater microbial communities from Lake Fryxell liftoff mats and glacier meltwater in Antarctica - MAT-01 | ecosystem: Environmental > Aquatic > Freshwater > Ice > Liftoff microbial mat | place...
TCGCATGATCCTGCGCAGGTAATAGATGTAATTAACAAATCACTGATTAGACCTCCCGTATTTGCAACATCTACAGGCTCCAATGATACGCAACCGTTACCATCTGTAATTTGTGCTTGATAAACACCAGAGCATAAATCAATTATATTATTTCCTATTAATCCATTGTTCCAAATCGTTGACAAAATACCTGTACCTCCGCCAACTATAAGCGAAATTGAACCATTGCATTGGCCGCAATCTGATGGCATAGAAACAGAATTAATGGTTATTGGTGCTGGGTCTACTAAGGTGGCATTATAGAAATTTATACATCCAGTTGCATCTGTAATTTGGAGGGTATAATCTCCTGCTATTAATCCTGTTGGGTCTTCGGCTACAATTCCACCAGGATTCCAGGTGTATGAAAGAGGCAAACTGGCAGAATTAGCGGTAATTGAGATGCTACCATCGGCCAAGCCTGCGCAGCTAGGGTCTATAATATTATTAAAAACTAAAGTGGTTGATGAAAAGTCACTAATATTTGCTTGAAAAACTTGTGAACATCCATTAAAATCAGTTACAGTTACAAAGTATGTTCCTGAGAATACGTTAGACAATATACTTGCTGTTTGACCAGCAATAGGAACCATTAAAATATCCACCCACTGGTATGTGTATGGTGGATTTCCGCCATTTGCAAACACCGTAGCATTACCATCGGCTACCCCACACGTTGCATTATTTGAAAACACGTTGCTTGTAATGGCTGGAAAACCGTTAATTACAACAAATTGAATTCCGGTGCTACAACCGTTGGCGTCTGAACCTTCAAGTGTATAGTTACCTTGGCACATATTATTAACAGTTTGGTTTGTTCCACCAACAATTGGATTTCCTAGAATATCTAACCAAGACCAAACATAAGGAAGTGTTCCACCAGCTAATAATAAATCACCGAAGCCATCACAAAAACCGAAGCAACTTGCGTCTGAAAGAGTTAAGGTTGACGTCAATGGTGTCGGTTCGGCAATTGTTTGATTAGGGGTTGTAAAATTACAGCCATTATTATCTGTGATTACTGCAAAATAATCTCCCGTACAAAGATTAGTTGCAATATTCCCAGTTTGACCAATTAAAGCACCCGTGCTCGCATCATACCAATTAACTAGATATGGCGGAAACCCACCAGCAGGCAATACAGTTGTTGTGCCAGAACAATCGCCAAAACACAACGCATCTGTTCCGCTTATAGGAGAAGAAACAGGAACGGGTTCGCTTAATGTAACGTCAACAGGCATTGTTTGTAAGCATCCATTAATATCTGTTACTTCAACGTTATAATTTCCTGAGCAAATATTGGTAATTAAGGGTCCTGTTTCTCCCGGTATCGGAACCCCGCCTGAAGTCCATTGATAGGTATATCCACCATATCCGCCCGCGACAACCACACTAATTGAGCCATTACAAGTAACAGAACAACTTGGGTCCACAGGTGTTGGTGTTATTACAATAGGTGTTGGATTAATTACATTATACGAATACGTTTCAGTACAACCATCACTATCGGTAATAACTACATCCCAAGTTCCAGAAGCAGTATTAAGTGCGTCATTATTTCCTTGGCCATTGCCTGGAACAGGTGTCCAAACATAAGAGTAACCTCCACCCGATCCACCAGATGGTGACAAAGTAATACTGCCGTCGGAATCATTATTACATGTTACGGGAACGGTAATAGCATTGTCTATAATTTGAGAAGGACTATTAATGGTTATTGGCGTTACAGTAATACAAGATGATGCATTAATGACTTGAACAAAATAATCGCCAGCGCAAAGATTTGCAATGGTTGTTGTAAATATACCCATTGTAAAACCGGTTGATGCATCGAACCATTGTTGCGAGCAGGCAGGGTCGCCACAAACATAAATAGCATCAGCTGTGCCATCGCATACACCAAAACAACTTGCATCTGTTGAATCAACGTTTACCAGCTCTCCGTTAATATCAGAAATAGGAAAAGTTATAATCAAAGGACAACCGTTTGCATCTGTAATATTACATGTAACTACACCTGGACAAAGGCCAGTAGCATTATTTGTTCCCTCACCAGCAGGGGGGTCTGGAGTCCAATTATAAACATACGGCAGCACGCCACCTATTATGTTAACTGTTGCGCTTGCATTACAAACACCACAAATTGAATTATTTGAGAATACTGAGTTTGCTAATACTTGTGTAGGTTGAGTTATTATAATTGTTGTATCAAGAACACACCCGTTACCATCTGTAATACTTGCTGTGATTGGACCTGAACAAAGACCAGAGGCAATGGACCCAAGTTGACCATTAGACCAAGTTACAGTATAAGGACCAACACCACCAAAGGGATTAACTGAAACGGAACCTGTGCAGGCTCCAAAGCAAAGAACATTTGTAATTGTTGAATTAGCTATGATTGGGTTGTTATCAATTATTGTGAAACTCACAGTTGTATCGCAAATGCCAGCGTCGGAAATAGTTACATTCCATGTTCCAGCACATAAATTTGTTGCACCAGAAACTACCTGTACTAGTGGGTCGTCCCATAAATATGTATAAGGTGGATTATTACCACCTAAAACGACAACTGATGCCGTTCCATCGCATGAGCCAGAACAGGTAATGTTAGTTTGTGCTGAGTTAACAATCCATGCTGATGCTGGCGCAGTCATATCAATTGGCCCAAAGGTTATTGAACACCCTTCAAAATCTGTTATTGTAACATTGTATATGCCTTGACAAACATTGTTCATTGTATCATTTGTTTGACCAGGAAGATTAGCGCCTAATGCGTTTTGCCATTGATAAAAATATGGAGCGGTACCTCCCGCTCCAGCGGCATCCATTAAACCGTCGCAATTTCCAAAACAATTTACGCCGTCGGTGTTAAGCGTGGCTGTTAAGGTAGGTGGTTCAACGACCGGTAAGCATGGCCCTGTAATTGAACAACCGTTTAAATCGGTCACAACAACTTGATAAACATCAGGTCCTAAATTTCCAGCTAAAGGAGTTGTGATGCCTGTTGTTAGTCCAGTGGTACAACTAAACCATTCGTACGATAAAGGAGGAATACCACCAGTGGCGGCTACGTTTGCCGTTCCATCGTTTGCACCAAAACAGCTAATATCCGCTGAAGTTGAGCTGCTGATAGATAAAAGTACTGGTTCAGCGATTGTGCCAACAAAATTCCTAAAACAACCATCAATATCGGTAACAGTTAAGGTATAATTTCCATCACACAGTCCAGTTGCAACGGTTGTGCCTTGGCCTCCACCTGGAAGAGGGCTCCACGAATAACTAAATCCACCAGCGCCTCCAGCCGCGACGGCGGTGAGTGTTCCATCGCAATCACCATTACAAGTTACATTTGTTGGGGTAAGTAAGGCTGTAATTTGGGGTGGCTCATTAACAATAATACTTGCCGTTGTAACACATCCAAAAACATTCGTTAAAACAGCCAAATAATCACCATCACATAGGCCAACGGCTGTACTTGGATTACTGGCTGGGTTATCAATAATGCTGGTTGTTAACCCGGTTGAATTGTTGAACCACTCTAAGGTGTAAGGAGGATTTAATGACGTGTAAGTGGCAATAGCTTGTCCATCACAAATGCCAAAACAAGATGCATCGACAGAGTCTAACGTCATTACTTCTAAAGACACCGTATTAATTGGAACAGCAAGGTTTGACGGGCATCCAGCAAGATCAATAATATTAACGGCATAAACCCCTGCGCAAAGGCCTGTTACAGTATTTGTGCCTTGTCCAGTTATAGGAGCTGGTGCCCACGTGAATATAAATCCACCTGCACCGCCTACAGCAGAAACTTGGGCAGTACCATCACAAGGTAAAGCGCCACAAGTTGCATCTGTAACAGAAACAATTGCAGAAACAATTTGTGGTAATTCTGTAATTGTTACAGTGGCTGATTGAATAGCGCAGCCATTGTCATCAGTAATGATACAATAATAATCGCCTGGGCATAAATTTAGTGCGGTTGCAGCTGTTTGACCTGCTATAGGTAACCCAGTTGTGGCATTAAACCATTGATAAGCTAATGAACCCGTTCCGCCAACCGCAACAACGTCTGCAGAGCCAGAACAAACGCCGAAGCATGCACTGTTTATAACGTTAATATTTACAATTATTGCTGGTGGTTCAGTAATTGTAAAGGGAATAACGGTATCACATAAATTTTGATCTGTAACAATTGCAGTCCAAGTTCCAACGCAAAGATTAAATGCAGTAAAAGTTGTTTGCACCAATGGGTCGTTCCAGACAATGTTAAAGGGAGGCGCTCCACCACTTAACATAGTTACAGTGCCAAATGCATTACAAGCCACAAAACATAATAAATGTTCGTATGAAGTATCAAGAACAAAAGGACCAGGTTGAGTAATTGTAATATTATCTGACTGTATACATCCATTAAAATCAGTAACAGTTGCTATATAATTTCCTGCGCAAAGATTACTTGCTACAACAGTTGTTTGCGCTGCAATGTCATTCCATAAAACACTAAAAGGCCCGGTACCACCGCCGATTATTGCTTGAGCTGAACCGTTGCAGTCTCCGAAACATGACGCTTGTGAAATAACAAGAGCGTTTACCGTGAGTTGTGGCGGGCTCGTAATTGTAAAAGTAAGAACAGTATCGCAGCTCAATGGGTCATCAATTGTTACAGACCATACTCCAGCAGCCAGACCAGAAACGTTAGGTGTTCCTTGACCCACAGGAGGAACAGGTGCCCAGACATAAGTATATCCAGCGCCACTGCCGCCACTATTAACAGTTATATTTATCGTACCATTAATATTTCCGAAACACAACAAATTAGTTTGAGATGTTGTGATATTGAATATTGGGGGATTCGTTAAAGTTGCTTGATCTGTCAAAAAACATCCGTTTGCGTCAGTAACGGTAACATTATAAACCCCATCGCACATTGCGGTTGCATTTGGTGTTCCTTGACCAAGTCCAGGAGCAGGAGCCCACTGATATGTGAAGGCGCCAAAACCTCCGCCAGCAACTGCTGTGGACGTTCCATCACACAAATCATAACATGTTGGATTGGTTGAATTGACAACAAGCGTGACCGGTGGTTGATTAAAAACCTCAACAATGATTGGAACAATAGGACAACCGTTCGCATCATTTGCATTAATTTGAAATTGACCTGGGCATAATCCACTTAATGAATCTGTTGCACCAGCACCTATTCCACCAGGCACGGTTGTCCAACTATATAGATATCCACCAACACCTCCAATTATATCAACATCTGCGGAACCATCGCAGACATTAAAACATGAAACGTCATAAGCTGCTGCAGTTGCAACTAATGCTGGAGGACTACCAATTATTATTACATTACTTTGCGCTGTACAACCACTATTATCAGTTACTTCAACATAATAACTACCTATGCATAAAGTGTTAGGATTTTGAGAAGTTATTCCAGTAGTAAGTCCAGTCGCATTATCGAACCATTCAAAAGTATAACCACCTGTTCCCCCGGCTGGCGTTGAGGTAGCTTGACCATCGCACGAAGCAAAACAAAGTGTATTGGCCCCAAAAAGTGCGGTAATGCTAAGAATAGGCGGGTCAACGATATTAATGGTTGTATCAAATTGGCATCCATCGGTATCAAAAACGGAAAGTACAATGGCGCCTTGGCAAAAACCAATTCCTGGATTAGACCCTTGACCACTTGTGGTTGGAATAGGCGTCCATGAAAAAGTATAAGGCGCTCCATTTCCGCCAGAAGGATTGACTAAAATTTCTGCATCGCAGGAACCATTGCAAACTGATGGGGTGATTGAAGGAGCAGCTACAATAGGTGGCGGGTTATTAATAACAACATCATCTGAAAAAAGACAGCCATTATCGTCGGTTACTATGACGGGATTAATACCTGTACAAAGACCCAACGGATTTGCCGTAGTTTCCATACTATTTGGCCAAAAGGTTACTAGCGTTCCTGTACCGCCAAAAGTTGTGGTAAATGCTTGACCGTTGCAAATAACTGGACATGTTGGTTGAATAACTAAAAGAAGTGTAAAGTCAATCGCGGCTGGTTCTGTAACATTTTCACTAACAGTACATGTTGCAAAGACACCTGGAAAAAGTTGGTTACTCAAGTCGCGCACGCGCATGCTATAATTACCGGCGCAAAGGTTGGGATAAACTGTTTGGGCAGTAAAAGGGCCAAATCCAGTACCATTGTTAAACGAATACTGATAAGGACCCGCAGTGCCATTTGCAATAATTGTTAATTGACCGTCGCACGAATCCGTGCAAGAAATATCTTCGCCATTATAATTTGTTGTTACGCTCCAATTTAGCGTTAAAGGTGCAGCAGGAACCGGACAAACGAAAATAGTTTTTATCAAACTAGAGCCAATAAAATCTGGTTTATCCAAAACATTTAAATCTCCTTCGTTTGTAATAAAATTTACTTTGTCACCAATGTTAACTGCTTTACGTAAATCAAAGTGTGAATAACCAAAAATTGCAGAGCCTGTAAAATCAACATAAACTGTTGACGTATTTGCAAAAATTTGATTTGCAAAAAGTGTGTGTGAGTTAGTTTTAAGTGTTCCGGATATAAGGTTAATTTTATAATCCAGACCAGTAATTAAATGATCTGTTAATTCCCAATTCCCAATAAGATTAATATTGCTATTTAGCTCATTTCCATTTGTGTTGATGTATTCCGAGTTACCACCTGAATTATTGAATATAATTACTCCAGATTCTTTTAAATTAATATCGAATTTACTAGTTGCTTGAATGCCTTGACTAATTGTAATACTATAGTCCGAACCCTTTACAACAGGATAATATTTTGAATTAAAATGCAGTGATTGAACAGAAACGGAACTAGAAAGAAAAATAGAAGGGTAATAATCTGAGAAAGAATTATCATCAAAAATCACATTATCAGTCGCACTAGGTAAGTTGCCAACAGGAATTCCACCTGAAACATGCGACCAATGATTTTGATCATCCCATAATCCTCCACCATTAATCCAATAAAAATCTTTACTAAAAGAGGATATAGAAACAAAAAACACAAAAACGAAAAATGTATGTTGAATTGAAAAAAGTTTCTTCGTCTTCATAGTCTGAAATTTAAATGTACCATTGATTCCTTCAGATTGAATTTGTTTTGTAATCATTTATTAGCGCTCTCCACCTCATAAACGCAAGTGTTATAATAATAGTTGTTTTTATTCGAATGCCGGACAATCTGTTGAGTTAGAGTTTCCATAGTTCGAACAGGAATTAAATCCGCCAGTAATTTCATGTGTGTACCACATATTTCCGCCCAATTTTGAAATAACAAAATCAAATGAATAACCAATCGAAATGAAATTAAAAAGTTTAACTCGAATTTGCGCAGTAATAGCATCTGTTCGCCTTAATCCTAAACCAAATGAAACTTTATTATCTAAATCAACCACCGCGCTCAGGTGAAAATCGAACGGAGTATTTTTTGTTTTAAGAAGGAAAAAAGATGGAATTACAGACCATTTATTTTGAAGTTTAAAACTTCTTCCAGCGGTTAAATAAAAATGTCTTTGAAAATCGCTATCAGTACCAATTGATTTCATGGTTTGGCCATAAAGATTATGAATGGAGAATCCGATATACGTTTTTTTATCGGCAAGCCATAAACCAAATTTGCCATCAGGAAAAACAATAAACGATTGGCTTGAGTTTGGCACAAGTGGGTCTGTTACTTCTGTTGTTAGCGCAGCGGCATCTATGTTTGCTTGCTTAAGTCCTAAGGAGGTTCCGAAGGATAAATTCCAGTTACGATTAAGAGGTACGTGCAACGCATAAGCCACCTCTAGTTGTAGAAAAGAAAACGGTCCAAAAGCATCTCGTTTAATTTGACCGCCAATACCATGTTTCGGACCAAACGAGTTACGATTTTTTTTACTAAAACGTAAGGGAGCGTGCGCATTAATAAAACCGGTTTGTGGTGCACCATCAATGCCCACCCATTGAAAGCGATAACCTGTGCGGATATCGATACAAGCCTTTGTTCCTGCAACAGCAGGGTTAAATGCGAATTGATTGTATTCGTATTGCGTATAATGTTCTGTTTGTTGAGCAACAACATTAAATACGAGAAAAAATGCTGGAAGAATAAGTAGAATTTTTTTCATCGGACTATCTGATAATTGTTACTGAACCTTTGTAAATTGGGTCATCGCCTTCTTTCAAATCAATGACATAAAAATAAGTAGAGGCCGGCAATGGATTGCCCGTTTCTTTCAATGTTCCGTCCCACCATTTATCTTGCGTTGAATAATTAGTTGTGTGAAAAACTTGTTGTCCAGATCTGTCATAAATCCATATTTCAATGTTGTCGAATTGATCGCTATTTCGAATTATCCATTTGTCATTTATGTCATCACCATTTGGTGTGAAGGAAGAATAGATGGTTATAATTTCACCGACAAAAACATTCATACTATCGGTGGCTGTGCAAGTTCCATTTGTTACAGTTAAAAAATAAGTTGTTGTTTCGCTAGGTGTTGCAATGGGAGTAAATAGTGCAGCGTTTGTTAGTGTCGTCCCAGGTGTCCAAGAAACTGTTCCAACACTTCCGGAACCTAGTATATTTGCTTGACCTCCGGCACCAATGAATTTATCTGCTCCCGCATTTGCAGCAATAGGCGTTACGTCAAAATAGATACTATCTGTAGTGTCTGTTACAGTACAAATCAAATCACACGATACAATTAATTTTAAATAACCAGTTCCAGATAAAGTGCCCGCGTTATATGTACTTGAAGTGCCGGATGAAAGTAAAGCATTATTAAAATACCAAGCAAAACTTGATGTATCAGCACAATTGGCGACTGTTGCATCAACACTTTCAACATCACCGAAACACAAAACTGTATTGGTTGCAGAGATGGACGCAATGGGTGGAGTTTTATCAATTGCAGGACCAGAAATGGTAATGTCAAAATCGCATTGAGCAGGCTGCGTTACACCAACACCTAAATTGGTTCCATTTACTTGAACATAATAGGTTGTATTGGGATTAAGCGCAAGTGATGATGTAATGCTAAAGTCGGTTGAGCCATCCAAACAAATTGAGTAAAGGCCATAAGTTGCACTGAAGCAAGGCGTTGGAGCATTGATTATCATTGCTTCGATTTGTTGGCCCATCGTAACATCAGGATTGAAAACCAAATTTGTAAAATCAATTGATACTGTACCGCCTGCGCTGTTTGTAGTGAACATATACCAAACTGTACTGTACACAAATCCACATGCCTCGTAATCTGTCCCGCCTATGCCACCATCTGCTGTAGCGCCAGTTGTTGTTCCACTTAACACAACGTTAGGGCATAATCGCTCGGCATTTGCACAATTATTATTTGCAGGTTGAGCAAATGAAAACAGATTAAAACAACAAGCAGAAAGTAAGAGTAAATCGTTTAATTTCATAGTGTCTGATAAAGAGAGACAATCGTAAATATAGTTAAATATTTATTGAAACTCCAATGGAAATTGAATTTTTCTAAATTGTAAAAAAAATGAATAAGAAGAAAAGAGAGAGAAATAAATGCGTTTGCTACTTATAATAATTAAACTCTAATCCCAATCACACAAACATCATCTACTTGTTCCAACACATTTTTCCAATCTTCAAACGCTTGATTGATTTTAATTTTCTGCGTTTCCATTGGCGCATCTTTCATTGAAATGAAGAGTTCGCGCATGACAGATGCTTTTAATTTTTTCCCTTTTTCGCCACCAAACTGATCGGCAAAACCGTCTGTAAATAAATAAAGAGTATCGCCAGGAAAAACATCTATTTCATGATTGGTAAATGGTTTGGCGTGTTCAAATTTTCCAATTGGTTGTTTGTCTGCTTTTATTTCTTCAATTTCATTTCCATCATTTCGCAAAATCCACAGTGGATTATTTGCACCGGACCATTGCGCTTTCTTTTTTTCAGAATCAAATTGGATGAATGAAATATCCATCCCATCTTTCACTTCATGGTTAGACATTTCAAAAGTCTCAATAATTAATTCGCGCAATTTATCAAGTATGGAAGATGGTTTTTTAAGCCCAAATTCTTTTACGCATCTGTTTAAACTATTTGCACCAACAACACTCACTAATGCACCTGGAACACCATGCCCAGTGCAATCCGCAGCAGCAATCGAAACTGTATTTTCTTTCACATCCATCCAATAAAAATCACCACTTACAATGTCTTTCGGTTTAAACAAAACAAAACTATCTGGAAACTGTTCTTTGATTTTATTAATAGGTGGAATAATGGCCTGTTGCAATCGTAACGCATAATTGATGGAATCAACAATCTCTCGATTTTTTTCTTCCACCATTTCTTTTTGATGATTGATTTCTTGCGTTCGCTCAATTACTTTGTCTTCCAAATTGTGGTTAATGTCTTTTAAATCTTCCACTAATTTTTTAATGGAATGTTGCATATCATTAAAGCTTTGAGAAAGCATTCCAATCTCATCTTTGCCAACAACATCAATATGCACATCTAAGTTTCCACCGGCTAATTCTTGTGCTTTTTCGGTTAGTTGTTTTATTGGTTTGGTGATTTTTTTTGAAATAATGATGGATGCAAAAATGATAGAAATTAATAATCCGATAAAAACGATAATGATGTTTTTTCTTAAATCATATACATGCGAGAATGCCTCATCTGTATCAATTTCACTCATGATAACCCAATGCATATCTTGAATTTGTAGCGGCTTGAAAGATGATAAAACAGATATACCACGGTAGTCATCAAAAATTTTTGCATCGGTCTTTCCTTCAATAGCAGCAATGGTTCCAGCGGTTTTCACTTCTTGTAAACCAATTGTACTTTCAAAATTACGAATTTTTGCAATGGTTGATTCTGGCGTGCCAATTTCGGTTATCATTTTAAAATAATTTTCTTGATCTTCAATAAAAAAGCGAGATTGATTTCTAAGTGTAAAATCTTCGGCAACAATATATGTTTCGCCGCTTTTTCCTAAACCAACATTTTCCCATTCGTGCCGATTAGTCATGATATCATTGATGCGCTTGATAGGCATTTGAAAAATTAACACACCCAATTTATCGCCGGTATCGTCAACAATAGGTGAGGCGATAAACGCTGCAGGAGCATTATACGAAGGGTGATAAGATTCAAAATCCACCAACTTAATAAAGTCACTTTCGGTCGCCACAATCGAAAGGCGAAACGCTTCAGCTAAATTTGTTTTTGCATAAGGTCCGGTTAATAATGATGTTCCAAAATCAACCTCTTTAAAAACAGAATACACAACATTTCCAGTTTCATCATCTACCAAAAAAATGTCGTAGTATTCAAATTTTTCAAGGTAGCTTCGAATAAGTGGATGATAAATTTTATGTGCCGTACTATAAGTGCTGTGGTCTGGCGCATGGTGCAAATAATGTTTGCTTCCAACGTCATTTTCGTTTGAAGCAATGTATAAATCTTGCAGAATTTTTTCGTTGATACCGGCGGGCAAATAGTCGTTGATTGTTGGATTTGCATCTAGATTTCTTTTTAAACGGGGTAAAAATTCTGACTCATAATATTTAGTGAGTCTAAAATTCATACTCTGTAAATCACTTTCTGAATAATTAAGTTCTTGCTCAATGGTATCAAAGCCTTGTTTAAAATCACGCATGGCTTCAATAATGGTGTGGTCTTCAGAAAAGGTGACAATTTGATTTCCGATTTGCTCAAAATAATCTTCAATTTGTGTTGCTTTCATTTCTCGCACTGCGGTAAGTCGATTGAATGATTCTAATTCGAGTGAACGTTTTCCTTGAAAATAGGATAAAAATCCGATGATAGTGATAGATGAAAAAGCAATAACAAAAAAAGCAATGGTGAGCTTTGCGTTAATTTTTAATGCAGATATGCGATCAATTAAATTCACGGGTTCAGAATTAATTACAAGATAATGAAACAAATATATGAGAAATCTTACGATAGTATTTTAAGCTGTTTGGTTGGAACAAAAAAATAGGTATTTTTATCCCAATGGATCGACCAATTAAAGGTGTATCAGAATTGCGCACTTACTATACCTGGATGGGTGAAGACGGTATTGCACGAACTCAAGTAAAACCAGGCTCAGAAGTTGTTTTAGAAGATGCTCATGAGAATTCTAAAGTAGTAAACGCATTGGTTGGGCCAGCAAATTATCCTATTGTAATTGATACCCGTCAAATAAAATCGATTACAAAAGAAGCGCGTGATTTTTTTTCAATGCGTGGTCGCGAATCTCGTGTTTATGCTTTTGCAATTTTAGTTGATTCTCCCTTAAGTAAAATTATCGGTAATTTTTTTATGGGATTAAATGAACCTAGAGTGCCGGTAAAACTATTTACCAAAGAAGAGAAAGCAATTGATTGGTGCAAAAAAACAAAAAGTCCAACACTACAATGAAAAACGATAAGCGTACCGAAGATATTGTGAATACCATTATGGCATTTGCACGTTTAGATTTTTCGCACAAAATACCGATTGATGATAAAGGAGACACACTCACAGCAATTGCCGCAGGAGTTAATATGCTGGGCGAAGAGTTAAGAGGTAATGTTATTTCGCTAAAAGAAAAAGAGCAGCTTTTAAAAGAATTGCATCACCGCGTTAAAAACAATATGCAGATTATTATTAGTATGCTTAATCTGCAAACCATCAATGAAGATAATGAGCGCTTGTTAGCGCTTGTGCGCGATAGTCAAAACAGAATAAGTGCAATGGCGCTTGTGCACGAAATGTTATATAGCACAAAAGATTTTGTTTTTACGCAACTAAAAGAATATACCGATTTTTTGTCAACTAGTCTTTTCATTTCTTACGCTCCTCCTAATCACGAAATAGAATTAGAACTAAATATTGATGAAGAAATATTTTTTGAAATTGACCAAATGATTCCCCTTGGTTTAATTATGAATGAAATGATGAGCAACTCGCTTAAACACGCATTCAAAAACAAAAAAGGAAAAATAAAAATAGAAGCGGTAACGAACGAAGAAGGCTGGTGCATCATCAATTATTCAGATAACGGCGCCGGACTAATAAAAGGTTTTGATATTACAAAAACAGAAAGTTTAGGCATGCAATTAATTGTGATGTTAACTGATCAAATGGATGGTAAGCTGACCTTTGAAAGCAACGGCGGATTAAAATATCAGTTGAAATTTTTGTAATTAGTCATCAAAAAAAATCCCGAATCATTTAAGTGAATCGGGATTTTTTCTATAAACTCTTAATATCCATTGTACACGCTGAGCGCAGCCAACTACTTAAATTCTGCCAACGAAATCTGAGTGAAGTCGAAGCGGGGGTTTATTAAAACGGCAAATCATCATCGCCTTCAGCAACAAAGGTTTCAGCGTTATTTGCGGTTGTTACTTTGTCTGTTCCTGCACCTGCAGATTCAACTTTCCAAGCATCCAATGAGTTGAAGAATTTTACCACACCATCTTTAGGATTAGTCCATTCTCTTCCTCTTAAAAAGAAAGTAACTTCAACATTGTCGCCAGCTTTAAATTTATCCAACAATTCGCAACGATCTTGCACTGCTTGAAATTGAATTGTTTGAGCGTATTGACCCGAAGCATCAATCACCACAAACTCTCTTTTTTTGAATGAATCAGAAACCTGAACAACTGGACTGATTACTTTTAATTCTCCTTTTAATGTATACATAAATTTGGTTTTTGTTTTCCCTCTTTTTCGTTATTCGATGTCTGAGCGAAGTCGAAGACGGAGTAGGGGTTGTTGTTATTTAATTGTTGTTAAATGCTAACAGCGTCAACCATGCATCTGTTAGTTTATTTTCTTTTAATAATTGTTTTGCTCGTTCGTGTAGTTGCAACTCCAATTCGTTCTGGTTGTTTTCCAAAGAAACGAATAATTCGCTTAACTCAAGCAATTTGTATTCATTAACATCGGTTTCGTTTGGTAACTCTTCTATACCGGCCAATTGACCTAAATCGTTTTTCGAAAAGATTTTTGAATTTAAAATATCTTGCGGAAGCTTATCCATTCCAATTCCACAAGTGGTTATCGGTTTTGCAATTTCAAACATTGAATTTTTATCTGATCGGCAATACCAGTTGCCACCCATTCTAGAAACTAAATCTATTTTGTGTTGATCTATTTTTCCATCAGCGTTTAAAACATTTTCGTTGATGTGAATTTTTTTTACCTCACAAATTATTAAATTTCCTGCACCGCCTTCTTTTCCTAACTCTATAACTTGATTTACCACACACTCAAATTGCACAGGAGATTCAGCAACCCGAAATGGTTTTATAGTATCTGATTTTAGTTTTGTAAAACCTGCTTTTTCAAATTCATCTACACCAGGGGCATAAGGCGAACTTGCAAGAGAAACCTGATGAACCATGTCGTAACTAACAACATTAATCACTACTTCCGCCACTTTTTTTACATTGTTGTAAGTGTCTTTTGTTGTATTTGTTCTTCCCGCCCGAGCAGGCGAAAAAATTAAAATAGGTGGATTGGCACTAAACACATTAAAAAAACTAAACGGCGCCAAATTCGGATTCCCGTTTTCATCAACCGTACTTGCAAACGCAATTGGCCGCGGACCAATGGCTCCCAATAAATAGGCATGGAGTTGCGGGACAGGAATTGATTTTGGATCGATGCTGAGCATGGGGCAAAGGTACAACGAAAAGAAAGTTTAGGTAAATCAATTCTTATGGAGTTTTCAACAAAATCAGGCATTCACAAAAAAAATAATTGCCTCCTGTAACAAATCAAATCTTCATTCCGTCCTACCATCAAATTAACCCCTTCAAACACATTTCTGCAGGCCGTCGAATTGTCATTGAAGATAAAAAAACGAATCCAAAGCAGAAAAATTGAAATTAATTTTTCGCTTCGGACTAATAAATTAAAATTATGAAAAATTTCACTTCGATTAAACTCAGTACAAGAATTTTAGGCTTAGGATTGTTGCTCACAGCAACATCTTTTGCAAACGATGGCGTAAAACCTTTGGCAAATGCAAAAACAAAAATGCATGAATGGTTGATGAACAATACAGTATATCCAGTATCCGCAGCAAACAATAAGGAAGAAGGAACAGTGTATATTTCATTTACAATTTCTGAAACAGGTCAAATTCAAAATGTAGAATTGGCAAAAGGAGTTTCAACAAGTTTAAATGAATCCGCATTAAATGTGGTAAAAGAAATGTCGGCCACACAATTAATTTCAGGCAGCGAAAACTTTGACGGATATTACATTGTACCAATTAAATTTGTCATTAAATAAATAAACTCCCTGTATCTCTATGCTCTCCGTGTCTCCGTGGTAAAAATTTTGAGTGAAAACAAAGCACTGAGACACAGAGAATCACAGAGAAAAAGCAATAATAAGAAAATTAGGTGTAACTTTTGATAGATGTGCTGCGTCACACTATCAATACAAAGAATGACAGCAAAAGAATTTAATACAGCAGTAGATCAATTCGCCGATAATATTTATCGGTTTGTGCTTAAGCATGTCAAAAATGTGGATGCCGCAAAAGATGTTGTACAAGAAACTTTTGCTAAAGTTTGGTTAAAGCATGAAAATGTTGCGGCAGAAAAAATAAAATCATACCTCTTCACAGCAGCTCATCATACCTTGATTGATTTGTTGCGAAAAGAAAAATACAAAGACGACGTAAGTAAAATTGATAAATACGAAAGTGAGTCGCCAATTAAGAATATGGACTTGCAAAAAACCTTACACGAGGCGTTGAATCAACTTCCCGAAATTCAAAAAACAGTTATTCTGTTGCGCGATTACGAAGGATATGATTATGCCGAAATAGGCGAGATTACAAATTTGACAGAGAGCCAGGTAAAGGTGTATATTTTTAGAGCCCGCACCAAACTGAAAGAAATATTAGTGAGCGTAGAAGCAGTGTTAGAGAACTAATGGAAAAAATAAATAAAAATAATTACGAAGCTTTTTTTCTTGATTATATCGAGGGAAATTTATCTGCTGATCAACAACATGATTTGTTTGTTTTTTTAGCTGAAAATCCTGAATTTAAAGCTGAGTTTGTCCGAATGGACCACAATATGGAAGGTGATTTTGGTGATGTTATTTTATCGCCCGAAAAAAATGCTTTTGATAATAAAGCGTCTTTAAAAGTAATTGATGATTCATTACTTACCCTTAATACTGTTGATGTATGGATGATCGAATCGGTTGAAGGAAATTTAATTTCATCAAAAGAAAAAGAGCTACAAGAATTTGTAATAAAACACAAGCTGGAAAAAACTTTTGCAACTTATTACGCAACAATTCTTCAACCCAATCGCAAAGAAATTTATGCTGATAAAAAAGGATTAAAAGTTGCAGCCGGAATTATAATTCCGCTTTACGTGAGATTTGCATCAATTGCTGCAGTTAGTATTATTCTAATAAGTGTAGCAATCAATAATTTTAGTGGCGGAGTTAATTCAACAAATCTGTCAAAAGGCAATAACATGGCTTATTCCACAACTATTGGAAAAATTACCTTGCCAATTATTCCTGATTTAAATCGCGATGAAAATGTTGTTTTTGATTCAAATCAATCTACAAATATTGCTAATATAAATTCGGTGGATGAAAGAAAAGAAAAAATTCAATTCAATCAAAATTCACCCGATAATTTAATTTCTTTTAAAGAAGAGAATCAACTAAAAATAGACGATAAAAAACAAGACACAACAAAAATTTATTTCGCTCCGCAAGATGAAGAGAATAATTATATTGTAAATAATAGTCAAGATAGTTTACCCGCCAACAATGTTCTATTGCCTCAAGTTGATGAGGATGATGTTGCAACAAACACAACAAAATCTGAACAACCTTATAAATTAATTACTGATTTTGCGAGCAATGTTACAAATCGTGAAATCGCTTTTTCGCGCGACAAAGATTTGGCGTCAAACGAATATGTGGGTTACCATTTTAAACTTGGAAGTTTTGAGTTTGAAAGAAAAAAATAATGGTAGTTTTTTTCCTACAGATTTTCTCAGATGGCGTTCGCATAGCGTTTATCGAATTAGCGCAAATCCGTGATTCTTTTCCGTGAAAATCAGTGGGAAAATTCCACAATATTTTTATACAACACAAGCGTTTAAAAAAAAGAATAAATTTTTTTTGCCTCACCTGTAACTTTTAAAACACAAGCCCGTCCTACATTAAACTAAAGGAGAAACGAAAATTTTTACGGCCTCAATTTTTGTCATCCTGATACGCCAGCGGGCGGAGAAGAACTCCTTTTAAAAATAAGTCAAGAACTAAAAAAAATATAAAAATGAAAAAGATTTTTACACTAGTTGCGATTTTATCAAGTGGATTTTTGATAGCGCAAGAAGAAGAAAAAACAGCAGGAGATACTACACGATTTTCAGTTGCCGGAATGGAATTTATCATCATTAATCATGATACAATTCCAGCAAAAGATATGGAAAACATGACAGATGAAGATTGGGAAGACTACAGCGATAATGCTGACCTTACCTATTGGTCGGGCTTTGAAGTGGGCGTAAACATGTTGATGAATGGTTCGTTTCAACCTTCATTCAATTCAAGTCATTTGCAAATTGATCCAGCACAATCAATGTCGTACAGCTTTAATATTTTTGAGCAACGTATAAAAATTGTGAAAGATTATTTTGGAATTGTAACAGGATTAGGTTTCACAAATAGTCGTTACGGTTTTAAAGACAATCATTTACGATTGGCCTCAAATGCTGATTCTACTTGGGGAATGTATGATTCAACTTTATCAAACGGTTTCAACAAAAACCAATTGCGTCTTAATTATTTCAACATTCCAGTATTGTTTCAAATCAACACATCAAAAAATGAAGACAAGAATTTTCACGTCTCTTTTGGTGTAATTGGAGGAATAAGAATAGGCTCAAAAGTAAAATACAAATACGACGTTTTTGGCGGTGAAAATGATCACAAAGAAAAAGGGAGATACAATACAAATGCCTTTCAAGTATGCGCCACTGCAAGAATTGGTTTCCGCGATTTTGGATTGTTTGCCAACTACAACGTACTATCACTTTACGAATACGGAAAGTCTGAAACGGCTTACCCTCTTACGTTTGGAGCGTCATTCCATTTTTAAACACTGAGTCATCGACTCAAAAAGAAGCTACAATTTGCATAGGTAAGCACGATACAAATAGTAGA
>Ga0105044_10004979_pt1 | contig 18278 bp, 15 predicted proteins | sample MAT01_FD_78092 | JGI IMG/M metagenome (GOLD analysis project Ga0105044, IMG submission 78092) | Freshwater microbial communities from Lake Fryxell liftoff mats and glacier meltwater in Antarctica - MAT-01 | ecosystem: Environmental > Aquatic > Freshwater > Ice > Liftoff microbial mat | place...
CACTTCAGGTAGCGCGGTGCTTATTTTCATTTGTTCCAACACTTCGATTAGCCGAAAGTTGGCAGAGCGGGATACGCCAATTCCCATTGCGCCGTCAGCATCGTGCTGGCACATGTAAGTCACGCTGCGCGAGAAATTCGGATCGTCCATGGCGGGCATGGCGATTAACATCTGATTAGCGAGATAGGTGCGCGATAGCATGCGCTGAATGTAGCGCTGATGCATTCAAAAAGCCAATTCGCTGAAATAGTCGGTATGCACGAAAACTTTATTCGCATACATTCAAAAAGCCAATTCGCCGAAATGGTCGGTATGAAAGATTAACTTAATTCGCATAATGTAGTGCGTAATGGCACTGCACATTTAGTTCGCCGTCGTTGATCCCTTTGATCTAACAATGGAATTAACTTTCCTGCAGCTCAAATCGCACGGAATCGCCAGCGGCAAATAAACACGGTTCTGCACGTGCTACATCGAACAAAATTGCATCGGTAACGCCAATGACGTGCCAACCGCCGGCTGAGCGCGCAGGATAGATGCCCGCAAAAGCGCCACCAACTGCGACGCTGCCTTTTACGACGCTAATCCTCGGCTTCGCTAAGCGCGGCATTGCGAGTGCTTCGGGTAGCCCAAGTAAATACGGGAAGCCGGGCTTAAAACCGATCATGGCGACGGTGAAGACTGTGGCGCAAAACTGGGTTAACCATTCGTGTTCTGATTGCCTTGCATGTGTCGCAAGTGCCGCTAAATCTGACCGAAATTCGACGTCAAGCGCAGCACGGCTAAAACAAATTAGATGAGTATGGCCTTTATTTTCAGCTCTAGAACTAAATTCTTGCCCGAGCGCGCGTTGTACCGCCTGCAATGCAAACTTCGCGTCAGTATCTGGCTTCAACAGCAAGGTGACATTGTCAAAAGCGCAAATTGCCGCACTGACAAAAGGAAAATCGCGCATATAGTGCGCAAGTGCCCGCAGCGTTTGACTCAAATGCGGTGAGGGCAGGGTGTCAATGCCTACCACTTGTAGCGCCATATCGCCCAAAAAAAAGACGCGAAAGTCAGGTGTTCGCGTCATGCTTTCATTTCCTAGATGCGTTTACGCGTCATCAATCGTCATTTCCAGAGAGCAGCGGCAGCACTTTGTAGACCTTCTCAACGCCACGAAGCATGCCCTTGCGTTCGGACGCATTGAGCGGGGCGGATAGCATTTCTAGAATGCTCCAATAGTCTGGCAGCAACTTATCAAGCAACTTTTTACCTTTTTTGGTCAATTCCAACGTCAGTGCGCGGCCATCGGTCAAATGCGGCTTTCGCTCGACTAGGGCGTCTTTTTCGAGATTGTCCAACAAGCCGGTAATGGTGGGGCGGCGCACGCCAAGCTTGCGCGCGATTTGCGCGGGCTTCGGTGCATCGTGCTTATTTTGCGCGCTAAATGCAGCGATGGTGAGCAGCATATTGAATTTGCCGCTGCTGATGCCGTGCTGGCGAAATAGCCGATCCAAAGTGGTCAGCGTCGCATCTGCCGAACGCAGCAATAGAAGTGTGGTTTCAACGCCAGAAATATCGGTGCCGCTGCGGCAGGTGCTCTTTGCAAATTCGATCTCAACAGTGACGTCTAGATCGTGAACTTCTGCGGCGTTCGCCATTGGTTTGCTCCAGCGGGGGGCTTGTAAGTTCACTAAGTATACAAGGTGTGGAGCCTAACGAGAAGTAGCTTTAACAAAATATTCTAAGTATCTGATTTGAAACTATTTATGTCGAAACGTAATGCGACCTTTACTTAAATCGTAAGGTGTCATCTCAACTTTGACCTTGTCGCCGGTCAAAATTCGGATGTAGTTTTTGCGCATACGGCCTGAAATGTGGGCGGTGATAATGTGGCCATTTTCGAGCTTTACCCGAAACATTGTGTTCGGTAAGGTTTCGTCAACGACGCCTTCCATTTCAATTTGATCGTCTTTTGGCATTTGTTTTCGCGTGCAAGGTAGAGGGCGCGCATTCTGCCTAAATTCCAGTGAAAATGCTTGGTTTTACGGTGATTTAGCGTTCCTCGGTTGCGTAGCTTTCATTTATCGCGCCCATTCTTCACCTTGGTGCAACGCTGTGCACGCTAATTTCAGTGGCCTTTGCTTTTGCAAAACAACGAAGCCAAACTATCGTTTTGCCGGAACAAAACATGCAATTAACTAGGAGTTTAAGCGATGAAAACGGTACTCATTACGGGCGCACGCGGTGGCGTGGCACAGGCGCTTGCAGCAACGCTTCGTAGCGCAGGCTATCGCTTAGCGTTGGTTAGCAGGGATATCTCAAGCTTGCAGGCCGATGCTGATGATGTCGTTATTGAAGCCGATGTTTCCAGCGTTGCGGGCGCCCAGCTTGCCGTCAAAACCGCAACAGATGCGTTTGGCGCGCCGCCGAACGCGTTTGCGCATTGCGCGGGTTCGACGGTCATAGCCCCATTGACGCGCACGAAGGAAGAACAGTACCGCGCCTGCATGGCGGCAAATGTCGACAGCGCATTTTTTTGCACGCAAGCCTATTTGGCGGCATTGAGCGAGGCTAAACAACCGGGCGCAGTGGTGCTGTTTTCCTCTGTGGTGGCGGGCATGGGGGTTAGCAATCACGCGGCAATTGCGGCCGCAAAAGGTGCAGTTGAAGCGCTGACGCGATCGTTGGCGGCGGATTACGCGGGTTTGGGTGTGCGCGTTAATTGTGTTGCGCCGGGCCTGATGCGATCACCGATGACTGCGCGGATGTTGGGTTCAGAGGCGGCGGAGCGACAAATTGCCGCACAGTATCCTTTGGGCTTTTTTGGCGATGCCAGCGATGGTGCAGCTGCGGCCGCTTTTCTATTGAGCGATGAAGCGCGTTGGATCACCGGCCAAATTTTGCACTTAGACGGCGGCTTTTCGGCGATTCGCCCCTACGTCAAGCTGTAAGCAGACCGTGAGTGCTATCGTTTGGCTGCGCCGTGATTTGCGCTTGCACGACAACGCCGCACTGAATGCTGCGGTGCAGACGGGCCTGCCGATAACGCTTCTATATATTCATGACGTGGCTGTTGATGGCGCAACTGGCGAATGGCGTCGTGGCGCGGCGAGCCGCACTTGGTTGCACAAAAGCTTGGCAAGTTTGACCCAAAGCCTAGAGAAACTGGGCGCGACGTTGTTGATTCGAATTGGCAAAAGTGCCGAGGTTTTGACGCAATTGATCGCCGAAGTTGAAGCCACTCACGTATTTTGGCACCGCTTGTACGAGCCAGAGGCAGTGCAACGTGATAGCGAAATCAAAGCATCGCTGAAAGCGCGCGGCATCGTTGTCGCCAGTTTCCCCGGTCATCTATTGAATGAGCCATGGGCTTTTAAAACCGGTGCGGGTGATGTCTATCGGGTATTCACGCCTTATTGGCGCAACGCGATGACAAGGCTGGCACCAAGTCGGCCATTGTCGGCACCACTGCGGATTGAGCAAGCTCTCGCCAAAAACGGCTTGGCACCGACGGGCGCGCTGTTAGCAGATCTAAAGTTGACCTCAAAATTGGGTTGGGACGCAGAATTTTGGCCGCATTTTACGCCCGGCGAGGCAGGGGCATCAGAAGCACTCGATGTCTTTTGCGATGGCGCATTGGCGCATTACACGCAAGGCCGGGATCGGCCCGATCAAGTTGGCACCAGCCGTTTGGGGCCGCACCTGCATTTTGGCGAGCTGAGCGTCAACCAAATTGCGTATCGATTTGCGCATGATAAACGAGTAATTTCTGCCGCAATCAGGCCGCACGCGGAGTTTTATCTACGCGAATTAGGTTGGCGGGATTTTTCGCATCAGCTGTTGTTTCATTTCCCGCACACGACCAACAATCCGCTCAACGCAAAATTTGCGACGTTTCCATGGCTGCAACCGGCTGCAGGCAAGGCGAACAATGGCTACTCGAACGACGTCAAATTGCGCGCGTGGCAGCTTGGTCAAACTGGCATCCCGATTATTGATGCAGGTATGCGTGAACTTTACAAAACCGGCTGGATGCACAACCGTGTGCGCATGATTGTCGCGAGCTTTTTGACGAAAAACCTTCGCTACCACTGGTTGCATGGCGCGCGCTGGTTTTGGGACACGTTATTAGACGCGGATTTGGCAAATAACACGCAAGGTTGGCAGTGGTCAGCTGGCTCTGGCGCTGATGCCGCACCTTATTTTCGCATCTTCAACCCGGTGACTCAGGGTGAAAAGTTTGATCCAAACGGGGATTATGTACGCCGCTATGTGCCCGAACTAGCGCACTTGCCGAATAAGATGATTCACCAGCCGTGGACGATGGGCGGTGTGAAGGCCTATCCAGCGCCGATCGTTGATTTAAAGGCATCGCGCGAGGCGGCGCTTGCGGCATACGCAATCAATAGAAACATTTAGTTCAGCTGAACCAAAACTTAAGGAGCGTCGAAAAGCGACGCAATTGGTCAGCTTATGTTGCACTGCAGCTTGACTGGTCTGAACGCTGCGTTCACATTCCGCCCCGTTTTGCGACTTAAGTCTCAGTTCTAACTCAGCCTATAGTTGCATAAAGTTGTTTTGCCTAAGCAAAACATCCAAAACAAACTTGTTTCCGCGACTGGGCTAAGTCTTGAACTTCTTAAACAAACCAAATTTCCGAGCACCTTGTAAGCTAGCTCTTTTTGCACTTTTGGCAGTCCTTGCTGGCTGCGTTGCAAAACCTGCACCTAGAAACGAGGTGACGATTGCAGAGCCTGTTCCGTCCACCGAATTGCAATATGCCCCCGAGCCTACCCGCACCAGCATCAAGGAAATTTTGCCCGCTGGCCTGGCATTGAAAGTAAGCAATGATTTTGGCGAAGTACGTTTGCGCTTTGGCGGTTTTGAGCACGCATTAGAAGTCACGTCAGTCGCACAAGCACCGATTGGTCAAGCCATGCCCAGCATACGCTTTGATGCAACGACGGGGTTGATTTCTACGTTTTTGCCCTCCAACACGGGTGCGGTGTTGGGCCAACGCATAGACGTCGTGGTTTTTGTGCCAGAAAAACATGACATCCAAGTGTCAACGCTGCGCGGCATGGTCGAAATTCGCAGCCTTCGCAGTACGGTGTCGGTGCGTTCCAACTCCGGCAACATCGTCGCACGCGGTGTGCTGGCGGCTCTGGATTTGCAAACTGGAAGCGGCAGCATTGATGTTGCTTTAAACGACGTGTTGTTGAATGCGCACCAGCGATTTAACACCACAACCGGCGTAATCACCGCTTCGTTTGGCCCTGCGCAAGTGGCCGAGCTTGCGCTTGCAACATCCGCACTCATTGCGACTGAATTTAGCGTTGAAATCACCGAACGACCAGGTGAAGAGCCAAACAAGACTGGCGTAATCCGCCTGGGTCAAATGGGGAACGGTGCTGCCGAAAATGCTCAGGAACTTTTAGCGGCTCAGGCAAAAAACAAAATTGAATTGAGTTCTAAACGCGGTGAGCTTCGGCTTCATCGCAGGCAGGCTTATCTTGATGCCGACTAATTGGCATTAAAGCACTACCAAAAACTTCTTAACCGTGTCGGCGAGCGACACATTTCGCAGCATCACTCTGAAGTATTAATCTTTAGGAAAAAAGCATGTCCATGAAGAATAGACTGACCATCGCCTGCACGATTGCGCTAGTTGCAACGTCAATGGCGAACGCGCAATCGAATGACGTTACTAGCGATACCCAGCGCGGAGAACCGGTCACACCGTTCGAGTTCAATGGTGATTTGCGTGATTTGCCGGTTGCTGCCCAATGGCAGCCGGGTGATCCGATCACCGAAGCTGCGAAGCGTCAATACTATCCACTTGATACCAAAAACCCAGCGGCACCATCAGACTGGATTACTGCACCAGATCTTTTGAGCGACAATCAGCAACTGTTTGAAGTCACTCAGGGCTTGCGCGACAACACCGATCAAGCCCGAGGTTCGTCGCGCGTTACCATCAATAACGGCAACGCTGGCGTTAGCCCAGGCGATCCGGTGATTGAAGTTTCAAACAACTACGTCATGTATGGTGTCAACGGTAATTCCTCGATTGGCACAAACTTCACGGTCTATGATAAAGCGGGCGTCAAACTGGCTGGCCCAACCTCGTTTAGATCCTTAGCCCCTGCAGGCGATCCTTGCGCAACCTCTGTTTCTGATCCAATTATCCATTTCGACCGATTAGCGAATCGCTGGTTCTTACTGGAGATGGGCGGCGCGAACAATCGTTTGTGCACCTACGTTTCAAATACTGAAAATCCAATTAGCGGCGGCTGGAAATTTTACGGCTATGCCACTCCGTCGACGCCAGACTATCCAAAATGTACTGTTTGGCCGAATGCCTATGTTTGCGCCGTGAATGAATCCGGCACGGGTGCCAAGGTTTATGCTTTTGACCGCGCAAATATGTTGGCTGGTATTACCGCACGTCCAGCACAGCGCTTTACCACCGTTGCAAAGCTGTCTGGCTATGGCTTCCAAACGTTATTGCCAGCAACTTTTATGGGCAGCGCGGCAAATCCACCGCCTGCGGGCGCACCGATTATTTTGGCACGTCACAATGATGATGAAGCGCATGCAGGCACGAGCGCCAACACCACCACCGACTTCCTTGATTTGTATGCATTGAATTTGAATTGGACCACGCCCGCCAGCAGTAGTATCACCACCCTGCCGCGCGTCAATATTGCTGAGTTCAATAGCTGGATGCGTAATTACTCTGATTTTGCTTCCGTACCGCAACCAGGTTCAACGGCATTGTTGGATCCAATTCGCGAAGTGTTGATGAACTCAGTCACCTATCGTAATTTGGGCACCTATCAATCGATCGTAGGCACGTTTGCAACGAACCAAAATGCCGCTCGCACTGGCACCGTGGTCGACGCCGGGCTGCGTTGGTTCGAATTGGAAAACACCGGCTCAGGCTGGACTTTGCGTCAACAAGGAACCTACAGCCCTGCAGATGGGGCGACACATCACTTAATTGGCGCCGTCGCGACTGACAAGCAAGGCAATATTGGTTTTGGCTTCAATGTCACCAAAACATCCACTCCGGTTGTTTACCCAAGTCTCGCATATTCAGGCCGTTTGGCGAGTGACACCTTGGGCGTGATGACTCAAGTTGAGACCACCGTTGCAGCGGGTGCAGCGGCGGAAACTTCCGGCCGTTGGGGTGATTACTACCAAATGACGGTGGACCCAGCCGACGATTGCACATTTTGGTTTGTCGGCATGTATCGCCCTAGCGGTAGCTGGCAGACGCGTGCGCAGAACTTTAAGTTCAGCAGTTGCGGTGGCGTGGTGCCGACGACCTACACCGTCAGTGGCGCAGTGACAACCTCGACCGGCGCTGGTGTTTCAGGCGTAACCGTCAGTTCGGGTGCCAGCAGCGGTAGTTCAGATACTGCCGGTAGCTATGCAATTGCGGGCCTGGTAAACGGCGGCTACACGCTGACGCCCAGCAAATCCGGCTGTACCTTTAGCCCGACTAGCCGTGCCGTCACGGTTGCAAGTGCAAATGTCACCGGTCAAGCGTTCACAGCGACATGCACCACGAGCACGCCGACCGAGCGTTTATCGAATGGCAACTTTGACAGTATTACCGTCAGCACTAACAGCGCGCCAGATACGTCTTGGTCACGCACTGCTTTTACGGGCACATCGCACAACACATTGGCGGCTGAAGCGGGTGCTTTGAGCGGCACGACATCAGCAAAACTGGGCGTCAGCAACTCTGCCACTCACTCAGTTTCGTCTAAAGCCACGTTGATTCCAGCCAGCGCAACGACATCGACGTTGAGCTTCAGCACGCAAATCACCACGGCAGAATCCGCAACGACCACGACCGCTTATGACAGGCTGATTGTCGAGCTGGTTGACTCCTCAACCAATGGTGTGTTGGCCACACTCGTTACCTTGAGCAATGTCAATCGCACCACGACCTATGTAAGCCGAAGCTATAACGTCAATGCTTATAAAGGCAAAAACGTGGTGGTGCGCTTACGCAGCACCATGGATAGCTCACTTATTACAACCTTCCGTGTTGATAATGTCAGCTTGATTTCTGACTAAGCTTCTCCTGAGCTTTGCTGTCAAACTTGAAAACCCCGCAAAACATCGCGGGGTTTTAGTTTTTAGTGCCGTTGCTGAGCTAAACTTGAGATATGAATGTTGTCAAACGCAAACCCCTGCTTTCTGTTGATGACTACCTTGCCGGTGAGCGAGTCAGTGACGTGCGCCATGAATATGCTGCAGGCCAGGTATTTGCTATGGCAGGTGGGAGCAAACGACACAACCGCATAAGCCTTAAGCTTGCAAGCCTTTTACAAGCCAGTGCAGGGCCTTGTATTACGCACATGGCAGACGTTTTGGTTCGAATCGATCAAGTGTTTTATTACCCCGATCTTATGGTTGTTTGTGAGCCCAATTCCGACGCCTACGTTGAAACTAACCCTTGCCTAATTGTAGAGGTGCTCAGTGACTCCACCGAAGCCATTGATCGACGCGAGAAACTCTATAACTATCAACGCATCGCGCATTTGCAAGCCTATGTTTTAGTGGCGCAAAACGAGCGACGGGTTGATGTTTTTCGGCGCGCAGGAAAAGTTTGGACGTTCGAAACCCACACGGGCGATAGCGAAATAACGCTGGATTGCCCAGCCTTAAGCTTTACTCTGGATCAGCTCTACAGTGGCATGGACGTTCCTGCAATCTTTGAAGCCGTGTCTGCGCCGCCAATAAGTAGCTAGCTAATGCAATGCGCGCCTAGATTCGTCGCGCTTCCAGGACATTCCTTAGCGCGCGCAGTTTGGCGAGCAGGGCGCTAAGTTGACCAAAATCGTCGACTTCTAATGTGTAGTCCATCTCGGCGGTGCCTTCATCTGCAAGCACACGGGTAGACGAACCCAGAATGCGCACTTTCGCTTCGGCAAATACCGTGCCTACGTCACGCAACAATCCATTACGGTCAAACGCGGTAAGGCGTACCTGTACACAGAAGCGTTCGCCCGGTGCTTGGCCCCATTGCACGTCCAACACGCGTTCAGGTTCAAGGGTTTGCAAATGCTTTAAGTCTCGGCAGTCTTTTCTATGTACGGCAAGTCCACGTCCTCGGGTAACAAAGCCAGCAATTGCATCACCCGGCAAAGGTTTGCAGCAATTTGACATCACCACCAATAAATTGCCCACGCCCTCGATCGTTACCGCATCTTTGCTGAGTTTGGTAGTTGTTTTGCGTAGCGGCTTGATCGTGCCGTGCTTGAGTTTGCTCGTCGTAGTCGAAGCCGGTGTGGCGTCCATATGTGCGACGACTTTTTTTGCCTCAAGCTCATGCACCGCTCGGGAAATTTGCCCCAGGGTTAAATCACCTAGTGCAATTTGAATCAGAAAATCGTCCGGCTTTTTGATGTGAAAATGCGCCGCAAGCGCTTCCAGCGGTAACTCGCTCAAGCCTAAGCGCTTACACTCGCGCTCAAACAAGTCACGTCCGGCGCTGACGTTTTGCGCCATATCGAGCTGATTAAAGTGCGCGCGCACTTTGGCGCGCGCGCGCGCGGTGTTGAGATAACCAGACTGGGTGTCTAACCAGTTGCGATTCGGATGCTCTTCCTTCGCGGTCATGATTTCGACGCGATCACCGGAGTGCGGCTGAAAGCTCAAAGGCACGATCCGGCCGTTTACTTTAGCGCCCCGGCAGCGAAAGCCGACCGAGGTATGCACCATAAAGGCAAAGTCCAAAACCGTGGCGGTGCTGGGTAGCTCGATTACTTTGCCTTTTGGGGTTAGCAAATAAACGTGATCGTCGAGCAACTCGGTTGAAAAGCCCGCAATGAGCGCGCGATCATCAGCACCCGCGTCGTGATCGTCGCGATGTTCGAGTAACTGGCGCATCCAATTGATCTTGCGTTCGAAGTCCGCGTTACTGCCGCTGCCTTCCCCGGACTTACCTTCTTTGTAGCGCCAATGCGCAGCCACGCCCAGTTCGGCGTGCTCGTGCATTTCTTGCGTACGGATTTGAATTTCTACGGACTTTTCTTCAGCGCCAATTACAGCCGTATGCAAGGACCGGTAATTATTGCCTTTAGGATTGGCAATGTAGTCGTCGAACTCTTTTGGAATTGGTTGGAATCGGCTGTGCACAGCGCCCAACGCCGCGTAGCAGCTCGCGATGTCCTTAACGATTACACGCACGGCGCGTACATCATAGAGCTCAGAAAACTCTAAGCCCTTCTTTTGCATCTTTTTATAAATACTAAAAATATGTTTCGGCCTGCCAGCAACGTCGCCTTCAATACCCGCCGCAGCGAGGGTGGCTTTCAACGCTCCGATAAACTCATCAATATAGCTTTCGCGCGTACCGCGACGCTCATCCAGCAACCCGGCAATGCGTTTGTATATCTCCGGTTGCAGATAGCGAAACGCTAGATCTTCCAACTCCCACTTAATCTGCCAAATACCTAATCGGTTTGCTAAGGGCGCGTGGATGTCGCGCGTCACTTTAGCAGCGGCACGTTTACTGCTTTCATCAGCATGCGATAAATTTTTCAGCAACACCAATTGCTCGGCCAGCAAAATCAAAACTACGCGCACGTCTTTGATTAATACCAGTAACAGCCGCCGTACACCCTCTGCATCCGAATCGGGGTTGAGTTCCTGATAAACCGGCCATACCTTGCGCGCCTCGGCATGCCCATGCAGTAGCTCCAAAACCGACGCATTGGCGACTGATAAAAGTTCCGGACTTAAGACTAGATTTTTTTCAAACGCGGGCCAAAGTAACGCTGCCATGCGGGTGTCAATGTCACTGCGTAAGGTTGCTAAAATTTCCACGGCCGCGATTTGACTTTCAGCGCGCTCAGGGCGTGCATTCAGCGCCTCGCAAAGTGCGTGATGTGCCTCAGCTGCGAAGCCCAGAGTGGGCGCGTTTAACTTGAGCCAAAGCTCGACATTGATTGTTTCAGAAGATTTCATCTACGCACATTCGAGGAACTAGCTTCTGTAGCTTCGTTATGCGATTGCAAAACTCGCATCTAACGCTGCTGCTTTAGTAGCGCAATAATTTCATCCATGCGCCGCTCTATACCGCTTAAATCCATTTGCTCGGCTTGGGGACGTGTTAACGCCTCTGAGGCGGATTCCGGTTGCACACGATGCTTGAGCGCGTCGCGTGCATCTAAAATCTTATTGCGAAAATTCGCGGCATCAATAATGCCGGTTAGATGCATATCATTCGCTTGACCAGCGCCACTGCCTGCAGTCTCAAATTTGAGTGTGCTCAAATTAAAATGCCGCAAAATTGGCCCTTCAATAAAAGTGACGTCTTGGATGTTTTCTAACGGAATCGTTTTTTCCACCGTCACGAAAATACCTTTGCGATAGCGAAGCTTTTTATCGTCTAAATGGCAATCCAGTTTTTCGAAGTAGTGACGCGCCCACCATTGCCCAACGCCTAAAAACCAAATGAGTGCGAATGGGATTCCGATTACGGTAATCGCCATTGCAAAACCTATTTGCAATACTAAATAAGGCCGGATCAGCGGATTAAATTGCGCTCTGGTGACATCTGCTATTGCTTTAAGTGCTGCGGCTGAAATGGTCATCGAAATCCTAACTGTGTTGCGTTTTTACGGCCGCATCGGGCGATCACGTTCACGATCGACAACACAGAAAAAACCAAAAGGCTCCGGTGTTTCATTGCGCAACTGATGTACTTCTAGCGGTGAAATGTAGGCAATATCAAACAGTTTAAGTTCTGTGCGCGCTTGGTCGGTGATCAAAATGCCGCTACCGCGCGCAGTGATAACAACGTGGGTGTGTAAATGCTTTTCCAAGCTGGTAAAACCACCCGGCGATATTTCAAAATAGCGCAAATCAAAATCCGATTGCTCACCATTTTTCCCAACCAACTCTACCCGGCGCACGCCATCAAAACCGAGATCAGTCTGCGCTTTGTAGATGCGATCGCTACGGTCTTGCCAATGAAAACCAGCGCTGAATTTCAGTAAGCGGCGCATGCCTTCGCTGTGTTCTAGCGAGAAATCTGCAGGAAATTCGCAGCTAGAAACCAGTTCTGAATCTGCAGCGCGGCGTTCTTCCGCAAAGTATTCACTGATTTTCGCTTGAAACACGTGCGTGTTTTCTACCAAATCGGGTGAATGGGCCAACAGCGAACCGCCAATCAGAAACACTGCATCTTGACCATAGTCGGCGGCAAGCTGCGGGATCGAATCAAACCTCATACCGCCCGATGGACCGGGCATTGTCGCGTTGAATTGGCCTAATGGGCCGGTCAGTGCCGCTTTGAGCTCAGCGCACTGCTGTGCAGAGTAATTAAAACGCCCGCCAGGTGCCGGGAATACTGAAATATCCGCGCCCGCGAGGCGAAATAGCGTGCCCAAAAGCACGCTCTGTTCAATACCGTGCGCGTTACCCGCGGTAAAAGCACCCGTCAACGCTGGATGTGCCATTAATACCAAGCCGTGGCGTGCGGTTAGCTCGCGGGCGCGGTCTAAACCCAACACCATCGGGCAGGCCAACACACCTTTTAGGCCCAAGCGATAGACAAATTCTAGGTAACGATCCATATCTTGCGATGCGGCGGCCAAATGCGGGAAGTACAGACATTGTTTGCCGGTTCTGTCATTCGCGCGCGCGACTGCTTTTGCGGTTGCGTCCACGCGCAGCTTGAATGCCTCAAAATCCGGCGCGACCAAATTTTGATCATCCTTGACGATATCGCCGCCGCCGAGCGCAAATTCATAGGCCATGCGGCTGAGTGCTTCAACGGGAATCCCGCGCGGTTTGACCGCAGTTGCTAAAAGCGGGCGGCCATAAACGCCGCATAGGCGGCGCAGACCAGCAACGCCGTGTTTGGGGCCGGAAAATTGCGACAACAATTGCTCAGGTAGGCGCGCATCCATAAGCCGGATGCCTTCAAGCATCGAAACGTTGCCATAAAGCAAATTCAGCAGCTGGCCGAGCTGGTTAGAGGCAAGCTCAGCGCTGTAGCTGATTTGCGCCTCAAAAACATTTTCACCGGTTTGACGTAATTCTTCGACGCGCCCGACCGTTGATTCCATCAACTCGGCGGCATTGGGCATGCTGGCGATTAATGCTTCCGGTAATTCCACGGTTTGTTCGTAAGCAATAAAGCGTGTAAGTGATTCTGCCAAGTGCGGCGCGCAGCTCAGTCTATAGCTGGCGTGAATGCGATCACTGAATAACGGCAATGAACCAGGGTTTTTAACGGACAGGGGGTTTTCGATGGGTGGCATGAAAAAGGCAAGTAACGCGGCAAAAACTTATCGTGCAATGCGATTGATCGCAACGTTTGAAGTTTTGCGCAACTTGATGACTCCTAAAAAAAGCGACACCAAGTTTACCAGCCCACCGTGGAAACATCGTCGAAACACGGGTTGAGCGCGCGCGCTGCCCGCATTTTGCCTCACGCTCGCCCAGGCCACATGCCGACGCTGACTCTGTCATTATTTCCTAAGTCTTTGATTAAATTTATATTTATGTAGCCAGCTTGGACTAGATGGGCATTCACGTCAGAACCTTGCAAATGTCCGTGCTCCAGCATCAGCCAGCCACCGCGACGCAAAAAGCGAGCGGAATTGTTAATAATATGCACTAAATCGGCTAGCCCATGCGAATCTGCGGCTAATGCGCAGTTAGGCTCGAAGCGCAAGTCGCCTTGAGTTAGATGTGGATCGTTATGTGCGACATAGGGTGGATTCGCCACAATCAGTTGAAAAGTGCCAGCGACCGGCGTAAACCAATTTCCGGCGAGAAATTTCACGTCTATCTTTAACGCTTGGGCATTTTGACGCGCGATTGACAATGCTGCGTCGGAGCGATCCACCGCCGTAATTTGCCAATGTGGCCGTTCGGACTTAAGCGCTAATGCAATTGCGCCGCTACCGGTGCCTAGATCTAAGGCGTGCACCGCTTCGGTAGGATTGAACGCGGCCAGAGCGCAGTCGACTAGAGTCTCGGTATCACTTCGCGGGATCAACACCGCTGGGCCAACCGTTAATTTCAAGCCGTAAAATTCTTGTATGCCACACAAATAAGCGACCGGCACGCCGCGCGCGCGCTCGGCAAAATCCGACTGCATTTCGCTGGCAAGTGCGGCGGTAACAGCGCGTTCGGGGAAGGCAATTAAAGTTGAACGAGCGATGCCCAGCCGATGGCAAATCAGGATCGCGGCATCTGCAGCGTCAAGTTTCAGTCCGCGCGCTTGCGCCAATAAATCGTTATAGGTGGTTTTCACTTCAGTGGTTACAGGTTTAGATGACATTCCGGGCAGTGTCGTAATTGAATCTTGAGCTTAACGTGATGGCGAAAATGCAGGTGTTAGAGTTTCAGTCATAGAGAAGTCCACGCCAACTTTGTTAATCTAGCAAAATGCGCTTACCCATTACTGCCACTTTACCCGACGATGCCGACTCCATATCGGGCGTTCTTGACCACGGCTTTGAGCTGTATGCGCGTTCGTTTTGGCGCACCAGCGGTTTTATTGTGCTTTCGAGCTTGCCGAATGCCGCTTTAGGTCTAGTTATTGGTGAGCTGCAAGGTAGTTTTGCGTCAATGGCTGCGGGTGGGGCATTTGGCACGATGGCCGCGAAGTTTGGCTGGCTGATACCTGTCTATGTCCTCAACCTGTGGTTTACGTTATCGATGTATAACGCCGCTTACTATCGCACTGGTTTGATTGCGCGTGGGCGCGATGAGCGCTTTTGGGCGTGCGTAAAGTATGGTTTTCGCATCGGCCACAGGGCGCTAGGTTTAGCACTGCTCAGTATGATATTGGTCTTTGTTGCAATCATGATCTCCGCCATTTGGGTTGGGGTAGCAGCGGTATCCATCGGTACGATTGCAGTTTCCGCAGGTGAATTCGGCCCATTTATCGGCGTTTTAGCAACGGTATTGGTTTTGTTGCCGCCCGCAATCATTATTTCGGTGGTTATGGTGCCGATCATGTTGGCACCATGTGCATTAGCGCTGCGCCGCGAAAGCGCGTTTGCTGCGCTTGGTACTGGTTTTCGGTTAATGGGGCGGCATTTTTGGCGCAACGTTATTGTGATGACCGTGCCCGGCGTGCTGTATTCCATTGCCTATAGCGGGGCGCTGGGAATATTGGGCGTAACGGTACTTAAAGGTGCCGTCATTGCCAGTAGCAGCGCTTTTAACGCGTTGACACAAATTTTGGTGGTGCCGCTGATTGCATTGTTGATGCCGCTATTTATCGCCAGCGTAATCGCGCTTTTTGCAGATTTATTGGTGCGCCGCGATGGAGCCGATTTGAGGCGCCAGCTTGATGCGCTGTAAACGTATGTCTTTAACACTGCGCTTATTGGCCGCATTGTTGAGTGTGTTTGCGTGCAGCGGGCTTCACGCAGCCTGTCCAGACGCGAACGCCACGATTGCAGACGCGTGCCCGGAACTCTATGCCGAATTGGACCGTGTTGGCTTAGTTGACGCGCTTGATTTGGCCTCGACAACGGCTAGTGACGCGCAAACGGTGCATCAGCTTGAGCAGTATTTGGCAGCAGCGCGCCAGCCAGAGGTGCAGCAGCCTAGCCTTGATGAGAAAATGCTGGATAAGCTGATTTTAGATAATTACCGCGCGGCAAAACGCAAGGAGCTCAGTTTCATGGAGCGCTTGAGCGCCTGGTGGGACTCGCTTTGGGATAAAGGTGATCAAGGCGGTCAGAACGTTGATTTTTGGAAAAAATTTATCCCGACCGAAACCTTCGCGCGCGCACTTTTTTATGTGCTAACGGGGCTCTTGGGTGCGCTGCTTTTGGTGTATGGCTGGCGCGAATTACAGCCGTTCTTAGCGGCGCGCCGCAGTGCGGAGGCAAAAACAAAAGCTAAATCGCAAAAAATGGCTGAAACATGGCCGCCAAAGCTTGCGCAATTGCCGGCGAATTTGGCGCTTGCTAAGGCATACGCCGCTTTGGTGCGTTTACTGACCGAACGGCAAAAATTGCCCGACGTTCCGGGGCTAACGCATGCGGAGCTGGCGCAAGCGTTCGCCATTCAAGAAAAAATGGAAGCCGAGAATAATCAGCGTTTTAGCGGGATTAGTTCAAGTGCTGCAAGCGCTTTATTCACTGAAAAAGCCGTCAGCGCGGAAGAGTTGAGTCGTTTTTTGAGTGAAGCAAATGCGCTGGTGGCGGCGTCCGCGCCTATAAAGGTGGCAGTTTTGAAAACGCCACCGATGCGGGGGCCGACGAATGCGTGATCGCGCACTCAGCCTTGCGCTTGCGGTGTTGGCAATGCTGTTGTTTGCCGGCATTTTTATTGAGCCTAAACCTCAGCTCAGCAACTCAATGGCCAGTACGATCGATCAGGGTGAGCAGGGCTTTGCCGCCTTTTTTCAATGGCTCAAGGCGCGCAATATACCGGTGGAATCCTGGCGTGAGCGCTGGTTTGAATTAGATCAGCGCTATCAGACCGGCCATGTTTTGGTCACTAGCGTGCCGTTTCGCATGCAGGACGAAAAAAGTGGTGCGTGGGCAGACGCACCAAATGCGTATGTGGATGCGCGTGAGAAATCTGCAATGTTGCGCTGGATCGCGGCTGGCAACACATTAGTGCTGCCGATCGGCGCGCTTGATGCCGAAGGCAACACTCGGGATGCGCGCCTAAACGCCCGTCGGGAGTTGAGTTATTTTGACTTCCTCAAAAAACTCGGTTGGAATCTGACTGGTAGCGCGGCCGAGGACGCAGACGCGAGTGAAGATTCCGACAGTGTTGACGCTTCCGACGCCAACACAGATGCCGAACCAGCTGAAAAGATCGTAAGCGACGATAGTGAGGCGAGCAACGCGAAAAATCTTGAGGCCGAGATTGCGGTCGCGAACGCGCGCCCGCAAGCCCTGCATGAGTTGGAATTGCAGCTTTCCCCGAACCAAGCAGCGCATAAGTTTGAGCACATCGCCTGGGAGCCGCAGGGCAGCCGTACTTTGGTATTCGCACCGATCGATACAAGTGACGAGTGCAACGCAGACCTAAGTGAAAAATCAGGGGAGTCGGAAAGCGACGACGATTATGAAAATGACGAGGATTACGAAAGCGATGAAGATTCAGAAGTCAGCGCTGTCGATTATTCCAAAGACGTAATCGCGGCCGACGGTTCGGTACAAAATTCAGAACAGGCGACAGACAGCGCGGCGACTTCGACGTTTAAGCAAAATATTTGTCACACGCACGGTTTGCAGCAGGCGCTGGTGTTGCTGCGCTCCACACGCGACCAAAGTCCGGCAGGCTGGTGGCTACCCTTTGGCCGTGGCGGCGTGGTGGTTTTGGGCTATGGCAGCCTCTGGAAAAATCCAAATCTTGCCCGTCAGGGCAATGCGATTGCCGCAGAACGCTTGCTCACGCGGTTTTTAAAGCCGGGTGGAGTGGTGCTATTTGATGACTATCGCTACGGTTTGAGCAGTGTTTATGACCCCAGCGCGCTACTTTCCGATCCACGTTTGTATAAAACACTGGGCGTGGTTGCACTCCTTTGGCTGCTTTATGCCGTCGGACGCTCGCGCCGTATGCTGCCGGTGCGTGTGCCTGAGCCTCGGCCGTCCAGTGCCACCTTTGCGCGAGCGATTAGCGATTTTTATGCGCGCTCTTTAAGTAATTTAGAAATGGCGGAAGCCTTAGGCACGCACTTTCTCAACAGTGCCCGGCGCGCATACGGCATCAATGGCACCGACGATGCAGTTTGGGATCGTCTAAAGCGCGAAGGCGCGCTCAATTCAACGGATCTAACTGAGGCGCAGAATTTAAGTTTTGGCAGCCATGCCGGTCGCAACAATGCAAAGCTAACGACGTTAATTTTAGCGTTGCAGCGGCGGTTGAGGTTTTAACTTAGCTTCCATCAGCGTCGCAGCGAAAAAAACATCTTCAGCGCTGATGAATTTGCCCGCGTTTAACCTAGAAAACTGAGTTGGACGTGTCTGAGTGTGCTTTTTTCGGCTTTTCCGGCGAGGCGTGACGACGCGGCATAGTCATTCTCTGCAAGGAGGAAACAACGAAGCAGGGCGAGACGAAAAAGGTGCAATCGGGTGCGTAGCGCGCTCACCCATTCGGTGAGGTTCGAAAAAGCTTAGAAATTCATACTCAGCATAACTTTCCGCGCGCCAGAGCTCCAGCGTCATCCCGGCGCAGGCCGGGAACCATTTTCAAACCTTTGATCGTTGCACAAATCCCACATCGAACACCGCAATCCACACCCCACATCAGCGTCATCCCGGCGCAGGCCGGGA
>Ga0105044_10004982_pt1 | contig 18273 bp, 13 predicted proteins | sample MAT01_FD_78092 | JGI IMG/M metagenome (GOLD analysis project Ga0105044, IMG submission 78092) | Freshwater microbial communities from Lake Fryxell liftoff mats and glacier meltwater in Antarctica - MAT-01 | ecosystem: Environmental > Aquatic > Freshwater > Ice > Liftoff microbial mat | place...
CACGTGTACATCTTCCAGTGTTTTTCGCCAGAGCAGCGTGCTAGGCACCGATAGCTCTCGCCGCTTCAATTTTAGAAAATACAAGCTGAGTACAGCCGGTGGGACGGCTAGCAACAGCAGCCATTGCAATGGTCCCAGAGCACTGATCCAGTTCATCGTACCAATCCTTTACCGCGCAAGTATTCGTTGACAAGGACGTCAGGCGCTTGATCGCTTCGAGCCGGAACATAGGTGATCGACCGCTTGTTGCAAAACGACCTCGCTTGTTCGATGAAGGCCGCGAGCGTCTGTTGGTATCGATGGAGCAAACCGGCTGAAATAGAGACTTCTCTTCGATCGCCATCCTCGCAGTCAACTAGCTTCAAGTCTCCTTGAGCGGAGGGATTGAGTTCCTCTGGACTGAGCAAATGAATGAGGAAGATATCCATTTCTCGAGCCACCAGCATTCGGAGGGCAGCTTCGTAGCCCGCTTTGCTCATGAGGTCGCTGATGACCACCACGATCCCTTTGCCCGTGTTCTTCAAGCAGAATTTTTTGATCGAGTCGGCCATCGTAGTTTCGGTCGAAACACAATCGATCGCGTTCAAATGGTTGAGCAAACGATGAGCCGAAGCCTTGCCTCGGACGACGACGGGGGTTGCCGATGTTTCAAAACTGGAAACCGAGACGCGATCACCTCGGCACAAACCGATGTAGGCCAAGCTCGCAGCGATCTGCTTGGCCACCAAGAATTTGCTCGGCTCACCGAAGTCCATCGACATAGAATCATCGATGATGGTGTAGAAATGAAGATCTTCTTCTTCGAGAAAAATCTTCAGATAGAGTCGGTCCAACCGAGCGAAAAGGTTCCAGTCGATAAACCTCAGGTCGTCTCCGGAAACGTAATTGCGAAAGTCCGCGAACTCGACACTCTGCCCTTTGCGTTTGCTGCGACGTTCCCCCTTCATACGCCCGCGAAAGATCTTCCGACTAACCAATTCCATCCGCTCCAGTTTGGCCATCGTCTCTGGACTGAGCAACGCCGTAGTGGACTTGGGTGATGCGAGGGTAGAATTCTCTGCCATAGGTGTCTGACGAGGTTGAAGGCGTTGAACGGGTTCCCAACCATTTTAGCAGGAAATGGGAACCTCGTAACGCAACGCACCTGTGACCTAGCGATTCCAAGGAAAGAATCGACGCATCCCCGTGGTTGGTGTGTGCCGCGGCACTTCGATAAAGCCGTCGGACTGAAGGAGCGACGCAATATCACCAGAGCCTTTGCTCGAAACCAAGCTAAGTTTGCCGTTGGATTGTTTCTTGACCAAGCGAAACCAAGTCAAATCGAGAGTTTTTGGGTCGTCCGATTCGACTTCGACCATGGAAAAAAGTTCCGGATTCACCATTCCCGCAACATAGCGAAGCAGCTCGACACCATACCTGCGGAAAGTGACTGCGACGCTCAAGGGATTTCCTGGCAACCCCAGTATTAACTGGCCCTCAGGTCCCACGGCTCCCAGCATGGGGCGTCCTGGCCGGATCGGAATGCGGTGAAAGAGCACCTGGCCGCCACAAGCGCTGATCGCGTCGGGAACATAGTCGGTGTCTCCCATCGACACACCACCCGTTATGAGTACGGCGTCACTCCGGCTGAGGACATCCCTGATCGCTTGTTCCGTTCGATCGCGATCGTCGTCGACTTGGATGCGTTCGACCGTGAGCCAAGGCTGTTGGCTGAGATTGGATTCCAAGAAAGGCCCATTGGAATCTCGGATTTGCCAAGGTGAGATCGGTTGCCCGTAGGGTATTAACTCGTCGCCCGTGTTGATGATCCCAATACGAACCGGACGATGAACGTCCAGGAAAGGATCGTTACAAAAAGTCAAAGCGCCTGCATAGTTGCAAGCGTCGAGGAGCGAGCCGCGTGGAATGATCGTATCGCCCAATCGCGCGTTTTCCGCTTGTCTCCGAATGTTTAAACCGAGGGCTAGGTCGTCACGAGGAGTCCGTATGGTAACGTAAGTTTCGGACTCATCGCAGTCCTCCCTCCGAACAACACACTGCGCCCGAGCAGGAACCGGGCCTCCGGTGAAAACGCGCACAGCTGAACGTGGCGGCATCTCCAGTGGAATCGAGCCTGCAGTGGCCGTTCCAAAAACTCGGAGGGTCGAACCGTCGACCTCTTCCAGATGGACGGCGTAACCGTCCATTGCGGATACATCGGTAGCTGGGCTATCGCGAAAAGCCTGAATAGATTGGGCCGCAACGCGGCCGAATGAGTTTGGAACGGCGATCGGTTCCGACGACACAACCTGGAGTCGATTTCGCAGTTGATCCAATTTGGCCTGGATGAAATCGACTTGTGATAGTGGGTTGCCGTCGTTAGCCATCATCACTTGACGGTTGCTGGAGAAAATTCTGGCGTTGGAGCAAACTCTGGCATTGTGGCAAACTCTTTATCGTCCCCTTCGCAAGTGGTTTCGATCCCGGGCGCAACCGGTGGCAATTGCGCTGTGGGAATGTAAGGACGAGAGGATTGGTAGCCGGTGTTTGAGGGAGTACCTGCGTAGCTGGGTCTTCCTACGTGACTGCGGGCGAATGGAACTGGAGATTTCCGAAGAAGGGCGATCTGTCGTCGAATGTTGGAAAGATCCTCCTGAATGGTTTTGATTACATTGTTGGCAACGGGCAGTTCCTCGTGATCATCGAGCGAGAACTGGCCATTGATTCCCAGATCGCTCGTGACGACTCCGAAACGCATTGGGCTATTCACGGATGCGAGTCTCAACGCCAGATCGGCTCGTTCGACGAGACTTGCGGTCAACGAGTCGCTGACGTGCTGTTTGGCTTCCGCCGCGGCCAGTTGTGTGGCTAACATGGCGTTGCGAATCGCGAGGGATTGGAGCTGATCCATGGCTGCGCTTCGCTCATCCATGATCTGAGTGGTCAGTTCCAAGCGGGTCGATAGTTCGTTTTTCGCAACCAGCAAATCGACGATAGTGGTTACGGGGAGCGATATGTTTACGTGACTGAGGCCGCTGTTACGCAGAATGGCGGATGCCTCGGTTTGGTTTTCGTCGAAGTTGGATGCGACGTTAACTCCAGGAGGTGCTGGTGGTGCCATGGGTACAACCAAGATTGGTTCGTATTGTTCTTCGCCTAATGGCGATAGGCCAGGGTCGGTTGGCGTATCGCAATGCGAGTTTGCGACCGGCTCATCCTTGACATCGTAACACTTGTTACCGGAACAAATGCGGTGGCCACAAACGATTACATCCCCAATCAATTCGTTAAACTGAATGCGAGAGATTCGCTCCGAAAACCTTAAGGGCGTTGCGATTTGTGGGGCCAATTTCAAACTTTCGAGCATCGGAACACCGGTACCAAGCTTGTTTTGGACGTTCGTCTTTTCCCCGAAATGGATTGCGATCTCGGCGGAAAACCGCGGGGTTTTGGACAGCCATTCGCTGACAAAGGTTGCTATCCCAGTACGGTTCGCAGCGGTCTCGCACGCTTGGGAATCGCAGGTGGTGGAGCAAGATTCGGCGACGCAGCCAGCCGGGCATACCCCGCTGTCGCATTTGCACGCGGTTAATCCCGCGGAAGCCTCCGTCTTTTTCGCTACGGGACACTCGGACTCGTCCCCGAAAACGTACCAAGAGGGACAAAAGCCGCAACTCAATGCGACCAAGATTGTTCTGATTTTTGACGCTGCGTCCATGCTCGCATCTCCACGAATAGTCAGTCGACCCTAAGATTGAATGTCGGGTTCCGCACTCGGCTCCCGATCCACGACCCAAACTTTAGCAATTTTCGAAAAAAGATTAAAGATCGAAATCGATTCGACGATTGCTGAGCATACCAGACTTCAAACCGAGCGAAGGACGAGCTATCATCGCGGTAGTTCTCGATCGGCCGCCTGTTATTCGCTGTACCAACGTTTGTCCCACCCCTTATGTCATCTGTCCCGCTTCATCGAACACCTTCTTCCATTCCCTCCGCGGCCGCCCGGCCTGTGGCGGTGGTAGATATCGGGGCTACGAGCGTTCGGATGGCGATTGCGGAGATTGACCCTCGCGGGTTCGTTCGCATCCTCGAGGAAGTTTCCCAGGCGGTCTCGCTGGGCAAGGACACTTTTACGTCCCAACAGATCCGGCGTCAAAGCATCGAGGAGTGCGCAGTCGTTCTCAAAAGCTATCGTCGCCTTATGCTGGAGTACGGCATTTCGCGTTCCGATCAAGTGCGGGTGGTGGCTACCAGCGCGGTCCGGGAAGCTAGCAATCGTCTGGCCTTCATCGACCGAATGTACATCGCAACCGGGCTCGAAGTGGAGTCGCTCGACGAAGCAGAAGTGAATCGAATCACTTACATGGGTATTCAACCGTTGCTCCAAGCGAATCCAGCGCTCGCCTCGGTCAAGACGATTGTGGTCGAGGTCGGCAGCGGAAGCACGGAGATTTTGGTCGTTCGGGGGGGGAACGTTTTGTTTTCCAACACCTATCGCTTGGGCTCCCTGCGTTTGCTCGAGCAAGTCGACAAACTCAATACTTCCCAGGCCAAACAAAGGGCCATTATCGAAAGCCAGATCCATCGGCTGGTTCACCAGATCTATGAACATGTCGATTCGGACAAACAAATTCAAATGGTCGCGATCGGCGGAGACGTCCGGCTCGCAGCGGCCAACGTCCCAGGTGCAGTGTTCAACAAACAGATTTGCAGTGTACCGGTGGAGGGGCTGAAGGATTTCGCCAAATTGGTGAGCACTCTCAAAGAGGATGAACTGGTAGCCAGGTTTGGGTTGACCTATGCCGATGCAGATACGGTATGGCCGGCCCTCATGAGCTACGTCCATCTGGCCAAAGAGTTTCAATGCGACCAAATCCACATAGCGGACACGAATCTGCGAGATGGATTATTGAGCGACCTAGCCGTTCGCGATTCCTGGACCGCCGAGTTTCGCAATCAAATCATCCGATCAGCGATCAATCTTGGCAGAAAAATGTCGTTTGATGAGACGCATGCGCGGCATGTCGCAACGCTTTCGCGCAAGCTCTTTTCCGATTTGGTAGAGGAGCACCAACTAGATCAACGCATGGAACTGCTTCTCTATCTAGCGGCCTTGTTGCATGAAATCGGCTCCTTCATCAACGCCCGTAGTCACCACAAACATGCGATGTATATCATCCGCAACAGCGAACTGTTCGGCCTGTCTGTTCGGGATGTTCTGCTGGTGGCCCTCATTGTTCGATACCATCGCCGTTCCTCTCCGCAGCCAGATCACGAAGGCTATGCGACGCTCGATCGCAACGACCGGGTAGGAGTAGCCAAACTCGCAGCGATTCTGCGGTTGGCGATTGCATTGGACGAGTCCCGTTCGCAACGAATCAGCAATATTCGATGTCGCCGGGATGGAGATCGGTTGACGATCGCCACGCAAGGAATCGAAGATGTTTCACTGGAACAGTTGACCGTGCGTCAGTCCGGCGATCTGTTCGAAGAGATCTTTGGGATGAGTGTTTTTTTGAGAAGCGATGCTGGCTAACCTTTGCCGCGTTACTTTTTTGTTTTCTTGTTCTTCCGCTCGGGTACGGACGGGTTCCTCTTAGGCTTGCCATTGAGCCCATCGTTTGACTTGGAGATCGATCTAGAGCCTGCATCTTTCTTTGGCCCAAACCATTTCGGGAACAACTCTGCAAGTGTCTCCGGTGGCTTGGTCATCTTAGGTTTCGGTTTGTCGCTGTTCGTCGGATTGTTCTGTGACGATGTGACGCGCTGCTGCGGGCTAGCGTTTTTCGCGAGCGTCGCGATGATTTCATTAGCGGTGTTTTCAGGCAAATCGACGATCGACGCCTTCGGAGTAAATCGCTTGATGAGGAATCGCTCCACCAAAGACCAAGTCGATGAGGTGATGAAATAGATGCAAAGACCGGCTGGGACTTTGAAGAACAAAACACCCATCATAATGGTCATCACCAACATCATCTGTTGAGCCATTCGCGTTTGCTCGTCAGTGGCTTTGGGCATCAGCACCTTCTGCTGAACGATAAAGAGAATGATCGTGATAATCGGCAAGATGTTTAGGTAGGGCCCAAACCATCCCGAACCTCGGCCAGCAATGAACTCTGGCATCCAGGAATGCCAGTCTAAAAACATGTCTGGACCAGCCAAATTGGAACACCAATTCCAACCTGAGAAGAGAGGCTCTTGACGAAGACCGACGTCGACCGAGACGCAGCGGTACAAGCCGATGACAATGGGCAGCTGGATCAAGGCGGGCAAGCAGCCTGCAAACTGATTGATGCCAGCTTTTTTCATCAGCATTTGCTGTGCCGCCATCATCTTGCGAGGATCTTCTTTCAACGATTCTCGAAGCTTCGCCAGCTGTGGCTGTACCGATTGCATTTTCTGCGCGTTGACCGCCATCTTGCGACTGACAGGGAACATGCAGGACCTCACCAACACCGTTAGCATGATGATGGCGAGCCCGAAGTTGCTGGTCAAATAAAAGAAACCATGAAGGATGTATCCCAGTCTTTTGGCAAAAAAACCGAAGATATGCCAGCCATACTCCAGTGCGTCATCGAGCTTATAAGCCGAGAGTAACTCGGGTTCTTTTGGGCCTGCAAAGATTTGATAGGATTGTCGCCATTCACCCTTGGGTGCGATCGTGCTCGCGGCCGACTCAAACCAAAAGCCCACGTTGGCCGCTTGCTGCTTTGAGCTTGGCAATTTGTCGTAGTCTTTTATGTCGGAGTTGTAGACCACAGCTCGTGCGCGCTGGAGGTTCGTCATCGAGTCGGGTTCGTTTGCACCAGCAATCATGGCTGCCGTAAAGGCCTGCGTATCCAACCCGATGTACCTGACGTTCCGCTTGGCTGGACTATCCGCCGGGCCGAAGAGAGGCAAATCAGGATCGGTCGCGAAACTCGCAGCATGGGACACAATCGACCGCGTCGTGACCAGTGAATGGTTGGTAGCGCCGTCACCGACGATCACGTCGCGGGCACCCGCAGCGCTGAAGAAGTACGGAGAGATTTTGGTCGGATACCACCAGCCCTCGAGCGAGATTCCGTTGAGCCCTTCTTGCCGTATTGCAACTTTATGAACTTCGTCGTCCAAATTGCGAACAATCGTCGTCAGCTCCAAATGATACTGAGGAGCCGCAAAAGGATTTGAGTTCGATTCGGGTTTCGCAGGAAGGAGTCGATACTGCTTGACCAATTCGAGATTGGCTTTGATATTCGCCAGCCTTAAGTGGGAACGGAGAGGCATCGAGAATTCAACTCCCATTCCCTCGGCCATTTCCAAAGGTTTGACATCCCATCGACCTGTCAAAGTTCTTTCCAATCCGAGAATAAAGCGTTCCCCATCATCGATGGACGATTGATCGACAACCGCTATCGTCGTAGCGCAGGATGAAACTGGGTCATTCCCAGGCACTTGCTCTTCTCTAAAATCATCCTCTGCTCGCACTACATCCAGAGGCTTCTCAGTCAGCGTACAAACAAATGTCAATTCCGTACCGGTAGGCGCTGCTTTCATTTCCGGTTTATCGTTGGGTTCAACGATTTTCACTTGTTCGTCCGTCGAGACTTCTGCGAGTGGGGCGGGTGGGGCGGGTGGTGCGGGTGGTGCGATTGCTCCTCGGAGGACTTTGAGTTCCAGTGTTTGGCCTGCCGGCTGATTGCTTAATCGCTTGTCGAGTTTATACACCGACGGAAAGCCAGTCAGCCCATCCCATCCGATGATCTTGTCACCTATCCTCAATCCGACCAAGCTAGCGTCTTCCTGGCAAATCGCTTGTGAAGCTGCTGAGCCCTTGGGAACCGAATTGACGTCCAAGGACGAGGTTTCCTCCGCGAGGGCCAGATACCCCAGATAGCCTTCGCGTTCTTTGGAATGCAAGGAGCGGTAGGTGAAGATGCCCGGTTTCTTTTGGGATACCAGTTCGATTCGCTCGATGGATGCTCCCCGGTTATCGAGGGTCACCAACAGTTGATAATTGTCTTTGGGGTCCATGCTGCCCAGCGTGACCCGCTCTCGAGCAGGTTCCGTGGGAAGTGCAAACTCGGGATCGTCGGTCGCGAGCTTTTTCGCTGCTTGTAGGGCAACCTCAGCCTTTTTTTGTTTGGACTCGAGAGCCGCAAGCTCCTGTTTGTCCTGTTCTTTCTTGGCAATGTCGCGTTGACGCTGCATGCTGTTGAACAGCAAGAACATCGAAATGCAGATCAAAATCCAAGCAAATAGTTTTCTGTCCACTAACAGGTCACTCGCCAAAAAATAATTAGTTTCGCGATCGGAACGACAAATCTCCGAGATGCATTAAGTCCCGAATTGTCAGCCGGTTAGAGCGTTTTGGCTAGTGCAAATGCACTCCGGTTGAGCCGCGGCCGGATGGGCGTTCGAACCGCTTTGCGGGCTAAACAGATGGGCGTTCGAATCGCTGCGCGGGCTAAACAATCGCAGCGCCAGCGAAGATCGCTAGCAGCTGATGTCCCTGCAACGGGTCAATCGCTAGAAACCATACGCTGGGTTTTTGGGGTCGAAGTCGGCTTCCGTCAGCCCGACATTGAGTGTTAGTTTCTCGTAAAAGTACTCCTCCTCCAACTCGGGCGTCCCACCTGCGGACTTGGGCCACAAATAGCTAGCGTAGCGTAGCGGGATTTGCCGCTCTGTATCCATGTGGATTTGAGCCAGATAAAACTCGTACTCGACTTCTTTGCCATCGACGAGTGCTGTCGGCGATTCGTGAATGATCTCTAGCAAACTACAAGATAGCTCTCCAAACAGTACGCCCTCGCTGACTTTTACAATGGCTGGACCAAGCAAACGGTCCCTCTCTCCTTTTTCGATCAGCTTGAGAAGGAGTTTTTCAATCCCGATCTCGGTTATCGGGTAGCGATTGTCGCGCATGGCCATTTTGCTCAACGGAGCCATTTCAACTGCAATCATCCCCAACAACCCTCCTTCATGAGCGGCGAGTTTGTTGTTGTTTCGGCCCTGGCTCCAGATTACTTCACGCCCCGATTGGGCTTTGGGTTCTAGTGTTTTCAGGTAGACACATACCGGGCGGCCGACGGAATTCTCCGGAGTTACTTGGCGATACATGAGTTTGAGGCTCATGCGAGTGGGTGGCAGTAGTTTGCCATGAATCCGTTCCCTTTTAACTAGTTCGGCTGTGTAGTCTCGGTGGTGCATTCGATGGTTTGCCAACGCTGACTTGGCAAGCGTCAAGACCGGATCTAGCTCATGTACCGCATCGGATCCAGGCTTTTCTCGATCCAACGGGAATGGGACATCCAGCCCACTTGACTGATCGACCGTGTTCGGAGGCGTATCCATTTGCAGCCGAAACCAACGGATCGTCAAACCACCTGCCAACGCAACAACGAAACCCGCGATGGCTAGTCGTGCAATCCAAACTCGGTACCCTTGTCGAGCCACGGTTGCACCTCTTCCTTGGAAATAGATCTTGCCAGCTCGAAACCGCGGCTGGTGAGGGAAAAATCACGATGAATATGATGCATCACGAGCCCTTGTTCGCAAAGCGTTCGAAAACCTTCCAAAAATCGGACGGTCACTTCGGGAGCATGCGGATCCCGAAAAGCGATGGTCTGAGTTTCGTCAAGTTCGACATAGACGGCCAACATTCTTGATGGGGCTTCGAAGGCTGCATTGACCGCCTTGAGTTCGATCACTCCGCGGTCTCGAGCTGCTACCAGAATCGCCTGCGCCTCTCGCGACAAAGCAGAAACAGGAAGTGCCTTTGCGGTGTCGAAATTCACCATAGCACCGCTACTAAGCTGAGCAAGTGCGACTAGGATGGGGGCGCCTGCTCCCAACGCATCCCAGCTACCACTCAAATAGTTATCGAGCGGTTGGAGCTTGGTGACGCTCCGAATGGGCTTGCTGAAATCTTGCTCCATGGCGTGTTCGGCTTTGTGCGTGGTAAATTACGGATTGTCTGGGGTCGCAAAGAGAACCATAATCCTAAGCATTCTTGGTGGGGAAAATAGAGTCTTTTGAGTTTATCTTCCCGCCAATCCAAATGTTTCCTTTTCGGAGAATCTTCACATGGCCTTGGTTCCGCTTCGCAAAGTTCTTGATCATGCCGCCGAAAACGGGTATGGAGTGGCTGCATTCAATGTCAACAATATGGAGCAAATCCAATCCATCATGGAAGCCGCGCAGGAAACGAATTCGCCTGTGATTATCCAAGCGTCTCGAGGGGCTCGTTCGTACTCACAGGATGCATACCTGCGGCATTTGATGCTGGCAGCGGTGGAACTCTATCCGAATATCCCTATCGTGATGCACCAGGATCACGGTAACTCCCCCGCGACCTGTCTGTCCGCCATCGAAAATGGTTTTACCTCCGTCATGATGGATGGTTCACTGAAGGAAGATGGCAAAACTCCTGCTCCCTACGAGTACAACGTGGCGGTAACCAAGGAGGTTGTTAAGTTAGCACACGCGAAGAATGTTTCGGTCGAGGGAGAACTCGGTTGCCTCGGATCGCTGGAGACCGGTGGCGGAGAAGCTGAGGATGGTCACGGAGCCGAAGGGGTCTTGAGCCACGACCAACTGCTGACCGATCCTGAGGAAGCTTGCCGATTTGTTGCGGAAACCAAAGTGGATGCTTTGGCCGTTGCGATCGGAACCAGCCATGGTGCGTATAAGTTCACGCGTAAACCGGACGGTGAAGTCCTGGCCATGTCACGCATCGAAGCGATCAATAAACTACTGCCCAACACCCACCTGGTTATGCATGGCAGCAGCAGCGTACCTCAAGAACTGCAGGACATTATCAATAAATTCGGCGGTCAGATGAAACAGACATGGGGAGTGCCGGTTGAAGAAATCCAGCGAGGAATCAAGAGCGGTGTTCGAAAAATTAATGTCGATACCGATTGCAGGATGGCCATCACCGGCGCGATACGACAAGTGCTATCGCAACATCCCGACAAGTTTGATCCACGCGATTACTTGAAGCCAGCTCGAACCGCCATGAAAGAGGTCTGCAAGGCTCGCATGATCTCGTTCGGGCAAGCGGGCAACGCTAGCAAGATCAAGTAAAGACGATGCTGGCAAGCAATGGATTGCCTCACGCTCTAGGTTTAGTTCTACTTTGCAAGCGACACACTTTTGTACGTCGTCTCCCTCATTTTCAGGAACTCAAAACGATGCGTCAAGTTCTCTCCACTTTGACTTTGGGCTTGGCTTGGGCTGTAGGCCTGGCTGCGTGGTTGCAAAATCCTTCCATCAACGCGCAGGACTTTCCCGGTGCCGGCAAAGCTCTGAAAGTCCACGGTGGCTTTCAGTTCACCGAGGGGCCAACGTACAACGGCAAGCATTTGTACTTTACCGACATTCCCAACGATCGAATCATGCGAACCGATCTCAAAGGGAATCTCGAAATATTTTTGGAAGCTTGTGGCCATTGCAACGGACTGATGTTCGATGGCAACACCCGCCTTATAGCTTGTCGCATGGACGGCGAACTGATTTCGATCGATACGACCTCCAAAGCAGTCAAAACGCTTGCGTCGAACTACAACGGCAAACGCTTCAACGCCTGCAATGATTTAGTTATCGACAAGACTGGTGGTGTCTACTTCACCGACCCTCGCTATCGCGCCCCTGAGCCCTGGCCACAGACGCAGGAAGCGTTCTATTATCGATCCACCAAAGGGGTTGTCACTCGACTTGGGGACGATCTAGCAGCCCCCAACGGCATCATCCTGTCACCCGACGAATCCACTCTATACGTTCTGCCTAGCATGCAGAAACAACTTCACGCCTACACCGTGAAATCGCCAGGCGATCTTGCGGGCAAACGAGTACTATTTGAAGTAAAGCAGCCTGCGGACAAAGAAAACTCTGGTGGTGACGGCATGTCCGTCGACGTACAGGGAAACCTGTATCTCACAACCGATATCGGTGTTCAAGTGGTCTCGGCCCAAGGCAAGTTGCTCGGAGTTATCCCCTTCCCTGAACAACCCGCCAACTGCTCGTTTGGTGGCCCTGAAATGAAGACCCTGTTTGCAACTTGCCGAACCGGACTTTACGCGGTGGATATGCCGATTCCCGGTCATCTCTTTTCCGGCAAAGTGGAATAGATCGGTTTCCGGCAAAGTAGAATAGAACAGGTAAAGCACAATAGACCCATTTTCAGTTTTCCGTCTGCGATCGACAGTTGCTTGGTTGGATCGCGGGCACTTTTACCTTTTGATTTGTAACCTATCGGAGCTCGGCATGTCCTTTGTCCGTTCAATAATTCTGGCTTCTATCCCGGCGGTGGTGATCATTGCTCTCGTTTCAGCGTGGATGGGTCAGCCATCCACGGCTGTTGCTGCAGATAAGCTCGACGTTGGCTCCAAGGCTCCGAAACTCGATATCGAGCACTGGGTCCAGACCGGGGGAGGCAAATTGCCAAAGACGACCGAGTTTGAAAGCGGCAAAGTCTACGTTGTCGAGTTTTGGGCGACTTGGTGCGGTCCGTGTGTTCAAACGATGCCTCATTTAGCCGAACTGCAAACGCTCTACGGGGAGAAAGGGTTGCAAATCATCAGCATCAGTAGCGAGAAGCTGGATGTCGTCGAGCAATTTATGGACAACGAGATTGCGGACGCATCCGGTAAAAAGCAAAAGGTATCGGAAATTACCAAGGCATATAGTTTGACGACAGATCCGGACGGATCCAGCGAAGAGGCTTACATGCTGGCTGCCAATCAAGACGGAATCCCTTGTGCATTCATTGTCGGCAAGGACGCCAAGATCGAATGGATCGGCCATCCCGGCGAAATGGATGAGATCCTAGCGTCGGTTCTCGACGGCGAATGGGACCGCGACGCTTACATAGCGGAAAAAAAACTGATCGAAGAGATTCAAACAACTATTGGTGGGCTGACTCGCAAAAAGAAATTCCCAGAGGCTCTCGCGGCTCTCGATGGTTTCATCGCGAAAGCAAAAGATCCTCGCATCCAGTTCGGGCTCTACAAGTCGAAGATCGAATTGCAACTTAGCACGAGTGCCGTCGAAAGCGACGTGATCAAGACATTTGAACAACTCTTTGCCAGTTGCGCCGAGGAACCCTTGTTTGTTGGAGATGTGGCTTGGACGGCCTACGAGAAATTTTCAGAAAAGAAAATCAGAAGCAAACAGCTGATCCAAACAGCGATAGCAGCCATTCAGAAAGTACGGGATCGGGTCCAGGGAGCGGACCAAGCAAACCTGTACGATACGCTGGCTCATTTGCAGCATTCCATCGGTGAAACCAAACTCGCAATCGAGTCCGAAATCAAGGCAGTCAAGCTTTCCGATGAAAGTACTAAGTTGGAATTCCAGGCGTATCTGGACGAATTGCAAGCTGCTAAGGGAATCAAGAAGTAATGTCGAAACCGGTAGCCAATCTACCGATCGCGGTGTTGATCTCAGGCGGCGGAACCACGCTTAAAAATCTAATAGATTTTCAGCAGCGAGGAGACCTTAGCGTTGAGTTTCGGTTGGTGGTGAGTTCTAGAACGGAGGCCGCCGGCCTTCGTTTTGCCGAGTCCGCTTCGATCCCAACGGTGGTAGCACCCAAACGAAAGACGCAGTCACCCGCGGAGCACTCCGAGAGTGTTTTCGCACCCATTCGCAACTCTGGGGCCGAACTGGTTGTCATGGGTGGCTACTTGAATCACGTCCTAATCCCCTCCGATTTCGTGAATCGGGTCATCAACATCCACCCGTCCTTGATTCCGAGCTTCTGCGGTCAAGGGATGTACGGTTTGCGGGTCCACCAAGCAGCGATCGACTTCGGCGTCAAACTATCAGGTTGTACGGTCCATTACGTGGACAACCAATACGATCACGGCCCTATTCTTTTGCAAAGAGCTTGCGAAGTCCGTCCAGACGACACGGCTGAGTCATTGCAAAAACGAGTCTTTGAACTCGAATGCACGGCTCTTCCCGACGCGATAAAATGGATATGCGGCGGAGGATCACTCCTCGCATCCAATCCATCCACCCACATATGATCTGCCGATTGTTTAGCCTTATGAAATACCATTCCATTGCCATCGCCCTTTCGCTGCTCTCCTGGTCTTCGGTCTTGGCACAAGACGTTGTGACCACCGCTGCAACTCCGAGCGGAGCCAGTGCGACCGAAGCAACCTTCCTCAGCCAAACCCGTCAGCTAACGTTTGATGGGGTCCGAGCGGGCGAAGGTTACTTTAGCCGCGATGGCAAAGCTATGGTCTTTCAAAGCGAACGAGAGAAAGACAATCCGTTTTACCAGATCTATTGGATGGATCGTGTCACGGGGGACGTTGAGTTGGTCTCTCCTGGCTACGGAAAAACGACTTGTGCCTGGATTCACCCCGACGGTGACCGCGTTCTTTTTGCATCGACGCAGTTTGACCCAGAGTCCGCCAACAAACAAAAAGCAGAGTTGGCAGAACGTGCATCGGGCAAGGAGAGACGGTACGCCTGGGACTATGATGAGCAGTTCGATTTGGTGGAATGGAATCGCAAAACCCGTCAGTATAAAAAACTGACCGATGCAATAGGCTACGATGCCGAGGCCTCCTACTCCCCTGACGGTCAGATGATCGTCTTCTCCTCTAACCGACTCGCCTATCAGTCCACACTCAGCGAACGCGAGAAGACGTTGTTCGACATCGACCCTGCAACGGCACTGGATCTGTATGTGATGAAAAGCGATGGTACCGATATCCGTCGCATCACCGATGTTTTTGGGTACGATGGCGGTCCTTTCTTTTCACCGGACGGCGAGCGACTATGCTGGCGTCGATTCGCCGAAAACGGAGCAACCGCGGAGATCTATTCTGCAAACATAGATGGTACCGATGCCAAAAGGTTGACTTCCGTTGGAGCGATGAGCTGGGCTCCGTACTTTCATCCCTCAGGCGACTACCTCATCTTTGGAACCAACGTCAACGGATTCGCCAATTTCGAATTGTACATTGTCGATTCAAACGGCCAGCGAGAACCGGTTCGTGTCACGTCGACCGATGGCTTCGATGGCTTGCCGGTCTTCACGCCAGATGGTTCTGAGTTAGCTTGGACTTCGAACCGAACCGCCAGCAAGAAATCGCAGATCTTCATCGCCAAGTGGAATGACAAAGCCGCCCGTGAAGCGCTGGGGTTGAACTTCGAGAAGATCGATGGGAGCGCGAAACAGCCCCCATCCAACGTTCAAATCAAGTCGGCACAGGAACAAGCGTCCGCGGTGGCGAAGGCTAACGACGCCGACTATCGAGCAAGCGATATTGGCCGGCATGTCGATTATTTGTGTCGACCGGAACTTGGAGGACGCCTGACCGGTACTGCCGGTGAAAAACTTGCCACGTCGTATGTTGCCAGTTACATGGCTTCCTTGGGACTAGAACCGGCTGGCCGCGAAGGCTCCTACTTCCATACGTTTCCGTTCACTTCCGCTGTGGAACTGCTCAAGACCAACACACTTTCGTCGGGCGATAAATCCTGGGAGCTGGACAAGGATTGGCGTCCATTGGTCTTCTCGAAAGCGGGGACGATCGAGCCAGCCCCAGTGGTATTCGCCGGATATGGCATCATCGCACCGGCCGACAATGGCCAACCTGAGTACGATTCCTATGTTCATCTGGACGTTGAGAACAAGTGGGTCATGCTGCTACGCCAGATTCCCTCCGAGATAAGCCCGGAGAGGAGACAGCAGTTTGCTAGGTATAGTTCGCTGAGGTTCAAAGCCATGGCCGCTCGCGATCGAGGGGCCAAGGGGATCATTGTGGTCAGTGGTCCGACCAGTGGCGTTAGAAAGCAATTGGTCCCATTGGAAATGGATGGAACTCTTTCCGGCTCGAGCATTGCGGCGATCAGCGTGAGCGATGCGGTTGCGGAAGCTTGGTTTGGCAAGTCGGAAGAGAAGCTGATCGATCTGCAAAAAGAGCTGGACAAAGGTGACATGATGATGGGCTTCGATTTGCCCGAGGTGCGAGTGGGCGCCACTATCGAAGTGAAGCAAGTTAAAGGGGAAGGGGTCAACACCTTGGGGTTGCTCCAAAGCGGCGACAAACCGTCCAAATCGTTGCTGATCGTCGGTGCTCATATCGATCATCTAGGAACTGGTAGCAATGGCTCCAGTTTAGCACGCGATGAGGAGCGACAAGGGATGCATCGCGGGGCTGATGACAATGCTTCGGGTGTCGCGGCTATGCTAGAGATCGCACAGTCCTTGTCGCAGCAAAAACGAGTCGGCAAACTAACCATGGAACACGATGTCTTGTTCGCCGCTTGGTCGGGTGAAGAGCTCGGATTGCTTGGCTCTGCCGACTTTGCGGACCACTTTTTTGAACTGTACCCACATCTTCCGAAGGTAGAAGTGAACAACCGGCTGCATCCAACGGTCATCGCCTGTTTGAATCTTGATATGGTTGGACGCTTGAGGGACAATCTGGTTTTGCAAGGTATCGGTTCGTCTCCGATTTGGACGCAAGAAATCGAGAAGCGCAACGCGGTGGTGGGGCTACCGTTGACTTTGCAGAACGACAGCTACCTCCCGACAGACGCAAGCTCGTTCTTTATGAAAGGAGTACCGATCTTATCGGCCTTTACCGGTTCCCATTCCGAGTATCACACTCCGCGTGACACGCCCGAGTTGCTCAACTACGAAGGGGCCGCCCAAACGGCGCGACTGATGGGTTTGGTCGCGCGGTCGTTGGTAGTATCGAAGGAAGTCCCCGAGTTTCTAGACCAGAAAGCGCCCGAAGGTCAGGGCACCCGTGTTGCGATGACAGCAACGCTAGGAACCGTTCCTGATTACGTGCAAGGGGACTTCAAAGGGCTGCGGCTATCGGGTGTGACGGCGCAGGGCCCCGCATGGAAAGCTGGTATCCAAGCGAAAGACATTGTGATTGAAGTGGCCGGTCGAAAGGTAGAAAACGTTTACGACTACACGTATGCCATCGACGCGCTCAAAGCGGGACAAGAAACCGAAGTGGTGGTTCAGCGAGGAAGCGAAACGATGCGATTTAAAGTCACGCCCCAATCGAGACAGTAGTCTATTCTCCTTGAAAATTGCCGGTTCGCTTGGTCGCGGCTGGGTTGGCAACCGTGGGCGCCTGACTAACGGAAGAACCAGGGGTATCTGCAGTTGCCGAGGCCTTATCGCCGAGCATTTGCTCATTATTCAGAAGGGATACTAGTTCTCTCGGCATGCTGCGCAAATGCAAATCGCGCTGTGGAAACGAAATCTCGATTCCAGCCTCAGCAAACCTTTTGCGGATCTGAGAATGCAGATCGTGCCGTGTCGGAAGTCGTTGGTCGAGGTTAGCAAGATAGAACCGTGCCTTGAGGTCCAGCGTGCTGTCGCCAAACTGCTCAAAGTAGGCCGTAGGGGCTGGTTCCTGCATCACATTGGGGTGTTTGCAGCAGACTTCTCGCACGATTGTGCACGCTAGCTCCGGATCGGAATTGTGGGACACTCCCACTTGGATAATCATCCGATTCGTTGAATCCGAAAGGGTCCAGTTGAGCAATCGTCCCGTGATCAGATCCTTGTTCGGGATGATGAGCTCTTGCTGATCGAAATTGGTTACGGTAGTGGCCCGCATTCGGATTCGCGATACGCTCCCTGTCGTATCACCTAGCGTGATGATGTCTCCAACGCGGATAGGTTGTTCAAAGAGCAAGATCAAGCCGGACACAAAGTTGGCAAATATTTCTTGTAGACCAAATCCCAGACCGACTCCGAGCGCGGCCACCAACCACTGGATGTTGGACCACTTTACCCCAATGCTATTGAAGGTCAGAGCAATGCCCAGAATCAGAATCGTGTACCGCGAAAGGGACGCGATTGCATACCGAACGGCGTTCTCGATCGGGAGATGCTGCAGCAATGCGATCTCCAATAGGCCGGGAAGATTTCTGGCCGCAACGATGGTCATGATAGCGATGGGAACAGCGAAGAAAATCTGGGCGAGGGTTACCTCTCCGATTTTCACCCCCTCCAGCACGCTAACCGCTGGCAGAACGCCCGACCAGATAAAGGCCACGGCTCCGATTGCGGCAAAGATCAGAGTACTACCGACTAACCGGATGGTTTGAGCGTTGATTTGAGCCAGATCGGTGCGCGCATCGACAGCCAGGGCCGCTGCGTTGAGGCTGTTCGATACCGCCCCACCTGGTTCCCGTCGTCGCGCCTCCTCGAGGCGTTGCCGAGCCTGTGCCACGACAATCTGCCGGCGTCTCAGCAACAGCCAGCGGCGTATCAAACTCGACAGCAACAAAAGACCGATCAGCGTGATGAACGTC
>Ga0105044_10004983_pt1 | contig 18272 bp, 20 predicted proteins | sample MAT01_FD_78092 | JGI IMG/M metagenome (GOLD analysis project Ga0105044, IMG submission 78092) | Freshwater microbial communities from Lake Fryxell liftoff mats and glacier meltwater in Antarctica - MAT-01 | ecosystem: Environmental > Aquatic > Freshwater > Ice > Liftoff microbial mat | place...
CACAGCCGTAACACACGGCTGTTTCGTCATTGTAATGCTGTTGAATCACCACATCTGTCACGTTGAACACCAATCCTGGTGGAATTTATTGGTGCATGATATCAGACAGGCATTAGGGGAACCATCGTATTCTTGGGGGGTGTTCGGTGCAGATCAAGTTGCAATGAACAAAAGCTCATTCGATTTTTGATGCGACAGCGCATAGGTCTTCGCTTGCTGCATCTCGTAGACGTGCGTTTTGTACGTCAAAAGCAAGGCTCTCAATGCCTCCTTGCTCGGTATGCCATCGTCTCGATAGGAGATGACGAGAATGCTGTGGCGATGGCGCTGAATCAACGCCTCAAACGCCTCGTAAATAGTCGCTGGACTATTCCAGCGGGAGACGATGCGTTTGAGCCGCTTGTGTTTGCTCGTATGGTCGATCTTTTCCGCCCAACGCGCATAATCTACGAGACCTTCCAGAAAATGATAGAAGTCTCGGTAATCGACGCCGATGCCTTTGCGATTGAGATAGGGCGGATCAATATACACAAGGTCGGCCCCGCTGGGCGTGTCTAAAGCATCCCGCTGGAGGGCTGTATTCGGCTGCCCATTGTCAAACACAGCGCGATTGGCCTCAGCAGCAAATGTGCGAAAATGCGTCTCAAACGGCGTGTCCCAGGTGGTTTTATTGCCAAAGCTGCGCTCAACGCGGGCCGTTCGCATGTAGAGATTGGCGCGGTGGAACAGGTTGTAGGGGCGTTTGGCGATACAGGCCTGGAATAGCGCGAAGCGGGCCAGGGCTTGTTTATAGGGGTGGCTCAGGACATGGTTGATGTTAGAGGTCACGCGATCAAGCCAGATATTTTCATCGGCGGTGAAATAAATGTCTTTGAAATTATCCTGTATAAACGTCGGATATGTTAAAGCCTCATCGACATGCAGGATGCGTTCAATCTCATCCTGAGACAGTGTTTCGTGGCTGTTCTCAATCAGCGCGAGGCCGATGCTGTGATTGAAGGCTAAAACATCGTTATAGATAACCTGTTTCCCCGCGTTTTTGAGCCTATGGCTCACAACGCCTGTCCCCCCAAAAACATCCAGCACAGATGTAAATTCCAGATCAGATATCATCTCTGCAATCCATTTGACCAGCGTGCGTTTGCTGCCCTGATAGCGGGTTGAAGGGAAGGGGTGATTAAACATTTACGATGATGGGGGTGGAAATAGGGCGACAAAGCCCCTCTCCCGCGAAGTGGGAGAGGGGTTGGGGTGAGGGATAATGATCCAATTGGTACACGGGGAACGTCTCAGGGCCGTTGTTTGTAGCGCGTGATAATATCGTCTTTGTCGGCCTTAACGGGCGGCTCGCTCTTGATGATATCCTGGCCGACTTCGTACAGATTATCCACCATCTGGCGCGGAATAATGCCAAGCTTGACGGGCTTATCCATGTAGATGGCTCCCTCGCCTTCCAGGGGAATCGCCACCACCATCCGCAAATCGGAGAAACTGGTATTTGTGAGGGGGGCCTCTGCCGCGCTCGTCACGACGTTGTTGGTGATGATCGCCTCATTGGTATCGATGGAGCGCCGCACCGCCACCGACATGAGCAGATTGAAACGTGGCGACTGGCGAATATCCTCATTGAGGTTCACGATGTCCAGGATGTTCATCTGTTCATCAACGGCCATCCCGCGATCACACGCGCCAATTTCCATTGCTGCATTCAGAAATGCCACGATCAAATCTTTCCGCATCGTGCCAACTCGCTGTCTCATTCGGATTTCTATCGACCTGTATTCTAGCCGATTGTTTCTCGTTGTGCGAGAACGATTTGTATAGGGTTGAAACAATTTCCCAACGATTTAGAAATATCGCCCGCGTTCATCCGCCCAAAAGCGATGAGAAAGCTGTATCATCAGGCTCGTGATGGCTTGTCTTCCAGGCGGCGGCGGGCGCGGATCTTCAACTGTTCGATGAAATCGACAGCCTTTTGAAACTCGCGCAGCTCCTCGCTCTCACTGACAGTGAGGAATCCTGTCTCGCTCTCCGTCAGCAGATAATTGAGGCGCTCCAGCGTGGCCGCCGAATGCGTGAAGCCGACAATCTGCCGCAATGTGGGCGATGACGTAATAAAATCGAGGATTTCTTCGTAAGCGGCTTGCATGAGAAATACCCTCCTCTAAGGCTCAAGGTGGTTGTGATGGAGGAAAGCTTTAAAAGACAAATGATGAGATAGGTCTTTTGGGCGCAGCACGCTACGCCCCTACGCGGTATTTGTAGGGGCGAGTCATGACTCACCCGGTTTGATGATGAAAACACCCATCATTTGAAGTCTTTTCCTTTTCCCCATGAGAGTGGTGATCCCATTGAATCACCTGTCACTCAGAGTATCTCTTCAGGATGTATGCCAGCTTAGAATGGCCCGAAAAAATAGTATTCCATGATACGGCGCACCAGCGGCGCAGCCACCGCCGAGCCTTCGCCTGAATTCTCCACCATCACCAGCACCACGATTTCGGGATCATCTTTGGGCGCAAAACCAATGAACCAGGCATGGGACATTCTGCCGTTGCCCGATGGCCCATCCTGCGCCGTGCCTGTCTTGCCGCACACGCCAATATCCAGCAGCGGCGATTTGCGGAAGACATACTCTGCCGTACCGCGCCTATCGGTGGTGACCATGCACAGGCCGTTGCGGACGTATTGCAGCGCCTCCGGTTTGACGCCAAAGGTGTTATTGACTTCGGGCGCGGCCAGGAATGTGCGCTGATCAAGGATGCCTTTTTCGCGCACGAGGCGCGGGCGCATCTGTGTGCCATCATTGGCGATGCCCGCATACACCCGCGCCATTTGCAGCGGCGTGACCTCCAGCGGCCCCTGTCCAATCGCCATTGAGATGGCATCCGAATATGACCAGGGCAGGCCGTAGTTGGTCAGCATCCAGGCCGGGTCGCCAATCGTGCCTTTCGCTTCGGGAATATCCGTCAATCCGGTGTAGACGCCTAGCCCCATGCGGCGGGCATAGGAGGGCAGCAAATTCGGGTCTCTGGCGTTGAGTTTGAAGCCTGTCGTATAGAAGAATGGATTGCAGCTTTGCATGAGCGCGGTTTCCACCGTCACCGTCCCATGCCCGCCCGCCAGCCAGTCATAGCGCGTGTCATCCTGATACTGCCAGATGCCCGTACACACATATTTTTCCTCGCGTGTCATAACGCCCGAATCGATCACGGCTGTGGCATCAATGACCTTCATCGTAGAGCCTGACGGATACAGCGCCTGCACAGGCCGATTGAGCAGGGGCAGGCGCGTGTCTTTGGCGATGTCTTCCTGGGTGGCGCGGGCGACAGACGGTTCAAGCATGGGGAAGGGCGTATAGGCGTTGCCGTTGTAAGTGGGATAGCTGACCATCGCCAGAATCTCGCCCGTCTTGATGTTCATGACGATGGCCGACGCGCCTTTGGACGTTTGCGCCCAACTCGCGCTGGCTCCCACATAGGCTTCGCCGATGCTCCGCAGCACATACTCTTGCAGCTTGGAATCAATCGTCAGCCACAGACTCTCTGGAATCTGCGATGAGCGTTCGGCCAGCACACGGATGCGCTGACCGTCCGGCGCGACCAGCATGAGACGTCCGCCGGGTTTGCCGCGCAGGGTTTCATCCCAGCTCTGCTCAATGCCGCTTTTGCCGACGATGGTCTCCTGATTGAAGCCGGCTTTTTCCAGCGCGTCGATTTGATCTTTTTCAGGGTAGCCGACTGTGCCGAGAATCTGCGGCATGAGCGACCCAAACCCGGCAATGTAGCGGCGCACGGGCCGCTGCGCGAAGGTCGCGGCACAGTCGCGTTCCAGATCGGCATGGCGGCGATCATACGTGACGGTATCAATCGAGCCGACATCCGTCACACAATTGTTGCCTGCCTGATTGAGAATCGCCTGGATGACCTCAATCGGGCGACCCGTCGCTGAGACGGTGGTGGTGATACAGGTGGCAAGATCAGTCGGGATTTTGTCTTTGATGATATTCACGCGCACCCAGATGCCATTTTGATCGGCCAGCGGGATGCCGTTGCGATCATAGATATTGGCCCGCAGCGGTTCGCCCGACTCAAATTTGAGTGCAGCCCCATTGCCCATCTCTGGGAAGACATCGCCCACCGACCATGCCACGCGCCACGCATTGGCATGTCCATCGAGGATGAGATTGAGCGTGCGGTTGGAGTCGGTAAAATCACCGAGCAGATTGGTCTGGAAGGTGACGTCATACACCATCTGCAAGACGCGATCTCCCTGCCGCCCCAATGTGAGAATCTTGGCGCTGAGGGCCGCCATCGTCATCTCGTTCTGCGCGTCGTTGTACACCTGCTTGAAGGCATCCAACGATATCGCTTCCTGCGTATCGAAGCTGATGAGGCGGTACATGCCGTCAAAATCCTGGCGCTGCCATGCATCCAGGAACAGGACTGCTGTGCGCTGTCCGGCTTCAATATCAATTGGCGCAGTGGCAGAGGCGGCCAATGTGGGCAGCACGCTTAAATTGGCGGGATCGTTGGGCGCACACGCCACCAACATGAGCATCAGGACAATGACGAGGAGAGATGGTATCCGCCGCACGGCTTAAGCCTCATAGAAGTCGATATGACTTAAGCGTGCAACAAAATACAGCGCTCGTCAAATGCAAACCCGCCAGAGATGACCCATCAGGCCCAAGCAACCAAAAATAAACTCTTTTCAATCGGAATGAAAATCATCCGCCAAAACCGCTATAATCAATGTCCATCCATATCCGAGGATAAGAGACCGTTATGCGTGCCATTACACGGCTCGAACTTGATAATCTACTGATTGAAGCCAAAAAACTGCCGCGCAAACGCACCATTCTGCGCCTGCATGAGCATCATGAGCCTGTTCAGCGCATGGTCAATGCCATCCAGCCGGGCAGCTATCTCCCACCGCACAAGCACGAAAACCCCGATAAGCTCGAGCTGTTTACGGTGCTGATTGGTCAGGTGTCGATCATCCAATTCAATGATCTGGGCGAAATTGTCGAGGTGCAAACCATGAGCGAGAACAGCCCAACGCGCATGGTCGAGATTGCGCCGCGTCTGTATCACACGGTGATCGCGCATGAACCCTCGGCGCTGCTGGAAATCATCGAAGGCCCGTATGATGTGGAGACGCACAAAAAAGTCGCATCCTGGGCACCGCGTGAAGAAAATCCCCGCGCCCGCGATTATGTGCTGTATCTGGCCTCGATTGTGGACAATTGGAAGCCGCGTGTGTAGTTCGGGTTGATCTCCTTCACCCCAACCCCTCTCCCACTGTGCGGTAGAGGGGCTTTTTCTCCTTCGCGTTCCCTGTGAGAGAGAAAGGCGTAGTGAGGCCACACAAGCATTTTGTTTGGCGGAAGCAAAACGCCCCGTGTTTTACACGGGGCGTTTGTGTAGGTCTGATGGTCGAATTATTCGTGCGTTTCGGCGTGCAGTGCCGCCTTGATGCGGCGGGCTGCCTCCTGCGCTTGATTGAGCAGGGTATTCTTGCGGGCCTGTTCGATCAGTTCGTGTTCGCGCTGGCGATGCAAAATCAATGTGGTGTATTCGAGTCCTGTGCCGTTCATGTGTTTCCTCTAGTGCTTGCGGACATACCATACCCTCAGTATAAGGGCATTTGGGCATATTGGACATATCCGTCACCACAACTCTCTGTTTATTTTACACAATCTTAATCTGTATTGCGTTTCTCTATGCAGGCGATTGACAGCGCCAATACCTGTCTTTTATCGAACAAATGTTTAGTTTTCCATGTGTGACGAGATGAATCAAAAAGGGCATCACCAATGTCATGCCCTTTTTGGCGGATATAATTGTGACGCTTATCCCTGAACTGGCAGCAGCACAAAACGCCCATAGGCCACGAACAGCGCCAGCAGCAGCAGGACAGCATTGCCGCCAATATTGGAGTATTCACTGCGACGAGCGTGGGTGATCATCGCGCCAATCATGGTCAGGATCAGGCCGACAGCTGCCAGCGGCGTGAGGATCGGCAGAATATTCGTCAGCATGGGGAGAATTAGACCGATCCCTGCCAGGACTTCAAGGATGCCAATGATGCGTATCTGCATCGGCGAAAAATCTTTGACCCATCCGCCCATTCTCTCAGCGAGTTTTTCGATGGGTTGAGAGGCTTTCATAAATCCAGCCATCAAAAAGAGCAGGGCGAGCAGGATTTGCACGATCCACAAAGCGATATTCACGATTTTTCTTCACCTGTTGTCTGAACGTCACATGCTGTTTAGGAACAGGAGTTAAATAACACAAGCATTTGTTTGATTTGATACGCTGGACTACAGAAGTAGATGCAGAAGTTATTCGATACTCAATCCTTAGAATGATAAGGAGAACTATAAAATCATTCAACCAACAATATTGCTGTTATGTCGCTTAACCAACAAAAGGTGAAAGATGTCGCTTAAAGACGCTTCACCACTCGGACGGCTACAGCTATTAGAAAGGAGGTACGCCTTTCCCCACCGGGTTAAAACCCGGTGTCCCCAGGCGAACATTTTATGGTTGATTTTGGGCAAAAACGAGGACACGGCGTGCCGTGTCCCTACAAAATCGCTCGTCGTGATCCGTAGGGGCAGGATACATCCTGCCCACGTTGAATTCTCTACAAATCATCAGGGCGCGATATATCGCGCCCCTACAACGGCCTTTGTCGCATGGATAGGTGAATGATTACTTTTGTTGCCGCATACACACTCTACAAGGGGCAAGGAGGAGCAGGACGGCGCAGAAAGCCCCTCTACCCTTGTGAGAGAGGGGTTGGTGAGGGGTACATAGCGCCCCACGAGACGATCATTCCTTGCCCGACACGGGCCGAAGCACCCGCGCCGGATTGCCCGCCGCAATCACGCCGGGTGGCACATCGCGGCTGACGACGCTGCCCGCGCCGATCACGCTGCCTGCCCCAATCGTCACGCCCTTGAGAATCAGCACCTGCATCCCAATGAACACATCATCGCCAATCGTCACCGGGGCGCTGCGGCCTGCGGTGGGATGTGTCTGGCGCTCAATCGGATCGAGCGGGTGAAAATCCGTATCGGTGATGAGGCTGTTGGCCCCCATCAGCACGCGCTGGCCGATGCTGATACGGTCTTCGCACACAATCGCGCCGCCCGTCATGCCAAAATCATCGCCAATGTGCAGAGCGGCGTGGGCGCTGCGTGTGCTCAAGATGCAGGCGTGGGTGGGGCCGAGCGGATTGCTGCGAACGCTAGAGCGCAAATTGGCCCGCGCCCCGATGATGAGCCGACTCTGACGATGTTTCTGCCACAGCGGGAGGCCGTAGAAGCGCCAGCCTGCGCCGATCTCGATGCCTGAGCCGCGCAGACTGAGCCACGCCAGCGGCAGCAGCAGCAGGCGCTCGATTTCATTGCGGGCCTTCCAGGGCGTGGCCCAGGCATCGCGCAGGGTGGGAGAGGGAGAGACGGGCATAGAAAAGCATTTCTGTAGGGGCGCAGCGTGCTGCGCCCATGATCGAGATTATTGTTTTGGGCGCAGCGTGCTGCGCCCCTACACAAAAATAATTGATGCTAGAAATGTCTTAGAGACCGTTTGATAATGTAAAATGTTATGCATGATTCGTGTAGGGACAGGGCCTGCCCTGTCCATTTTCACGCGATGAACGGACAGGGCAGGCTAGAAATGTCTTAGAGGCCGTTTGATAATGTAAAATGTTATGCATGATTCGTGTAGGGACAGGGCCTGCCCTGTCCATTTTCACGCGATGAACGGACAGGGCAGGCCCTGTCCCTACGCCAAGATACATTTTGTTTGTAACGAATGGCATTATCAAACGGCTTCTTATTCATCCCCGAACGGCCAGGGCGCAAGCAGCGGCGACAGACGCACCGCCCCCTCCCGAATCAACTGCTGGTTGCCGCTGTAAGGCAGATCCACCGCGTAGACGGGCCGCCCCTGGGCGAAGGCCGCCCGCGCCGCATACATCGCGCCGCCATCGAGTTCGGTCTGCACCACGATCACGGTGCGGCTGAGACCGCTGATGATGCGATTACGCGCCACCAACTGCGAACTGCTCACATCAGCGCGGGGCAGGACTTCGCTCAAGAGCAGGCCGTGTGTTGTGACCTGCTGCGCCAATGCGCGATTCAAGACCGGATAGACATTCAGGACGCCGCTGCCCATTACGGCCACTGTGCGCCTGCGTGCTGCCGACAGCGCCCCCAGATGCGCCGCCGTATCAACACCGAGCGCCAAACCGCTGATGATGGTTGATCCCTCGGAGGCCAGCCGCAGCGCCAGCCCCTGCGTGAGCGCGTGCAAATGCTGTTCAGGGCTACGCGTCCCCACAATCGCCACTGTCTTTGTCCACAGCGCGAGATGGGGTTTGCCCAGTGCGAACAGCACCGGCGGGGCATCCTCCACATCAAGCAGCGGCGTGGGATAGGCGGGATGATCCGGCGTGAGAAGCGTGACGCCCTGACGCGCCCAGGCATGGAATTGCGTTTGCAGTGCCTCCAGATTAATTGCGGCGATGCGCTGCGCGGTCACACTGCCCACGCCGTGTACCTGTTTCAGTTGGGCGGGCGAGGCGTCTAGAACGGCCTGTGCGCTGCCAAAATGCGCCACCAGCGCTCGCAGGGTCTTTACACCGATATGAGGCTGCAAGGCGAGGGCTGTCCAGGCGTCCATAGAGCTAATCTTGTTGATAGTATTCGATCAGGGAGAGGAGCATGGCATTGATGAAGGTGTTGACCTGTCGCAGCAGGGTTGCCCAATCGGAGGCGCTGCGCGGCTGTGTCAGTTCTGTCCAGGTCAGGACGGCGTTGACCACAAAATCGCTGAAATAGAAGAAGCCGCGTGTGGCCTGCGGCAGCGTGAGATTGTCGCCGCTGAGGACGCGAGCATACGCCTGTCCCAGATGGATCGCCTCGCTGAGGCCGGAATCGGGTGCGCCGCTGCTGAGATAGCGGCGAATGGCGTCCAGCACCTGTCGTCCGGTCTGGCGCAGCGCCTCATGATTTTGCGGGCTGATGGCCGTGTACCATGTTGCACCGATCAGATGGCCTTCGCCCACCTGCATCCGCGCACTGCCGAGGGCGTTTTGCAGGATGACCTGCACTTCAATCGGCTGCAAATCGGGCTGGGTATGGGCATAGCGCACGAGCGCCTCTTTGCTGAAGCGCCGATGTTTGCCAGCGGTGCGGCGCGAGGGAATCTTGCCTTCATCGGCCCAGTTGCGGACGGTGGCCGGATGCACACCAAGCAGCTCCGCCGCTTCGCTTAAACTCAGCCAGTCTGTTGTCTCGTGTTTGGTCATGAAGCTCAGATTCTATACGTGACGTTATATGTCTCACTATTGTAGCGCGAGAGGGAGAAAAACGCAGGCGAGAGTTGCGGGTTGGCACAGCGGCAAAAAGAAGACGATAGAGGTGATGGGCGCGTCGGCAGACCGATGAAAGCTTAAAACGAGACGCGCCGGACTCGCATTAGATACGCTTGACAGCGGCTTCAAGGCATTCTGCGCCCTGCGGCCCGACCACCAGACTATAGCGGATGCCTGCCGGGACGATCAGGCGATCACCCGTCTTGAGCGTATAGCGATGATTTTCATCCGGGAGGTTGACTTCAACGGAACCAGCGACGATGTAGACGATGCGATGGAAATTATTGCTCGTTGTCGGGAACTGCTTGTTGGGTGTGCCGTTCCAAGCGTAGGCCCGCATCCCTTCTTTTTCCATCATACGTGTAATCAGGGATGTGGTGGGATGTTGGCTGCCCTGCCACCGTGTGACTTCCGCACCAGTAATTTTGATCATCACGTTCTTAACTCCTTCGATTTTGACGATGATAAGGCCGCGTTTGCTAGTACGCTAGTCCTTATTGCGAATTTCCTCACATGTATCAGATTGTATGAGGAAATCCTGATTTGTAAAGCGGCTGAAACGGTTATAATTTCGTTTATAAATTTTATCCATCACTCATTTTGTGCGATGAGCGATTTTTCCAGCAGCCAGCTCGGTTCACGCACACGCCGTGTGATGCCCTGGTGATCGACATAATCCCAATCGCTGGTCTCTTGGTCGAAGATGGTGTAGCCGTAGCGTTCATACAGGCGCAGCGCCCCGTTGTTGTTCTTGGCGACGGCAATCGTGGCAAACCTGAAATGCCGCGAGATGAGAATCTCCTCAGCGGCTTCGATCAAGCGCGAGCCGATGCCACCGCCGCGAAACATCTCCATGACTGCGAATGAGTACAGATAGGCCCGCCGCCGCCCATCGGCAATCAGATGATTGCGGCTGTTGAGCAGGATGAACAAGCGCCCGATGGGGAAGCCGTTGCAGTCGGCAATCAGCATTTCGCGCTTGCCCTGATGATATTCATCGTAAGAGCGGCGGAAGAGATTGCGAAAATGCAAATACGATCCAAACCATTCCAGTTTGGGCAGATCATCGGCCTGGACGGAGCGAATGGTGATGGGCAGTGTGAGTTGAAAGATGTTGAGCTGTTCGGTCATGGTGTTCTTGGGCGAGTGGGTTAGAGTTCGGTTGGCATATCCTGCGTACTATAGCGCGGATTAAGAGGCCGTTCTATACTTTCTCCCAAGTCACGCACCAACAGGGAGGGACAACTTGGCGCGTATCGCCGTATATCCTGCTTCGCTCGATCCGATTCACCTCGGTCACATTGATATTGCTGTCCGTGCGGCCAATATCTTCGATCATGTGATTGTGGCCGTGTACGTCACCCCCAAGAAGAATGTGCTGTTCACGGTGGAGGAACGGGTGGCACTCGCGGAAAAATGCTTTGAAGGTTATAACAATATCGAAGTCGCCTCGTTTGCGGGCCTGACAGTGAGTTATGTGCAGCAGGTGGGCGCAATGGCGATTGTGCGCGGGCTGCGCGTGTTTGGCGATTTTGAGTTTGAGTTCCGCATGGGCATGGCGAATAAAAAATTGGCTCCCAACATCGAGACGGTTGCCATCCTTGCGGATGAGAAATTCATGCATATCAGCAGCAGCACCGTGCGCGAGATTGCCGAGTTGGGCGGCAACGTTACGTCGATGGTTCCGTCGCATGTGGCACAAGCGCTGATGGAACGCTATGGTACGATGTCAGGCTGAGTTTTAATCACATTAAATGCTGTAACCCTGAGATCAGGGCTATAAATGCTGAAAGGGGATGTTCTGTGGATATTCAACATTTAGTGGATCGCTTGGAAGACCTGATTGACGAGGGGCGGCATCTCTTCGGCACAAAATACACCATGATCGACGAAGAACGCGCCCTGGAAATTATTGACCAAATGCGGATTTCCATCCCGGAAGAGATCGAAAAATCCGCCCGCATTATGCAGCAGCGCGAACGTATCCTGTCCGAGGCGCACGAAGAAGCGGCCCGCATCGTCCAGCAGAATCGCATCAAGGCCGAGGCCATGATGGACGAAGATTCGCGTGTGACAGCAGCGCTGGCCCGCGCCGAATCGATCAAAGAGCAGGCCCGTCAGGAAGCACAGCGCATCACCAACGAGGCCGATCAGTATGTGCTCGATCAGCTCAAGCGCCTGGAAGGACTGCTCACACGCAACCTGACCGAGGTGCGTAACGGCCTTCACGTCATGACGGAAGCGCCTGCCGCCACGCTCACACCAAGCATCAATCAGCCCGTGCATATTCCCGCCCATGCCGAGCGCGAGATGGTCGAAATCGAAGACGAATATTATCAGGCCGGACAGTAGGGCGAAATCGCCTTTTTCCCACCTCCCCATACATCCCTTTTCAGGCATGGTCGCAAGCGCGAATCGTGCCTTTGTGCATTTTAGAGATAAGCCCTCACCCCCGGCCCCTCTCCCACTGCGTGGCTAGAGGGGAGCAGGACAGGATTACAACCCCTCCCTGGCCCTCCCCACTCCGTAGGGAGGGAAAAAGCCCCTCCTTGCGAAGCGGGGAGGGGTTGGGGAGGGGTTGTTGTCCCTACGGAGTGGGGAGGGCCAGGGAGGGGTTCTACACATATTGGAGAGCTTTTATGGACGATTTATCCGATGCAAAACCTATTGTGGACACGTTTATGCTCTGGGGCGGCATGATCGGCGGCATCACGGGCCTGATCTTCCACCTTTTCTATCCGATTGCCCTGTGTACGCTGTGCGGCCTGTCGATCAATGTGGCGATTGGCGTGCTGCTTGGGCGACTCAATGCGTCTGGATATCTCCGCGTTATCGATCATTTTGCAGGAGCGGACGCGGCGCAGCTTGAGCGCTCGATTCGCATGACCGCTATCACGATCACCTTTCCGATCAGCCTGGGCCTCTATTTTTTGACGCTGCTGCCGTATGGCCTGGGTTTATCACATCCCCTGTTGACGATTTTCTTCTGGGCGGCGCTGCTGGCCGCTGCTGCCACAGGCATCGCTGTGTGGGGCTGCCGCTGCATGGTGCTCTATCCCACCAAACGATTATGATCCCCTGACCTTCTTTTGCATATCAGCCCTATTTCTCGGTATTCTCTGCGTAATCTGAGGAGGCGATGCCATGCGGTTGATGTATCTCACGGGCGGTGTGATGGCGGGCCTGCTGCTGGCAGCGGGCGTGGTTGGCGTCTCATCGTTTTTGTGGCTGGCTCTGCTCACGATCAGCATTGTGCTGCTGTATTTTGGCGGGCGCTCCTGGCTGCCCCTGGGCCTGTTTATGCTCGGCGTGGCGCTGGCGGGCTACCGCTGGTTGGCTGTGCCGCAAACGGCGGATATTCAGCGCTATCTGGGGCGCGGCACGCAAATTGAGGGCGTCATCAGCGACGAACCCAAGCTGACAGACACCTCCGTCCAATTCCGCCTTGAGACGCAAACCATCTTCGTTGAATCGCAGACCCTGCCAACCAATGGCGCAGTGCTGGTGAAGTCCCCGCGCACCTCGCTCGTGCAGTATGGCGATCATGTGCGCGTCACGGGCCTGCTCGTCACCCCCGCGCAAATTGACACCTTCAACTATGCCGATTATCTGGCGCGCACAGGCTTGTACGGCCTGCTGCAAAACAGCATCGTTGAGGTCATCGACAGGCAACCGCCCGCGCCGCTGATGGCCGCGCTCCTGAGCTTCAAGCAGGGGACGCAGGCGCGTTTGTCGCAATCGCTGCCCGAACCCGCCGCCGGACTCCTCAATGGCATCCTCACGGGCAGCGAGCAAAATATCTCGCCCGATCTCGCCAATGCCTTCGCCCGCACTGGCGCGGCGCACATCATCGCCATCAGCGGCTTCAATATGGCCCTGCTGAGTGGGCTGATCATGCGCCTGTTTCCGCCGATTGTGGGCAAGCGGGTTGCAGCCCTCCTGGGCATCCTGATTTTGCTCGTGTATACGCTGTTTGTAGGGGCAGGCACAGGCGTCATACGCGCCGCCCTGATGTGCAGCCTGCTGATCGTCGCGCCGCTGCTCAAGCGTGAGACCTTCGTGCCGGCTTCGCTATGTGGGGCGGCCTTGCTCATGCTGCTGCTCAATCCCTTTATCCTGTGGGATATCAGCTTTCAATTGAGTTTTGGCGCGGTGATGGGGCTGGCACTGTTTGGCACGCCGTTCGCGCACGGCTGGCGAGGGCTGTTAGAGCGCCTGCTGCCGCCGAGTCTGGCCCGCATCGCAGACAGCTTCACGGGCGAGGCGATTCCGGTGTCGCTGGCGGCGCAAATCTTCACCCTGCCGCTGATCGTGCTGTATTTTCAGCGCTTTTCGCTCGTGGCCCTCATCGTGAATCTGCTCGTGCTGCCATTCCAGCCGATGATCATCTATCTCGGCCTGTCGGCGGCGCTGCTGCTGTGGGTGATTCCGTCGCTGGCGCAGGCGCTGCTGTGGTTTGTGTTTGTGCTGCTCATGCTCACAATTGGCGTGGTGCGAGGCGGGGCGCGGTTGCCGTTTGCGGATGTGCCGTTGTATATCGATCCGCTTTTGCTGGTGCTTGGGGTAGGACTTATCGGAGGAGGGGCAATGGTGCAGGCGGTGCGGCCCGATGTGATGAAGCGGTTGACGACATTTGTTCGCAGTCGGCCCGTGTGGATGACGGCGGTGACGGGCGGCCTGTGTGTGGCGCTGCTGCTGTTTGCGATTGGCCTCAGCCGTGCCGATGGACGGCTGCATGTGTGGTTTCTGGCGCAGGGCCACAGTCCCGCCGTGCTGATTCAGACGCCCAACGGGGCCAAGATTCTGGTGGATGGTGGGCGCTATCCGTCGCGTCTGCTCACGGCGTTGGGTGATCATCTGCCGTTTTATGATCGGCATATCGATATGCTCATCATGACGCAGCCTGACCCATTTGATATCGGGGCGCTACCCGCTGTGCTGGAGCGCTACAGCGTCGGCACAGCCATCAGCAACGGCCAGCCGCAGCAGGATGAGGCAGTCCAGGCGTTCATTGCGGCCCTGGGCGAAACGCCGCGTGTCGATGCAAAGGCGGGCTATCAGATGGCGACCAGCGATGGCGTCACGATTGCGATTCTCAATCCGACGCAGCGCCCGGCCCTGGGCGACAGCCTGGACGAAAACGGCCTGATTCTGCGCGTGACATACGGCCATATCTCATTTCTGCTCACGGGCGATGCCAGCCCCGATACGCTCATGCAGGTGGGCGCGACCTATGATCTCACCTCGACGGTCTTATCGCTGCCGCAGCATGGCGCGGCCCGCAGTCTCACACCGGATCTGTTGGCACTGGTGCAGCCCTCGCTGGCTGTGCTGCAAAGTGATCCCGCCAACCTGCGCGGCGACCCTAACGAGTCTATCTTAAGGCTAGTAGAGGAACGGGGCATCCCGCTTTTGCGTACTGATTTGAGGGGTACAATGCACCTATACAGTGATGGAGACCACCTCTGGTCTCTGGAGGAATGAAGATGGTCGACGAAACGCCCGATACACCGACTCCCGAAACGGAGACTGACGACGCCCAGGCGGAAGAGCGTGCCATTCCCCGTCTGAGCACACCGACTGAGCCTCAACGTGAGCCGACGCCCTCGCATTCTGCGCTTGAGAAAAGTGATCCCGCGCCGAGCATGTCTGATCCAGCCGTTCCCGAACCCAAGCCTGAGAAGAGCGTGACCAACGAAGCGCCCACGCCCTCGCATTCGCCGCTTGAGGCGAGTGATCCCGCGCCCATCCTGACTGACCCGATCCACCGCGATAAAGAGGCGACGGGAGAAATGCGGGCTGTCAAGCCCACACTGCCTGAGACGCTGGAAGATGATCCGCCCGTGATCATCGATGCGCCAAAAGATGCAGCCCACTCTGCGTCTGAGACAGCACCGTCGCCCGCTAAGATCATCGCCAACGCGCAGGAAAAAGCCGCCGAGATCGTGGAAGATCGCGTGAACCAGAGCGGCAGCGTGCGTCAGGCCAAAAATGCCCGCTATCAAGCCATCCAGGAGACGAAGGCCACCAATGCCGCGTTTGAAAAGGCGGCAGATGAGGTCGGATCATTTGTCGATAAGCTGGAAGGCAATCTGGGCGTCATGGATTTCCTGCTCGATAAAGAGCTGACCGACCCCGTTGAGCAGGCGCTACAGGCCAGTCCCTCATCCGCCGCGAATACGCCCGCCACTGCCACGACTCCCGATCAAGAGTCGCCGGAGTGGAAGCGGCAGGCCGCAGAGCTGTATGAGCAGAAGCGCCAGCAGGAGCAGGCGCTGATTGAGGGCCGCCGCGCCAGCACTGAAGCCCTGATTCAACAGCGCGGCTCCAATGATGAGCAGCTTAAAGCGGGGCGCGAAGCTCTGGAGGCGCGTTTGCGCGAGGAGCGAGCCGCCAGTGAAGCCCGCATGAAGGCAGATCGTGAGGCGATTGAGGCCAAGCGCCACGCCGATCAGGAACGACTGCGGGCCGAACGGATTGCGATGGATGCCCGCCTGAAAGAGGAGCGCGATGCCAGAGACGCCGAGCGCCGCGCCAGCAAAAAATTAGGGCGGGACGATTAAAGGTTGGTTTTGCGGTGGGCGACCTATGGGTCGCCCCCTATGCACCAACTTAAGCCAATCCATCTTTTAAGGACATTGCTCGCCGCGTTGTCGGAGGCTAAAGCCGTCCGCCTACAGCGACAAAGCCCCATGAATGGGGCTACAAACGCGCCTGCGTCCGCGCCATGAGCCCCGTTTACGGGGCTTCTGGACTTTGGCTCTTTGACAAATGCTCTTTGAGCCTGCCATACTCATAGGAGAGCCAAGCAGCACTAAATGACTTGGCTCGATCAGCGGAAATGGAATTGGCCCTGAGACATCGTACATTTGAGCTAAAAGACTCTCAAAACCTATCAGCCTTTTCTTCCATCCGCTGACTTTAATGCCAGTTACTCGGTAACATCGGACAACATGGCAAAAAATCACCCTAAAAAAGCATCTGAACGGGTGAAACGTCCGTCTCGGTCTAAAAAAGGGCCAAAGCCCATGAGCCCCGTTTACGGGGCTTGGTACTCCCTAGACAGACGGCTTTAGCCTCTGGTGAGAGCGGATGCCGCGTGCTGATCAGAGGCCACAAAGTTGCTGTCTATGGGGCGCAGCACGCTGCGCCCCTACAATCACGTTGCATTGACAATTACAAAATTTATCCCTGTCGTGCCGCTGTCAGTGCCTCCAAAAATGCGCTGTGAATTTTGCCGTTTGTAGCGACATAACCACCTTTGTCCTGGCGCTGCGGGAGGGCCTCGCCTGCATAATCGGTCACGCAGCCGCCCGCTTCTTCTATCAGCAAAATGCCTGCCATCACATCCCAGGGATTGATGCCCGCCTCCCAGAAGCCATCCAACCGACCTGCCGCCACATACGCCAGATCGAGCGCGGCGCTGCCCAGGCGTCGTTCGCCGCGAATCAGAGGCACGATAGCCGCCCATTCGCGCAGATTGTTATCGGGGTTGGTGGCGCGATCCGTCGGGAAGCCGCTGCTGATCACGGCATCGATGAGATGCATTGACTCGGTGACGTGAACGGGGCGGCCATTCATCCATGTGCCGCCGCCTTTGGTCGCGGTGAACAATTCGCTTTTGGCCGGGTCATAGATCACGGCCAGCAGTGGATGCCGATTTTTTTCGGTGAGGGCGATGCTGGTGCAAAAATGGGGAATCTTGCTGGCAAAATTGGTCGTGCCATCGATGGGATCGACAAACCACAGATACTCAGCCTCAGCCAGCGATGCGCCCTGTGCGCCGCCCTCTTCGCCCACGATGTGATGCGTCGGGGCCAGCGCTTTTAAGGCCGCCACGATGTAGAGTTCGGCCTCTTTATCAGCCGCCGTGACCAGATCGATCTTGTTGGCTTTGGTTTCGGCGTGGATGGGGGCGGCATAGTGGCGCATGACAATCGCGCCTGCCTGCTGTGCAATATCAATGACGGCGGGGAGGAGAGAGACGATATTCAGCGACATAAGGGCCAATGATCCTGATGAAATGAGCAGACAGCGGCTGATTGTCGTCTTATGCAGGGGTCTTGGCGAGGCTTAATTGTGGGTGTGCTAGACGATTATTGTGAGGGGGGAAAGCAATATCGAAGAAATTAACGAGAGTCATCCCATTCGTCGCGCAGTTGGTTCACATACTCCTGGGCATCGATTCCACTTGCGATGTCTGCTCCAATCGCGCCAAATTCGAGGATACTCCGCTTATGGGATGTATCGATACTGGTTTGCTCAACCAGCAGCGCATGAATCAATCGCTGGCGATCTTGCGAGGACAGGGTGCGGATTTCTTCGAGGAGCGTTTCAACGGTCATGATCATCCTTTCTAACTCATGGCCTATTATATCATGCCTGCCCACACGCAGTCTTGACCCTCACCCCCTTTAGACCGTATAATCGGCAACGCTCTATGACCGATGAGTTTCAATTTGGAGTATTCAGGATGGGGCCTCTCCCTAAGCGCAAGCTTTCTAAATCTCGCTCACGCAAACGTCGTGCTCACGATGCACTGACGCTCAATCACCTGTTGGTGTGCGAGAACTGTGGCGAATACCATGTCGCGCATCATGTGTGTGCCAAATGCGGCACGTATCGCGGCCAAGCAGTGCTTGAAGTTGAAGCCAATTAGTTCGCTTCAACACTGACGCAAAAAATCGTGACCTTGAAAGCACGATTTTTTCGTTTCTAGCACCAGTGATCCCCTCACCCCCGTTGTCCTTGTAGGGACATGGCACGCCATGTCCTGTTTTGGCACGCCATGTCCTGTTTTGGCACGCCATGTCCTGTTTTGGCACGCCATGTCCTGTTTTGGCACGCCATGTCCTGTTTTGGCACGCCATGTCCTGTTTTGG
>Ga0105044_10004985_pt1 | contig 18268 bp, 16 predicted proteins | sample MAT01_FD_78092 | JGI IMG/M metagenome (GOLD analysis project Ga0105044, IMG submission 78092) | Freshwater microbial communities from Lake Fryxell liftoff mats and glacier meltwater in Antarctica - MAT-01 | ecosystem: Environmental > Aquatic > Freshwater > Ice > Liftoff microbial mat | place...
CGGGCGTCGAGTACCTCGCCGAGTTCGCGCTGTCGCTCGCGTTGCTCGCGTTCTGCGTGCGCGTGTTCGGCCCGGTCGAGGACTGGGCCGCGCGCCGGCGGGCCCGCGCAGTTGCCGAGTCGACTGGTCCCGCAACTCCGTACGGAGTCAGGTAAGTTCGTACGGGGTTGCTGGGAAGTGGAAGCGCATCGCAACCACGTTGCAGCAACCCCGTACGAACTTACCTGACTCCGTACCCCGGACGCGGCACGGGCGAAGTCTCGAGTGCGCCGAGCTCGTACGTCGCGGGCCCGAGCTTCTCCGTCGAGTTCAGCGCCTGCTCCCACGTGATCGCTTGACCGGTGTAGGCGGCCATGCGGCCCATGATCGCCATGAGCGTGCTATTCACGGCCCAGTCCGCGTCGAAGCGCTGCGGACCGTTGCCCCGGATGCCGGCGAAGAAGTCCTTGTGCTCCTCGACGTACATGTTCGTCGTCGGGCCTTCGTAGATCCACGGCGTCACGCCCTCGATCGCGTGGTGCGGGCCCCAGCCGTTGATGTACGCGATGCCCTTCTCGCCGTAGACGTAGTCCGTGTTGTCGGTGGGGCAGTTCTCCCACTGGCGAGCTTGGAGGAACGCGCGGCGGCCGTCTTCCCACTCGTACGTCACGCCGAAGTGGTCGTAGATGTTGCCCGGGTGCTTGTCGGAGCGTTGCGCGCGACCACCGACGGCCCAGCACACGGCGGGCGGCTCGTTGTTCATCGCCCAATTGATCTTGTCGACCGAGTGACAAGCCTGTTCGACGATGTGGTCGCCGCCGAGCCACAGGTAGTGGAACCAGTTGAGGATCTGGAACTCCATGTCGGTCATGCTCGGCTTGCGCTCGACGAACGCATTCGGGCTGCCGTTGTAGGTGGCGTACACCGTGCGGACCTTGCCGATGCCGCCGTCGAGGATCTTCTGGTAGATCGCGCGCTCGGGCAGGCTCGAGCGCCAGCAGAAGCCGGACATCAGCGAGAGCTTCTTTTCGCGCGCCTTCTTGGCCGATTCGATCACCGAGCGCACGCCGGGAGCGTCCACGGCGAACGGCTTCTCGGCGAAGACGTGCACGCCGGCGTCGACCGAGGCCGCGATCTGCGCCGGGCGGAAGATCGGCGGCGTCGCGAGCAGCACGGCGTCGACTCCCGTGGCGAGCACCTTCTCGAGCGCATCGAAGCCGACGAAGCGCTTGTCCTTCGGCACGTCCGCGCGGCCGACGTACTTCTCGGCGAGATACTTGCACGCGGAGTCGATGCGGCCCGCGAGCACGTCGCCGACGGCCACGATCTCGACGTCCGGATCGGCGTTCAGCGCATCGCCCGCCGCTCCGGTGCCGCGACCGCCGCAACCGAGGAGACCGACGCGGATCTTCTCGTTGCGCGTTCCAGCGGAGTCCTGAGCAACGGAGCGCGATGCGAGGAGAGCCGAAGCGGCGGAGGCCGCGACGAACGTGCGGCGATCGAAGTGCGGGGACGTCATCGGGGGCTGGTCTTCCGGAAGAAGCGCGCGCCGAGCGGAGTGCGGCGCGCTGGAGCTCCGAGTCTAGCGCTCCAGCGCGCCTCTGGGTCACAGCGCTGCCATCCCTCCATCGACACCCAGCGAGGCGCCGTGGACGAACGAGGCTTCGTCCGAGGCCAGGAACAGCACGGCGCGCGCGACCTCCTCGGGTGCGCCGAATCGCTTCATCGGGACGCCGGCGATGATCTGCGCCGCCATCGCCTTCGTCGTCTCGGCGTCGAGGCCCATCCGTCCGAAGATCGGCGTCTCGGTCGGCCCCGGATTCACCACGTTCAGCCGGATTCCGCGCGGCCCCAGCTCGAGCGCGAGCGAGCGCGCCAGTGACGCGACCGCGGCCTTCGTCGCCGTGTAGACGGACGAGTTCGGTATGCCCATGTCCACGACCGAGGACGCGTTGATCACGATCGACGAGCCCTCGCGCATGTGGGGCAGCGCCTTCTGGATGGTGAAGTAAGCGCCCTTCACGTTCGTGGCGACGAGGCGATCGAAGAGCTCCTCGTCACTGGCCTCGATCGGCAGGAAGGCGCCGGTGCCGGCGTTGACGAAGAGCACGTCAGATGCGGCCCGAGAGCTTCGCGGTCTCGGCGATCACGCGATCGATGTCGGCGAGCTTCGCCACGTCGGCTTGCACGACGATGGCGTTCGCGCCGATCGAAGCTTTGGCCTGCTCGAGTGTTTTGGGGTCCCGGCCGGCGACGACGACGCGCGCGCCTTCTTTGGCGAAGGCCTGCGCGGCCGCGAGGTCGATGCCGCTGTTGCCTCCGGTGACGAGCGCGATCTTGTTCTGGAAGCGATTCGAGGCCATGTGAAGATTCTGGTTCGTAACCGTGGTGGTTACAGATAAGGGAATGATGAAGAGGGGAATCGAAAGTGGTGTGTCAGCGGGACGCGGAGGCGGCCCGCCGCAGGAGGTCGGCGATGGTCGTCTCGTGCAGGCGCTCGAGCATCGATGCTTCGGCCCGCGCGAAGACGCCGCCCAGGATCTCCTTGATCGCGCAGCTGACGAAGCAGACGCGGTTCTCCTGGTTCTCATGAACGTCCAGGACGCCGTCGGGTTCGACTGCGCGAAAAACCCGGTCCAGCGTGATCTTCCGCGGGTCGCGCGCCAAGCTGTATCCGCCGTTGCGGCCTCCGCGGCCCTCGACGAATCCCACCTGGACGAGCATCCCGAGGATGCGGCGGACGACGACCGGGTTCGTGTTCACGCTGCCCGCGATGTTCTCCGACGTCCCCGATTCCGGCGCTCGGTGAGCGAGGGCGACGAGGACGTGGCAGGCCACGGCGAAACGTGTGCTGGTCGTCATTCCGTAACAACGGTAGCTACGGAATCTAGATACCGCAAGCGAGCCGCCGAAAATGTTCCGTCAGGGATCGCACACCACGCGGAACCCCGCGAATGGGCCGTCGGCGAGCCACCAAACGCTCTTCGGGATCTGCGGGTCGGTCGAGTTGAACGTGGGGTCGTCGGGAAGCCGCGCCTCGACAGCGACCTTCTCGGCCGGGTCCTTGAACGACCCGCCGCGCAGGACGCCCTTTCCCTCCGCGCCGACCGTCCACTCGGCCGCGTTGCCGCGCACGTCGTGCAGTCCGAAGGCGTTCGCGGACTTCTTGCCCACGGGCTTCGTCGTCGCTCGGCCGCGTGTCTTGGAATTCGCCTGGTACCACGCGCTCGCGTCGAGCGCGGCCGCCTCGATCTCGCCGACAGCTCCGCCGCGCGCTGCGTGCTCCCACTCCGCTTCGGTGGGCAGACGGAAACGCTGGCCGGTCCGCGCCGAGAGCCAGCGACAGAACTCGCTCGCGCCACGGAACGACACGGAGATCACCGGGTAACCTGCGTGCCCGAAACCGCGGTCCATCAGGATGTAGGGCTTGCTCGGCCGCGCGAACGCGTCGGGGGGATCCTTCTCGGTCTCCGCGCGCTCCATGGCGAACACGAAGGCGTCGTACATGTCCCAGGTGATCTCGGTCGTCGAGGCGAAGAACGGTCCGAGCGCGACGCGCGTGCCGTCGGCGAGCGTACGTTCGCTCGCGGGAATCGGCGCGAGCGCGAGCTTCGCGGTCGTACCGGGCACGAGGATGTCGAATGCGGCGAGCGCGGATGCGACGGGCGTTTCGACTTTGAATTCAGGCACCACCGGCTCAGGCACCACCGGCTCAGCGACGATGGACCCAGCCACGTTGGACTCGGCGACCTGCGACTCTGAGCTCGGCTCAGGCGTCGCGCTCGCGTTCCCCGCGGTGTGCGCCGGTCCCGCCGCCACGGGCGCGTTCTGGTCACGCCGCGCCTCACTGGGCGCCTCGACGGCGCGCCCAGTTGCGGCCTCGTCGGTACGCGGTGTGCCGCACGCGGTCGCGCAGACCGCGGCGAGCGCGAGGAAGACCGTCTTCCTCGCCGTGAGCGTCGTCCTGTGCCTCATCGGTTGCAGCGCTCCGCCGGAAGCGGAGTCGAAGTTCGAGTTCTCACGCCTCGCCATGGGTGTCGAGACGCGCATCGTACTCCACGCACCCTCCGTCGAACTCGCCGCGGCCGCCGCGGATGCGGCCTACGCCGCGATCGATCGGCTCGAGCAGTCCTTCAGCGACTGGCGCCCGGACAGCGAGCTCTCGCAGCTCGCGGAACGTGCGGGTTCCGGGCCCGTCCCGGTAGCGGACGACCTGCTCGACATCCTGCGGCGCGCGCGCGCGATCTCCGCGGCAACCGACGGCGCGTTCGACGTCACGGTCGGGCCGCTCGTCGCGCTGTGGCGCGAGACGCGGCGCACGCGCGCGCTGCCCGACGCGATCGAGCTGGAACGAGCGCGCGCTCTCGTCGGCTGGCGCCTGGTCGAGCTCGACGAGGCGCGTCGCACCGTCGCACTCGCGAAGCCCGGCATGCGCCTCGACCTGGGCGGCATCGGCAAGGGCTACGCGTGCCAGCGCGCGCTCGAAGTGCTCGCGAGCCGCGGCCTCGAGCGCGCGCTGATCCAGATGGGGGGCGACATCGTCTGCGGCGCGGCGCCGCCCGGCCGCGAAGGGTGGGACATCGACGTCGGCGGCGCGACCCGCAGCGTGCACGACGTCGCCGTCGCGACTTCCGGCGACAGCGAGCAGCACGTGGAGATCGACGGCGTCCGCTACAGCCACGTCGTCGATCCGCGGACGGGGCTCGGCGTGATCGCGGCGAGGCAGATCACGATCGAAGCCGCCGACGGCGCGACAGCCGACGCGCTCGCGACCGCGGGTTCGCTGCTCTCTCCGCACCTTCTCGAGCGCGCTCTCCGGTGTACGGATGCGCGGCGCCTTTCCCGGTGATCCCGACGCCTTATGTCAGCAACTACTAATTCGACATGAGTTAGTTGATTGCTGCATTCAGCCCCGATCTCTATCGGATTCGGCCCGAGCGCCTCGCACACGGCGACGGTCGTCCTGACTCCGGCTACCTGTCGGCCAGGACACAGGAGTGCATGTCCAGCTCGCGCCCTTGCAGCGACTCGTGACTCCCGGCTGGAAGTTCTCCTCTGCCTGTCGAACCGCGGGACGCTCGTCGTCGCAGCATGGAGCCGCAGTTCGGGACGGGCAGTGCTGCCTGCGACGCGGTGATCGACGAACGGAGACGACGACGATGCGCTTCATGGTGATGGTCAAGGCGACGAACGATTCCGAGGCGGGCCAGATGCCGACCGAAAACCTCCTCACGGCGATGGGCAAGTACAACGAGGAGCTCGTCAAAGCGGGCGTGATGCTCGATGGGAACGGGCTACACCCGAGCTCGCGCGGTGTGCGCGTCCAGTTCTCAAGACGGAACCGGACGGTCGTCGACGGCCCGTTCGCCGAGACGAAGGAGCTCGTCGCCGGCTACTGGATCTTCCAGACGAAGTCGCTCGAGGAGTGCATCGAGTGGGTCGAGCGCTGCCCGAACCCGATGAGCGGTCCGAGCGAGATCGAGACCCGGCGCGTGTTCGAAGCCGAGGACTTCGGGAAGGAGTACACGCCCGAGATGCGCGCGCGCGACGAGCTCATGGCGAAGGACATCCTGAAGAACCGCAAGTCTTGACCTGAGCTCCCGTAGCGGCAGACCGAGGACGACGTCGAGCGCGTTCCGGCCGACGACGCGGAGAGCGTTTCGCCCGATGCAGCCGGAGCGCTCATCGCACGGCTCTCGCAGCAGGAGCGTGCGAGCGTCGTGTTGAAGGACGTCTTCGACTACTCGCTCGAGGAGACGGCGGACGCCCTTTCGACGACCGTGGGCGCGATCAAGTCGGCGTTGCACAGGGCGCGTGGCAGCTCGCCGATGGACCCGAGTCGGACCACCGTGTTTCGAGGATCATGCTTGCCCCCCCCAGCAGCGAGGTGTGGCGTCGGTGAAGACAAGCCGGATACTCCGGCTCGCACTCAACCAAGGCGTCTTCCCGTTCACCGCCGGTTTCCTGAAGGATCCATAGCCATGCGTGCCTTTATCCACTGTGCTCTCGCAACAACTCTCGCCGTGCACGCGATCTCGGTACACACCGCATGGGCAGACGCCACCGACTGCGTTACCCTCGGGGAATGCGCCGAAGGCGTCACCTGGGATGTTCAGGTTGGAACGACCCATACGACGGTCACCGTCCATCATCCCAACGAGGATCCGGTCGTGGAAGTGCACCCGAACGACTCGACGACGAAGACGAACGGTCACGGAGTGAGCGTGAAGCCGTCGGGTGGTGGGGAATGGGGAGATGTCGTCAACTGCCAGGGGACAACCTACGGTTGCGCGTGAGTCTCGGCCTTCTCTGAAAGCCTGCAACGCAGGGCGTGCACTGGCTGCCGCCCTGCGTTCAACATGTCGGCCCATTGAGAACCGGAGCGGGAGATGATGAAGCATAGTGGAACGCGAGCGAAGTCGATCGCTCTCTTCGTCTTCGTCGTCCTGTGCGCGGCGCTTGCGTTCGTCCTTTTCCCGACCTCGTCGCGCTCGACGTCGGAGGTCGAGATAGCTCCCAGTTCCCGGCTGGGCCCCTCCGCAGTGGAAGTGAAGCTAAATTCGGAAGGCGTCGTCGAGTCGGAACGTCGCGCATCTGGCTCCGAGCCGAATCTGCCGGCAGCGACGGAGGGCACGCCACCATCGATCCGCGTCTCGGGGCGCGTGATCGATCTCGATGGAATGCCGATCAGCGACGCGATCTTGCGCTTGGTCGTTGCTTCGCTCGACATCCAGAGTCCAGGCGCCGGATCGGTGCGAATGGTCAGCTCCGATGCGAACGGCGGGTTCGAGTTACAGCTCGAATTGTCCTCCGAGTGTGAGGTCATGCTCTCCGCGAGCGCCGTCGGCCACGTCGACGGCAGTTGGACCTGGCTCGTCGGTAGGAAAGCACTGCAGAAGGATCTCGGTGACGTCCTGCTCCTGCCCCTGGCTCGGGTGACCTGCGTCGCACGCGCTCAGGACGGACGCTTGATTTCGGGGCGCGGTTGGGCGGTCGTTGCGGAGCAGGCCTCGTTGTCGCTGGCCGATGGGCGCAGTCCGCACGTCGTGCGAAGGCAAGCCGATCCGGCGTCGGGGCACTTCGTGTTCGATTCCGTCCCGGCCGGATTGGTGTCGTTTCGCCTCCAAGGCGGCCACGGGGTGTCGGTCGGCCACGTGCGTTTGCAGGTCGAAGCGGGTCAGGATCACTTCGTGGAAATCACGAGCGACTTTCCCGAGCTCCTCGATCGCATCCACGTCCGAGTGATGTGTCGGCCCTTCGGCTCAGTCCAGGCCAAGGAACTCGCATCCGTTCATGCCGAGGACGCGGTCGGCCGTCGCTATCACGCGCAACCGCCGCGCGAGGGAATGCCGTGGTACTGGATCCCAGGTTGCTCCGACGGTGAGCACGTGGTTCGCGTCGATGGGCCGGCCTTTCAACCCTGGTCGCTCGGTGGCGTCCGCCCCGGCGACTTCGTCGCTGCAGAGATCGTCGGCAACGTCAGCGGGCGAATCGTCCTCGTTCAAGCGAGCGCTGTCCGACCGCCAGAACAGATGGAGTTGGAAGTTCGGATGCGGGGCCCTGATCGCAGTCCAGCACCGAGGACGATCCTCGGCCAGCCGACGGACGCCGACGCCGTTTTCGATGGCCTGCTACCCGGCACTCAGGACTGGGTCTTGCGCGCTCGTGGGGTCGGATGCTGGTTTCTGCCAGCTCTGGACCTCGCCCCAGGTGAAGTGCGCACGCTGCGCCTCGACATCGGAGCGGTGGCGAACGTGACCGGCGCGGTCGTCGAGCGCGAATCGCGGCGCGCGCTGGGAGGTGCGCGAGTGGAGCTGATCCCCGAGCCCGCTCCGGGGCGATCGGTTCAGGCCGTTGGGAGCGGCGACGCGCTGATGTCGACCGTTTCGGATTCTGCGACGGGGAGATTCCAGCTGTCCGGTGTCGCGACGGGGAGTTATCGCGTTCGCGCCGCCCTGGGTCCGCTGATGCTCTCGCGTGAGGTCGGGATCGACGTCGTGGCATCCGCGGCAGCGCCCGATGTCGAGATCGAACTCGATGCCAGCGGAGGCATCGTCGGCCGGATCCGGGCTGCGCCGGACGCGCAGTTCAATGGTCTCCGCGCGCTCGTCACGCCGTTGGCCCATGAGCTCACACCGGACGGCCGCGTGCGCGATCCTGTACTTCGCTCGCGCGTCGCGGTCGCGGTGACGGCTGACGGGACTTTCCGATCCGTGCCATTGCCGTCCGGTCCTGCGCGCGTCGCGCTGTTGATGCCCGAGATGACCGTACCTTCCGGTGCAGGAGGAACCCTGAGCACGGGCGGCGGCTCGATCGACCTCGGAGTCGTCGATGTCGAGCCAGGGATCTGGCATGCGCACGAGTTCGACGCGAGCACGTCCTTCCCAGGCACCGTCGAGGTCCTTGCGCGTGTCGATGGACGCCCTGCATTCGGGCACGTCGTCGAGCTCCAAGCGGATCGGGGAACACACCTCCACCCCAAGGCGGGCGCCGTCGTCACACCGAGCGGTCGCGTGACGCTCGGACCGATCGCGAGCGGTGACTACGTCGTTACGCTTCGGACTCCGGATGCAGGCTGGGTCTCTTCCGTACAGCGCGTGAATGTGCGGCCCGGAGCGGTTCTGCAGGTCGAGGCAACGATCACGGTCGAACGAGACACGCTGACTCTCGTGGATCGGAATGGGCGACCGACGCCGCACGAGGAAGTGCGAATTCGTGCGGTCGGATCTCCGCCACCGAGTGGAGCCGAATTCGTGACGGACGATGGCGGGATGCTCCGTCTCTCGCTGCCACCGGGGCGCTACTCGATCGCGCGCGGCCTGGGAAGCGGCATCGCGACGCGCACCGAGTTCGCCTGGCCGCCGGGCCCCGAGCTGGCGAGTGGACTCCTGCTGCCTGAGTGAATGCTCTGGTTATCCAGGCGCGGCGAAGATCGTCGCTTGCGTTCCGCGCTCACAGCGCGCGCATGACGACCTGCACTGCGCGCGCGTGGTCCGAACTCGCGACCGCGAGCTCCACGTACGGGCTTCACGAACTCGGCGGACAGCCGTCCTTCGGGCGCACGTAGCCGGTGATCCCGGCCTGCTTCAGCGCCTCGACGAAGCGCGCGAGCTCGCCGCGCGTTCCTTCCATCACGTACTCGAGGCCGTCGCCGTCGGTCATCGTGAGTACGTCGTCGAGCGCATGTCGGGAGGAGCGTAAGAGTCGAAAACGCCGGCACGCGCTCGCACGCATGTCGGCAGAGGAATCGTCTGGTGGTGCGCCGTGCAAGCGCGCCGCGCTAGCGCGCCGTAGCTCGAACGTCCTTGCGCGTCTGCTTCTTGCGGTCCATCTCGGACAGCATCCGCTTGCGCAGACGCAGCGTCTTCGGCGTCACTTCGAGCAGCTCGTCGTCCTCGAGGTATTCGAGCGCCTCTTCCAGCGACATCACGTGCGGCGGCGGGAGCTTCACGTTGTCGTCCTTGCCGGCCGAGCGGATGTTCGTGAGCTTCTTCTCGCGGCAGACGTTGACCCCGAGGTCGTTGTCCTTGTTGTTCTCGCCGATGATCATGCCTTCGTAGACGGGCATGCCGGCCGCGATGAAGAACGTGCCGCGGTCGAGCAGGCCGAACATGCCGTAGGGGACCGATTCGCCGGTACGGTCGGCGATCAGCACGCCGTTCTGGCGCATCGGCAGTGGGCCGCCGTCGCGGCGCCACTCCTCGAAGACGTGAGACAGGATCGCCATGCCTTGCGACAGGGTCATCAGCGCCGTGCGCGCGCCGATCAGGCCGCGTGACGGGACGAGGAACTCGATCCGCGTCCCCGCGGGCGTCGGTTCCATGTGCGTCATCTCGCCGCGGCGCTTGCCGAAGTACTCGATGATCTTGCCGGCGTGCTCGTTCGGCAGCTCGACCACCGTGCGCTCGTACGGCTCGTGCAGGTGGCCGTCGATGTCCTTGAGCACGACGCGCGGCTTGCCGACCGAGAACTCGAAGCCCTCGCGGCGCATGTTCTCGATCAGGACGCCGAGGTGCATGACGCCGCGGCCCTTCAGCTCGTAGCCGTCGTCGCTGCCCTTCTCGTTCAGTTGCAGCGCGACGTCGCGCAGCGCCGCCCGCTCGAGGCGCGTCAGGATCTGACGGCTCGTGACGAACGTGCCTTCTTGTCCGGCGAACGGCGAGTTCGAGACGTAGAACTCCATCGAGATCGTCGGCTCGTCCATCAGGATCGCGGTCAGCGGTTCCTGCACGTCCGGCGGGCACAGCGTGTCGCCGATCTTCATGTCCTCGATGCCCGCGACGACGGCGATGTCGCCGGCGTGCACGATCTCGGTGGCGACGCGCTGCAGGCCTTCGTAGCGGAAAAGGCCCTTGATCGGGGCGATCACGGCCTTCGAGCGGTCGGGGTGACACACCGCGACGCGCATGCCGTTTTTGAGGACGCCGCGACGCACGCGACCGATCGCGATGCGACCCAGGAAGTCGTCGTGGTCGAGCGTGGCGGCCTGGAACTGGACCGGCGCGGTGTCGTCCTGCGGCGGCGCGGGCACGTGCTTCAGGAGCATGTCGAAGAGGGGCTCGAGGTCCTTCTTCTCGTCCTTCATGTCGTGCATCGCGTAGCCGTCGCGACCCGAGCCGTAGACGACCGGGAAGTCGAGCTGCTCGTCGTGCGCGCCGAGCTCGATGAAGAGCTCGAACACGAGGTCGAGCACTTCGTTCACGCGCGCGTCGGGGCGGTCGATCTTGTTGATCAGGACGAGCGCGCGCAGGCCGTTCTCGAACGCCTTCTTGAGCACGAAGCGCGTCTGCGGCATCGGCCCTTCGGCCGCGTCCACCAGGAGAAGCACCGCGTCGGCCATGCGCAGCGTGCGCTCGACCTGGCCGCCGAAGTCGGCGTGGCCCGGCGTGTCGACGATGTTGATGCGGTAGCCGTGGTAGTCGATCGCCGTGTTCTTCGCGAGGATCGTGATGCCGCGCTCGCGCTCCTGCGCGTCGCTGTCCATCGCGCGTTCCTGCACGACCTGGTTCTTCCGAAACGTGCCCGCGAACCGGAACATCGTGTCCACGAGCGTGGTCTTGCCATGGTCGACGTGGGCGACGATGGCGATATTGCGAATCTGCTTTCTGGCGGACATAGCGTGCTCGTGACTCGACTCCGGGGGGCCTGCTCCCGGAAATCAAGCGAAAGAAGGTACTCGCCAGGGCCTGGAGCGGCAACAGCAGCCGTGCGCCTTCCTCCTCGTCCCGGTCGTTCAGCCCGCTTCGACGCGCTGGATGCGGTCAAGGCGGTACGTCTTCAAGAGGCCTGAGCGCACGCACTCGGCCTCGAGGTAGGAGCGCTCGCCGCTCGCGAAGAACAGGCGCGGGACGATCGGGAGACGCGCCGGGGCGCTCTCGCCGTCGCCGTAGACCAGGGTCACGCGCGAGCGGTCACGGCACGCCTCCTCGAGCGGGCGCAGGCGCTGCTTGAGCTGGGGCATGCGCGGCTTGCAGCCGCGGAACGTCGTCTTGCCGCCGCGGCCGACCGCTTCGCCCCACCACGTTCCGTCGTCCAGGAGCCCCGAGCGCGCGCGGCACTCCTCGAGCACGAGCCAGCACGCGACCGCGTCCGGAAGCGCGCGGTGCGAGCGCTCGATGTCGAGCTCGAGGTGCGCGACGAGCGTCGCCAGCTTGTGATCGGGAGAGTCCCCGATGAAGCGCCGCGAAAGACGCAGTGAATCCAGGATCGGCGCGGTCGTGAGCGCGACGCCGTAGCGCTGCGCTTCGAACGCCAGGACGTGCGCGTCGAAACCCGCGTTGTGCGCCACGAGCCAGTCGTCGCCGAGCCATTCCGTGAAGCGCGCCAGCACGATGCCCGCGGGCTCGGCGTTGCGCACGTCGGCGTCGACGAGCCCGTGGACCTCGGTCACGCTCGGTTCGATCGGTACCTCGGGCCGCACGAACGACTCGAACCGGTCCACGATCTCGCCTGCGACCGCGCGGACCGCCGCGATCTCGATCAGGTGCGGAGCACCGCGCGAGGTCGCGGTCTCGGTGTCGAAGGCGACGATGGAGCGGGTCACGCGACCAGCGTACGGAGTCAGGTGAGTTCGTGCAGAGTGGAGGGGCGCTCCCCATGCGTGGGTGGGGCGCTGTCCAACGACGCTCCGCGCGCCATGCTCAGCGTGCGCTGCGCGAGCCCGACCATTCGGTCCGCATACTCGGGATCCGCCGCAAGCCTGTATCGATGTCGATGGGTTGCGGCGGCTACGCCGCTCTTCGAGATCCCGCAGCGAGCCGCGATCTCCTGCAGGCTCGCACCGCAGAGGAGCCTGAGCAGCGCGATCTCGGCATTCCGCCAACCATCGACCGCGGGTCCACTCCCCGTGAGCACCCAGGTACCCAGTGCCGATCGGCTCTCGTCGACGACCCGGCGAGCAATCAGGGGATCGCACAGAGCCAAGCCGGGTCGCGTTCCGTCGCCGAGTTGTGCCTTGAGCTGCATCCACGCGAGAACGGCGGGCGGCGCGCTACCGAGGATGGACTCCGGCTCCGCTACGATCCTGCTCGCGGAACGCAGTCTCCGGTCGATGCCGTTCGACGGGCATTCCGTGAGCCCGCTGTGCAGGAGCTCGCCGTAGTCAGCGAACTCGTACGTGGGCCGTCGACGGAGACGTCGGACTTCGTTTTCGACCCACCCGCACTCGAGCCAGGGCGGGCGGCGATGTCGAGCGTAGTGGTAGGCGCTCCCGTAGGGGTAGAGCTCAGGCCTGGTCGCGATGCGAGCCTCGAGTGGGTTCCCATCGATGTAGCGCACGACGGCGAGGCGATACTCGTCGTCGGTGACTCGACGCGAGCAGTACCGACCGCGAAACAGGGGTCCGTCGCGTTTGCGGCTCCGATTGAACCACCGCACGTAGGCGTTCTGGGTGCGGCGCATAGCTTCGGCCAGCTCACCCCTGGGGCTTTGCACCAACAGGTGGTAGTGCGTGGAGAGCAAGGTGAACGCGTGCACTTCGAGCCGTTTCGACCTGACGCAACGCGCGATCTCCGCGAGGAATCGACGCATGTCGAGCCTCGTCTCGAATACCGTGCGGCGCGCCAGCCCACGGTTCATGACGTGATGCCACGCGCCCGGCTCGTCCTCTCGATCTCTGCGTCCCATGAGGCCTCCCGAGATCCAGACGGTCGAACTCGCGCTCGGTCGCAGGTGAACCCAAAGAAATCCGTACGGAGTCAGGTGAGTTCGTGCAGGGTTCGCCGTCAAGCCGTCGGCACATGGCCGACGCGCTAACCCCGTACGGAGTCAGGTGAGTTCGTGCAGGGTTCGCTCGACGGCGATGCGCTGCTGATGGCTCGATGGCGAACCCTGCACGAACTCACCTGACTCCGTACGGGGTTAGCGTGCGCGCAACCGGAACGATCCGTCGATCGTCCGGTGCGTCGTCGAAACGAAGCACCAGCCGTCCTCGCGCTCCTCCATGCGGCCCTCGATCTCGAACGCCCACGCGTCGCGGCGCTGTCTGCCGCGCGTGTCCACGATCTTGCCCGGAAACGACACGGCGGCGCTGTCGGGATCGCCCTTCGTGACCTCGATCGCGATCGCTTCGTCCGCGATCTCGAGCCGGTAGGGGAAGCCCTTCGTCTCGGGGTCCTTCTCCTGGAAGAACACGGCCGCGAGCGGGCCGCGGATGTCCTCGCGCGTGTAGCCGCTGGGCTGGTCCTGGAAGTCGCGCGCGAGCAGTTCGAGCACCGGATTCGCGCGCGCGTCGCCGAAGCCCTCCGCCGCGTCTTGGATCGCCCAACGGATCTTCGTCTCGTCCGACGCGAGCGTGAGCACGAGATAGCGAATGCCCACCGCGAGGAGGCCCAGCACGACGAGCAGGAGCCCGATCTTGCGCAACATGGGCGGCTCGCGGCGCTCAGCCCACCAGCCGCTGGTATTCCTTCAACCCGCGCAGCACGTCGAGGTCCGCGTTGCGACCCAGCTCGCTCTGGATGTAGTAGCCGCGCTCTTGCGCCTTGCCGAGGAGGTCCATCGCTTCGTTCAAGTCGCCGAGGATCGCGTGCACGCAAGCCGAGTGGAACGACGTGTAGCCGTCCTTCGGCGCGACGTCGCGCGCCTTGGCGACCTGCGCGCGCGCTTCGTCGGCGAGTCCGAGCCGCGCCTGGAGCATCGCGAGGTGCAGGCGCGCTTCCTGGTTGTCGGCCACGTTCGCGAGGTAGCCCTTGGCGGCCGCGATGCCGCGGTCGGCGGTCTCGATCGCTTCCTCGTAGCGATTCAAACGCTGGTACACACCGTAGAGGTGGTCGTAGGAACCGATGTGCGAAGGCTTCAGCGCGATCGCGCGCAGCAGCAGACCGGCGGCGTTCTTGAAGTTGCCGGCGCGCGCGCGCAGTCCGCCGAGCAGGCGGTGGGCGAGCCATTCGTCGTTCTCGAGCTGGATCGCTTGCTGGTACTCGCGCTGCGCGTCGGTGAGGTGACCGCTGACCTGCCACGCGAAGCCGAGCGCCGTGTGCGCTTCGGCGCAGTCGGGATCGAGGGCGAGCGCGCGCGCGGCGTTCTCTCGCGCTTCGTCGAGGAAGGCGGAATCGCCGTCCCAGTAGAGGAATTTGCGCGCCATCGCCTCGGACAGGCCGGCGTAGGCGATGGCGCAGAACTCGTCCGCGTCGATCGCGCGGCGGAACGAGCTGATCGCGGCGAGCAGATGCTTCGTCGTCCCCTTGTGCAACGTCTCGTGCGCATGTCGCGCGTGACTGCGGCTCGCCTCCGTGTCGCGGCGCATGGTCTCGACAGGCGTCAGCGCGATCTCGGTCAGGCGCTTGCGCACCGACCGGACGGTGCCGCGCACGAGCCCGGCCTCGAGGTCGAAGTCGTCCGTGCCCTCGTACTCGACGTGGTCCTTCCACATGTCGAGCAGGCGCGGTGCGCGCGGATCCTTCTTCTTGTCGAACTTCTCGAGGAACAGTTCGAGACGACCCTTGTGGCTGGCGGTCTGCAGTTCGAGGCGCAGGACGTAATCGAACTCCTTGTCGTCGGGGAGCCCGTGACCGTCGAGCAGGTCGACATCGAGGCCCTTGATGCGATTGAGCTCGGCCGCGAGGCTCTTGCGCATCGAGCCTGCGATCAGGCTGCACGCATGCGGGTTCGGACCGCCGCAGGTGACCGGCGGCAGCAGAATTCGACCTGAAATCGCCGCGGAAACGCTGCCGTTCAGCGGCGCCACGGCCTCGGCGATCGACATGAGCGCGAGATGCACGGCGCCCGCGTCGGCGTAGCGCTTCGCCGGATCGGGGTCGAGGCAGCGCACGAGGAAGTCCTCGAGCTTCTGCGGGAAGCCCATGCGGACCTCCGACGGTCGGCGCGGCTTGCCGTCCAGGATCGCCATGCACACTTCGGGGAAGCTGCGCCCCGGGAACGGCAGCGCTCCCGTCAGCGCGTGGTAGAAGACCGAGCCGAACGCGAAGACGTCGGAGCGCAGGTCGAGCTCGCTCCCGCGCACCTGCTCGGGCGACATGTACAGCACGGTGCCGACGAGCACGCCGTCCAGCGTGATGTGCTTCGTGTCGCCCTTGACGCGCACGATGCCGAAGTCGAGCAGCTTCGCCGTCCCGTCGGGCAGCAGCATGACGTTCGCGGGCTTCAGATCCCGGTGAATCATCCCGTGCTTGTGCAGCGCCGAGAGCGCGTCGCTCACCTGCAGCGCGATGCGCACGCCCTCCTCGTAGCCGAGGCTCTGCTGCTTCAGGATCTTGTCGAGGGTGCGCCCCTCGAGGAACTCCATCGCGATGTACGAGGTGTTCTGCGCCTTGCCGTACTCGTAGACGGTCGTGATGTTCGGGTGGCTGACACGGCTGGCGTGGCGGGCCTCGTGCTCGAAGCGCGTGTCGGCCTTGGGGTCGATCTCCGCGTTGTTGCGCAGGATCTTGAGCGCGACCGTCCGCTCGAGGACCGTGTCGAAGGCCCGGTAGACCTCCGACAACGGACCCTCCCCGAGCTTGTGCGCGACGGGGTCGAACCGGAAGTGGGCGAAATGCGCTTCGGTCATGCCGGGAACGAGGGTCGGGGATGGGGCCCGCAACCGCATCTTATCGGCATCCGGACGTGGAGTTGCACAACAGGATCCGGCCACTCTCGACCGCGCGGACTGGAAAGAAACTCCCGCGGATGGCATCCAGGCACGATGGCCACCACCGACCCCGCCGAGCGCGACCCCGCCGCCAAGGCCGAACTGCTCGCCTTCGAGGACGCGGACTTCCACGCGCTGTCGCCGGGCCTCGACCGAAACCCCGAGTACAACGACCGCCGGCTCGCGACGCGGCGGAAGCTCTTGTCGCTGGCCAAGGTCTTCGCCGAGCGCGCGAAGGCGGCCGGTGTCGAGCTCGACGTGCGCACGAGCCTGCACGCGCCCTCGAGCTTCAACCACAACCAGGTGAAGCGCCTGTGGTGCTATGCGGCGCGCGCGAAGTCCGAGAAAAAGCGCCTGAAGGGCGTGCTCGGCGCCGACCTGGCCAAGGACTTGGACGCGGCCTACCGCAACGCGTACGTGTGCTGCGCGCTCGAGCACGACGCGTTGGAGGTCTCTCTGCGCATCCACGCCGACGCTTGGTTCGACGGCCAGAACCTCGTGTCGCGGTTGAAGAAGGAGGGCTACGACGGCTGGAAGGCGCGCCTCAACGAGCTGCCCGGCTTCCGCCTGCGCCTGCACGACTGGAAGGGCGAATGGCCCTGCGGGAAGTTGATCCGCGAGCAGCTCGAGGAGTTCCAGAAGTTCTACAAACCGGCCGAGCACTTGATGGCCGTCGAGCGCCGCTGGCCGGCGCCGCAGGGCCAGCGCGCAGCCTTGACGGGCGCGGACACGCCGGCGCTCGTGGTGGACGAGATGCTGCGCCTCCTGCCGCTCTACCGCTACACAGCTTGGTCCGAGGAAAGCGACTTCTTGTTCTCGTCGCGCTGATCGGCGTACGGAGTCAGGTGAGTTCGTGCAGGGTTCGCCGAGGAACCGCGGCCTACGCCGCGGTTCCTCGGCGAACCCTGCACGAACTCACCTGACTCCGTACACAAACTCACCGTACGGCTCACTTATTCGCGAGCGCCGCCTCGTACTCCTTCAGCGCGGCTTCGATCTGCCCTTTGAACTGGGCCTGCGCCGGCTTGAGCTTCTCGAGCGCCAGTTTCTGCAGCTCGATCGCTTTCGGGATGTCGCCCTTCAGGAAGTACACACGCGCGACCGTGTCGAGCACCGCGCCGTCCTCGTTCTTCGTCAGCTCGGCCGAGCGCTCTGCGGCCTTCAGCGCCAGGTCGATGTCGGGGTTCGGGAATGGGTCGGACGGGTCGACGAGCACCCATGCGACCGCGTTCAGGCCTTCGGGACTGTTCCAACCCGCACCGTCGACCCAGGTCTTGGCCCAGGCCACGGCCTTGTCGGCGGCGCCGGTCTTGCTCTCCGCCATCATGCGGTACTGCGCGTTGCCGCCGTAGCCCACCGGGTCCACTTCGAGCAGTTCGGAAGCGTGGGTCAGGACCTCGGGCCACTTGCGGCCCTGGTACGCCGTGCCGAGGTTCCTCACGGTCTGCGGAGCGCGCCCGGCCTTCACTTGCCACGCCGCGAGCGCCGCGAGGTCGTGCGTTCCACCCACCACCGCTTCGAGGAACTGCAACCCGAGGTCCGCGTTCTCGATCACCGCGATCTTACCGTGCTTGTCGACGATCACGGCGCAGGGAAGCGTCGTCCGGCCCGCGGCCTTGAGGAACGCGTCCTTCGTCTCCGTGCCCTTGTCCCAGGCGACGGCGAACTGAACCGTCGGTGCCTTCTCGGCCAGCGCGGTGTTGACCTTCTCGATGGTCGTGCCGGTCACGTCCGCCGAGGCGATGCCGATGACGACGAGGCCCTTGTCCGCGAAGCGCTTTTGCACGTCCACCAGCGCGACGAGTTGCTCGACGCTGTCCTTCTTCCACGGCGCCCAGAACTGGAGCAGGTAGGTCTTGCCCTTCTCGAGCTCGATCACAGGCGTGCCCTTCACGAACGACTCGACGGAGAGCGCGGGCGCCTCGTCGCCGACTTTCAGCTTCGCTTGCTTCGCGGCCGGAGCGGAGCTCGGGATCGCCGCGGGAGTCGCACCCTGCTTCGTGGGCGGAGCGGAATCCTGCGCCTGCGCGTCCGGGCCGGCGAGGAGGCCGGCCAGAGCGACCGCGGCCACCGACATGTGGAACTTCATGGAAGGATCCTTCGAGCGGGGGAATCGGCTCCGGCGCATCGAGCGCAGGTCCGGGAACGGCTGCGGAGTGTACCGACTCGCGGATCCGGCGGTCGCGGGCACGAACGGGC
>Ga0105044_10004986_pt1 | contig 18267 bp, 17 predicted proteins | sample MAT01_FD_78092 | JGI IMG/M metagenome (GOLD analysis project Ga0105044, IMG submission 78092) | Freshwater microbial communities from Lake Fryxell liftoff mats and glacier meltwater in Antarctica - MAT-01 | ecosystem: Environmental > Aquatic > Freshwater > Ice > Liftoff microbial mat | place...
ACCATGAATCTTGAAATACTAACACCAGAAAAAAAACTCTACAGCGGCGAAGTGTATGGTGTGCAGATGCCGGGCATCAGCGGTTCGTTTGAAGTGCTGGAAAAACATGCTCCACTGGTAAGTGCATTAAAAGCTGGTCGGCTAAAGGTGCTGAAAGACAAGCAAAATCATTTTGCTTATTTCGATATACAAAGCGGATTTGTGGAAGTACTTAATAACAAAGTAACGGTGCTGGTAGAAGGCGCAGTACCTGTCGAATAAGAAATTAGAATACTGGAGAACCATCATATTCCCAGTAGTATGAAAAACAATTTGAACCCTTTTGTTTTACGGTTGTACCGGAACAAAAGGGTTTTTTTATTTCAGACCTGTCACATACTTTATTCCTCCCAGTAAGTGCTGTAGGAACAACGGCTCAGTATATGATTCATCTGTATGGCCAAGTGCCGTATAAAAAGAACGGCCACCATCATATTCATGATACCAGGCCATCGGGTGATTAGCTCCATTTTTACCACCATCATAACTTGTTACATCAATGGTCATTATCACTTTTATTCTGGGGTTAATGTTTTTAAAATTATACCACTCATCCATTCTCTCCCAGGTAGCGGGCAAGTGCATAACAGATAAATTGGTGTTATCTGAGATAATCAGTTTTGCCTTTTGTGGTTTAGGGTGATTCAAAAAATTGGCTCCCACTAATTTTACAAACCAGGGCCAGTCGTATTCTGTATCAGTAGCAGCATGAATACCCATAAACCCTTTCCCGGAACGGATAAAATTTTCAAATGCTTTTTGTTGCTCCTCATTCAGCACATCTCCGGTAGTACTTAGAAAAATAACAGCCGCATATTTCTTTAAATTCTTTTTAGTAAAATAAGTGGCATCTTCGGTCGTATCAATGGTGAATTTATTTTTTTCAGCCAGCAGCCGGATTGCTTCTTTTCCCTTTGTAATAGAGGCATGCCGGTAACCAGCCGTTTTTGAAAACATCAGCAACCGGACTTTCTTTTTTGACGTTGAATAAGAGAGACAAAGAAAGGCAAGTGCTAATACGCTGAGTAAAGTGTAATTTTTCTTCATGTTATTGAATAGCAGTTTACCAAAACTAATTTCTTCTTTTTTTCAATTCCTGTTCTGCGTAGCTAAACACTTTCTTCATCATATCCGTTTTTCTTAATTCATACTTTGATCGTATCTGCTCTTCTTCATTAGCCACCATAACGAACATTAAATCTACCACTTTGGCAGAAATAAAATCAGTAAGATTTTTTTCTAATGGTTTATTGATAAAAGGAATACTGTTGTAAACGTTGGTAATGCCGCTCCATTCTTTTTCTGCACCTTCCGTTTTAATAGTACTGTCCACAATTGGCCGGAAGGCTGTCATTAATCCCGGCTTCATTGATTGTTTGAAATAATCGGTGGCAGCATAAGGATTATCAGTTACCAGGATTTTAGCAGCATCTTTTATAGACATATTTTTTAAAGCATCAATAAACAGGGGCTTTGCAACAGTAACAGCGGACGACATAGCCTTGGTAAATTTTCCTGTTACCTGGTTAATGGTTTTATCAAAGCCCAGGTCACGGAGTATTTTTTCAATTTTTTCTGCTTCACCGGGAAAGGCAAATCGTACAAGAGGGTTGCCATTGGGGTCGGCAAATGCATTGAAGGCTTTAAATAACCCCTGCGTTAATCCGTCTTTGAGACCCAATGCCATTTCCAGCTCAGAAGGAATAATACCTAATTTTTTCAAGGTGCTACAGCCAGAAAGTAGCAGCAACAAGGGTATTGTAAAAATGAGTAAAAGGCGTTTCATTGTCTTTTTCTTTTAAAAGTAAAGGAGGAGGCGATTTGTTGTTCTAATTTAACTGTGGGTCAATCGGAAAGTTCGCCATCATTTCATAATCACCTCCAAGATGTTTGAGAGATTCTTTCCATACCTCATTATAATTGTTGTGAAAGATTAGTTTGCGGGTAGGTTTTACTGTCAACCATGTTTTTTCAGACATCTCTTCTTTCAGTTGCCCCTCACTCCATCCGGAATAGCCAATAAAGAAACGGATTTTATCCGTGTTTATATTTTCATTTTTTATCAGGTTCACAACTGCATCAAAATCGCCGCCCCAATACACTCCTTTAATCACTTCCTGTCCGCCGGGTATTTCCGCCGGATATTGATGAAGGAAATGAATAGAGTCAATTTGTACTGGCCCGCCATAATAAACTGGAAGTTGATGCCCTTCCAGTTCAGGAATTAGCTCATCCAATGTATTTTCATACTGTCGGTTCAGTACAAACCCAAAACTGCCTTCGTCTTTATGTTCACATAAAAAGACGACTGTTCTGAGAAAGTTGGGGTCTTTCAGAAAGGGGTCGGCTATTAATAATATGCCGGATGCTGGTTCAATCATACTTCAATTTAAGGGGAAAAATCTTTTTTCAAAATTTTGGTTGAAAAAACAATCGGTCAAATGTAAATAACGGTTGTCTGATTAGGGCCGGGAAGTATCGTAGGTATTCTAAAACGCCGTTAAAATGCCACAAATACCCTGCTTCTTCTATATCTGCCGGGTTCAGTAATGTATTTTTGCGTACTTGACAGGGTTTTTTATCTTACACAGCAATAACAACAATCAGTGAAAAGAACTTTTACAATTATTACGGTATTAATAAGCCTGTCGCTGATAGGTATTATTGCAATTCAGATTTCCTGGATAAAGAACATGGTTTTGCTTCGGAAAGAACAGATTAAATATAGTGTGCAGGAAAGCACAAAATCTGTAGGAAATGACCTGGTTCAGCACAAAGGGAGTGTTGCTTCAGGAGGCAATAAAAAAGGATTTTTAGCAGATGATTTCTATTTAGATATGTTTAAACCACAAACCATCGGACAGCGGTTTGATGTGGAAGAAATCAGGAAAAAATTAGAGAAGGCCTTTTTGGCGAACGGGTTAAAGGATATTGAGTTTGAGTTTGGAGTTGGTTCATTTAACAATAATGGAGATAATGTTTTCGAAAAATTCTCTGCCAATTTCAATACAGCGATAGAAGATACGGCGAATAACTTTTTTTCAAATGTTGGGTTGGAAGCGCTTAGCGGTACAGCAGGAGAAAACCTGAGTGTGAAAGAAATATTATTTGTAGTAGTTCCTAATATTAAGGGATTAGTAATAAAATCTCTTCGTGGGAGGATTATTACATCAATAGGTTTTACTATTGTCATCCTATTGGCATTTTATCTTACAGTCAGAACAATGCTCCGGCAAAAGAACCTGAGTAAGATTAAAAATGATTTCATTAACAACATGACCCATGAATTTAAAACACCCATTGCTACTATTTCGCTGGCCGTAGATGCTATGCGGAATGAAAAAGTAATAAGCGACAGGGAAAAGCTGGGCTACTTTAGCGGTATTATAAAGGAAGAAAATCAACGAATGAACCGGCAGGTGGAAACAATATTAAAAGCTTCTCAATTAGAAAAGCAAGAGGTTGACCTGAACCTGCAACCAGTGCATGTGCATGAGGTGATACAGGATGTTGTAGATAATTTCATGTTGCAATTAGAGGATAAGCAGGGAAAGGTGGAATTGCAATTAAATGCTCAGAATGATTTAGTCAATGCCGATGAAGTTCATTTTTCAAATCTTGTCAATAACCTGGTGGACAATGCTGTGAAATATGCAAAAGACAATACGCCGCCGGTTATTAAATTGACAACACAATCAAACGGAAAGCATTTTACCATGAAAATTGAAGATAATGGCATTGGTATGAACCGGGATACAGTAAAACGGATCTTTGAAAGATTCTACCGGGCACATACGGGTAACATACATAATGTAAAGGGCTTTGGCCTTGGATTAAGTTATGTGAAGACAATGGTACAAGCACATGACGGCGACATTAAAGCAGAAAGCACCTTGGGTAAGGGAAGTACGTTCACGGTAGACTTCCCGTTGAAGAAAGGATGAGGATCTTGCTATTTAATCGAACAAATCATTAAGTATATAAAGTAAGAAGTATATAGAGTAACTGCCGTTATAGGATTACTTTATATACTTTATTTACCCTGTTTTCACTTAACTCACTTCTTCCATAACAAACTTCCATCTCCGTAACTAAGAAACCGAAAATTATTCTGCAAGGCATAGTCATACACTTTTCTCCAATCATTGCCAATAAAAGCAGCCACTAATAAAAGTAATGTTGATTGTGGCTGATGAAAATTAGTTACTAACCCTTTTACAATTTTGAATTGGTAGCCGGGTGCTATCAGTATTTGTGTTTTGGTAATCAGTCTTTCCATTTTGTTTTTGTCCATCCATTCGATTAATGACTCCAAAGCTTCTTTGACAGGAATATTTTTTTCTTTTTGCTGGTATGGTTCCCATTGTGAAACGCCAATATCGGAAAACGGAACTCCTGTTCCGTTGATTTGGCCGGAACGGATCCGATAGCTATCGGATTTCGGCCTCCGGCCCAGCCAATACAGACTTTCAATGGTGCGAAGTGAAGTAGTGCCGACGGCAATAATGTTATTATCAAGATTCTTTAAAATGGTTTCAATAGTATTTCTTGAAACATCAATCCACTCGGCATGCATTTCATGTTCTTGCATGGTGTCGGCTTTTACTGGTTTAAAAGTACCGGCACCAACATGAAGCGTTACAAAACCTGTTTGAATATTTTTTTCTCTCAATTCACTAAAGATGTGTTCTGTAAAATGTAAACCCGCAGTAGGGGCAGCCACAGAGCCATCAAAATGGGCATACACAGTCTGGTATCTTTCTGCATCCGACTCTTCAACTGCTCTTTTAATATAGGGGGGAAGTGGAATAGCCCCTGCATAGTGTAATATTTCAGCAAAGCTGAGTGTAACAGGCGACCAGGATAATGCAATAATAAATGAATCATTCCTCTTTTCAACATAGCTTGCTTTTAGCAGTATTTCTTGCGAGCCACGCCATAAGTGAGGCGAAGCAATCTTTTCAATTTTGATTTTTTTCTCTAACACTTGTCCTTCTTTCCATTTGGAAGCCCCACCTACAAGACATTTCCACAACACTTTTTCTGTTTGTAGCATGGCAGTAGTAATATCAGGATACTGTTCATGTGGCTCTAAGCAAAAAATTTCAATAGTGCCACCCGTTTGTTTTTGGAATAGTAATCTTGCTGCTATTACTTTGGTGTTATTGAAAACAAGTAATGAGTTTTCCGGAATGTGATCAGCGATATTTTTATAAATATCTTCTGCAATTGCCCCTTCAATATAAATAAGCAATTTGGATGCATCTCTTTCTGACAAGGGGAAGTTGGCAATTCTCTCTTCAGGAAGAGAGTAAGTGTAAACTATTATTGATATTTTTTTAGGATTCATATTATTGCTTAAAAAAGCTAAATTATAACATATGAAGTAAGAAAAATTTGGATTATTGGTAGGGGGGGGTAAATTTGGTTTGATAACCTCACAGTATATTATTTACACCTAAACCAAACTATTATGCGAAAAACATTTTTAATGGCAATCTCCGCAATTTGCTTATTCATTTTTTTAACCGGTTGTACAAAGGAAGCGGCTACGTCAGTAACGGATTTGGCTGAAATTAAAAAGTCAATCACAAAACAACCTATCGAACAGCAATACGTTTATGTTCGGGATAACTTTAAAAAAATAATGAATGAACTGGCACCACTTTTTAAAGACCCGGGTTTTATGGATTATCTTCGATCTGAAGCTGCCAAAAAGTTTGACGGAGATTATAATGTGTTGATCAAAACAATTATTATGAACCCGATGTACACGCAAAAAATTAATGCTACAAAAATTCAATTTTTTTTAGATGCTTTTAAAGGATTGGATGGAGAAGATTATTACCCTCAAATCTATTTTCCGTTTTTTGAAAAACATCAGGCTGCCAAAAATAATGTTGCCTCAGGGTCTAATCTTGTGGATAATCAGGAAGTAGTATTATATGATGGTAATGAATCAGCACCAAGTTTTCCTGTGTATCAGTATGATGATATAACTGATTCCTTAGCAGCAACAGGCATATATGCAGATGAGCCATATGCTCTTGCAAATGAGTTGTTGATTATATCTTTAAATGAAACAGGAGACCCTGGTGTAACAGGCGGAACCGGACAAACCCAGGCTAATATAAATTTTAGAATTCAAAATTTGAATGTTAAAGATGGAAAAGAATCCTGGGTTGCTGGTGCTTCTGAAGTTCATATCAGGGCATGGGGACAAACATGGAATCATCGTCAGTATGGATATCCAAATTCTGCTTTTGTAGATTATAATGTATTGCGTTCTACATCAAATAAAAAAGGCCATGAAATTAAAAAAATACCAAGAAGTGAGATTGGTTACCCGATTTTTAATATCAATTATGTTTTGCAAACCAATTGGAAAGTAGATGACTATTATTATGACCCTATTGCTTATGCCTACGTAATATTTGAGTATGATGCTTTTCCAGCTGGTGACAAAATTATGGGTTCGAGATTGCCCAGTTGTCTTGGATGCACACTAACTGGGGGAGGATATAGTAATATAACTTGCCTCTCTTTTAATTCCCCTTATGGTAAGTTAGATGTACCTGGTACAGAAAACTATGCTATTTATGGTAATGTATCCAATCTTCCTGCTGGATTTTCACATCTTAAGAGTCAGGGCTACTCAATAAATACAATAGATATAGAATTTAATACTGTTGAATACTAAATTATAGCAAAGGGAAATTATTAGTAATTTCCCTTTGCATTTTTTTTAACTATAGCCGTTTATCATTTATATACAGTACGCCATATGCGAAAAGTGTTATTATTAATATACTTATTTGTTTATATTAATGGCATAGGCCAACAGCCGAAAATGTCGAACCTGTTACAAAGGATAGAACTAAATGTAGGTACAAAGATTAAGGTAACACCGATTTATCTTAAACAACAGTATGACTTTATTTTCTTTTACTTACAAAATATACAGGAGCAACCCGGTATGTATTTGTCAGGGGTTGGCTCATTTTTTCTTGAACAAAAGGTAAGGCTTAGCAATAAATTTGGCTTATTACTACACCAATCTTTACGCCGTGATTTTTTAGTAGATCACATAAGGTTTAACTTGAATGAACCTTATGAAGGCGAAGGAACAGAAAAGCGATTTATTTACGATTTTTTTGCTTTTTTGCAATATGGCTTACATTCAAATAAGGAGGCAAAGTTTTATTTGGAAGCTGGGGGTGGTGTTTCCGGAATTAATACTGGACACCTTGTTGTACAAAGGGTGTATTTTACAGATACCACCTACAACGAAAGAAGCTTTCGGAATAATTTTATTTACCCTGTTGTTCATCTCGGCATCAGATGGGAGAGAAAAAAAGTAGGCGCAGGTTTGCTTATTGGTTATTGCTGGAAAAACCCAACTCTTCAAAAGGATGCTTCTTTTTTGCTTCCAGAAATAAGCCTTTATTATAAATTATTCAAGTATAAAAACGAAGACTAATTTGTAATGGGTCAGTGATAAAAAATGGTACTATCTTTTAGCTACTGGTACCACCAACTTCAACCCACTCCAAATCTCACTCACTGCACAAACTTTCACATCCACCAAATCATGTTGCAGCGCATAATTACGAAACACATCCTCAGTAACATCAGTTGGGATCTTTGCTGATTTTTTATACCAGGAAACCCAGATTGTTATTGCTGTATTCTTTTTACAAATTGATTTTATTTTTTTCATTACTGTTTCAAACCCGATAGTTATCGGGTCTTTTGAAGTTTTTTACAAACAAGTGAACAAACCCGATGGCTATCAGGTCAGGTACTTCATTCTGCCTGCATAATTGATCGCTGATGTTTGCATCAAGCAATGAATAATAATTATCAGGTTGATTAATCAACAACAGTTTCATCCCGTTTTGTATACCGGGCTTTTTTAACAAAGGAGTTCCAGAATAACCAGTTGTTGACATCTGTTGATTATTTGCGAAGTACGGATGTTTTCATCATTTGTACCTTGCAGCTGGCTACTATTCGCATCTTATCCACCGCTATTCACATGCTATACAGCTGTTTTTCACCCAAAAAAAACTTCCTTCCCCGGAAAGCTATAACCATAAAGAGGTTTAGGAAAAAAAGTAGTGTGGAAAAATTAAATTTTCAAAAATTTGGTTGTTAAGTGGGAAAAAGTGTTATTTTGTGTTAATTATTTTTTCAATTGACCCAATTCACTGATAATGATAGGACTTCTCGGAGAATTCGAGGCTACTTTGGACGCCAAGGGGCGGTTCCTCCTCCCGGCAGGGCTAAAGAAGCAATTGCCGGAGGATGAGACGAGTCGCTTTGTTATCAACAGGGGTTTTGAAAAATGTTTAGCTCTTTACCCAATGAGCACCTGGGGGCCACTCTCCGAAAAAATTGCCGGGTTAAATGAATTTGACCCAAAGCAAAGGGATTTCAGGCGGGCCTTTTTGAACGGGGCCACTTATGTGGAGCCGGACACAGCGGGAAGGCTACTGTTGCCACCAAGCCTGAAAATGTATGCGGGGCTGGAAAAAGATATAGTGCTGATGGCAACAGGAGATAAAATAGAAATCTGGGATAGTAATAAGTACAAACAGTTCTTTGATTCAATTTCTTCGGATGCATTAAGTGATCTGGGTAACCAGGTGCTTGGCGGAGGTAATAAAAATGAGTTATGAATAATTAGAAATTAGAAATGAGAAAGTCCCTGTTTTTTAGAGAGTGTTTATCTAATCGGGGGCAAACTTTCTTATTTCACATTCTTCATTTCTTATTTCTTATTTCTTTATGACCGATACCTACCACATTCCTGTATTGCTTGCAGAAACAATTGAAGGCCTCAACATCAAACCCGATGGCATTTATGTGGATTGCACTTTTGGTGGTGGCGGACATGCAAAAGCCATACTTGAACGGTTAAGTGCAAAAGGAAAGTTGGTGGCGTTTGACCAGGATGATGATGCCAAAAAAAACCTGCCTGCCTTGATGGCAGACAAGCCGGATGATGAGCGGATCATTTTTGTTCCGCAAAACTTTCGTCACCTGCAACGGTTTCTTCGCCTGCACAACATAACTGCAGTTGATGGCATTATGGCCGATCTCGGTGTAAGCAGCCACCAGTTTGATGAAGCAGGAAGAGGTTTTTCTATCCGCTACAATGCTGAACTGGATATGCGGATGGACCAACGGCAAACGCTGACAGCTTTTGAAGTGGCGAGCACTTATACTGAACAACGGTTGCACAAATTGTTTGAACAGTATGGTGAAGTAACCAACTCCAAAACATTAGCAAAAAAAATTGTTGATGTTCGCAGCACAGCATCACTCAAAACGATTGATGGATTTAAAAATGCAATCTGGGAAATAGTAAAAGGGAATCCCAACAAGTACTTCGCCCAGGTTTTCCAGGCATTAAGAATTGAAGTGAACGATGAATTAGGTGCATTGAAAGAAATGCTGCAACAAATCCCATCCTTATTAAAGCCCGGAGGCAGAGTGGCTATTATCACATTTCATTCCCTTGAGGACAGACTGGTGAAGAATTTTTTCCGCCGGGGGTCATTTGATGAACCGGATGAGAATCCGTTTATCAATACCGAACCAGTGAGTGAGCTGAAAGTAATTACAAAAAAGCCAATTGTAGCAGCTGATAAAGAGATGAAACAAAATTCAAGATCAAGAAGTGCAAAGTTGAGAGTGGCAGAAAAGATTATGATGGTATAAAAAAAGAATTCATAACAGTAAACATAGAAGGTGTACAGATTTGGGAAATCTATATCCTTTGAAATCAACCCTGCCTTCGCTAAAGCTACGGCAGGTAAACCTCCTGATGAAATCAGGAATGAGAAACCAAAACTAACGAGCCTAACAACTCATTTATGCAGGAACAGGAAAATCCAAAAGAACGGGACTTAAAAACTGACTTGTCTTCCGGGCAAGCAGGGTGGAAGCGATGGCTGAATTATCAGTCTATCGTTAAGCAGGTGCCGTTCTTTTTGTTCCTCGCAGCACTGGCAGTGGTGTACATTTTTAATGGTCACTATGCAGATAAGACCATGCGAAAGATCAACCGCACAGCTAAAGAAGTAAGGGAATTGAAGTATGAATATATAGCAGTGAAGAGTAAGGTGATGTACCAGAGCAAACAAAGTGAACTGGTAAAAGTAGTAGTGCCATTAGGATTGAAAGAACTGACAGAATCACCAGTGGTATTAAAAGATTCGATAGCAAGTAATTGATACAAGGAGGTTGCTTCGGCAGGCTTCAAGAATACAACTAATAACAACTAAATCAAACCAAAGGGCTAAACCCGGCGGTTTACAACGGACATTGGACGTTAAACGGGACATATTATGGAGGGTTTACCTCAGTTTTATCGGTATAGTACTGATAAGTGTACTTGTCCTCGGCAGAGCCTTCTACATACAAAAATTTCAGGGAAACCATTGGCGCAGCATGAGTGATAGCCTTCACCAGAAGTTTATTGCCCTGGATGCGGAACGTGGTACTATCTACAGCGATGATGGACAGATGCTGAGTACCTCCATCCCAACATTCGACATCTACATTGATTTTAATGCTGACGGTTTAAGAGAGAAAAAAGGAAAACGATTTACAGAGAATATTGATTCTTTCGCTGTTTCCTTAGCCAATCATTTTAAGGATAAAACTTCTGAACAGTATAAGAAAGAACTGCAATTGGCATTTAAAAAGAACGAAAGATATTATCCGCTAAAAAAGAAATTGAGCTTTGAGGTGTATAAAGTTTTCCGTGATTTCCCATTAGTAAGATTGGGCAGAAATAAGAGTGGTGTGATAGTGGAAGTGAACAGTAAAAGAGAAACACCGTTTGGATTATTGGCCAACAGAACGATCGGTTTATCAAGGGAATTTAAAGATGCCAATAACAAAGCGAAGAAACAGAATGTAGGATTAGAAAGAAGTTATGATACAGTATTAAGCGGTCATGATGGATTAAAATTAGTCCGCTATATTGCTGGTGGCACTGCTGTGCCGGTGGAAGGCTCGCAGACTGACCCGGTGAATGGAAAAGATGTTTTCACAAATATTGATGTAAACATACAGGACATTACTGAAACGGCTTTGATGCGGATGATGCTGCAATGTGAAGGTCCCTACGGTACTGCCATTGTAATGGAAACAAATACAGGCAAGATAAAAGCAATGGCTAATCTTGGCCGCAGGCCCGATGGTACATATTGGGAAGACGATAATTATGCATTACGTGTAACAGAGCCGGGTTCAACTATAAAGTTAGCAACACTTTTATCAGTATTAGAAAAAGGCAGTAGCTCTATTAATGATATGGTGCAGGTAGGTGGTGCAGGAAGATTGGAAGTGGCACCAGGTAAAGTGGTTGTTGATGCAGAAAGACACAGTGCATCATCGCTTTCGGTAAAAGATTGTTTTGCTCATAGTTCCAACGTAGGAATGAGTCAACTGGCCTACAAGGCATTTGGAAGTAACCCTTCTGAAATCAAACAATACTATCACAAGTTTCACCTGGATGAAAGATCTCCTGTTGATCTGATGAATGTTCCAAAGCCTACGATGGCTCCGTTATCAACTGCAAAAGGCGAAGCAGGGTTGGGTAATATGCTTTGGATGAGTTTTGGGTATGCCATTCAGGTAAGTCCTTTACATATTCTCACACTGTATAATGCAGTGGCCAATAATGGAAAGATGATGAAGCCCTATTTAGTTAACAGCATTCAAAGCAATGGTGTTCTTACTAAACAGTTTCAGCCAACTGTAATGGATGAAAGTATCTGTAAGCCCGGTGTTATAAAAAATGCACAGGAATCAATGAGGGCGGTGGTTACGGAAGGAACCGCCAGAAAAGCATTGGCAGGTATGCCGTTTGCAGTAGCCGGCAAAACAGGAACAGCACATGTATCGGATGGTGCTATCAAGTATGCTCATGGAGTTTACCAGGCAACATTTGTTGGATATTTTCCTGCCGATAAACCTCAGTTTACCTGCATAGTTGTTATACGTACCAAACCCCATGCGGCTTCACACTATGGTGGAACGGTGGCTGCACCGGTGTTTAAAGAAATTGCTACAAAATTATATGCGATGTATGTAGAGAAGAAAAACCCATCTATGTATGCCGCAGTAAAAGATAATTCGAATTTTTTCTATGCCGGTTATGCCAATGATATAAAGAATGTGTTTAAAGCAATGAATATGCCCTACAGAGATTCAGTGGCAACAAACGGATGGGCCAGTGTGTATGCCAATAATTTTCAACCAGTGATGAAAACAACTACAGTTCGCCGGCAAGTGATGCCGAATGTGAGAGGGATGGGATTGAAAGATGCCATTTATCTGTTAGAGAATATGGGATTGAAAGTAGCAGCAAAAGGAAGGGGAAAAATAACCATGCAATCTGTTGCACCCGGAACAGCATTGGCAAAAGGAATAACTGTAATACTGGAGTTGAGCTAAAGCCTGCCTGCCGGCTTAGGCAGGAAAAAAAATGTGCTGTTAAGCGATATACTATATAAAGTAAATATCAGATCGGTTGCAGGAAGTACAGGAGTTGATGTGAATGACATACAGATTGATTCGAGAAAGAGTAAACCGGGAAGTGTATTTGTAGCAGTGAAGGGAGCAACAGCAGACGGTCACCAGTTCATTGAGAAAGCAATTGAGAATGGCGCTGTGGTGGTGGTGTATGAGGACTCGCTACTCACGACTCATGACTCACGACTGACTTATGTGCAGGTAGAAAATAGTGCGGCAGCTGCGGCTTACATGGCGAATAATTTTTTTGGAAGGCCATCAGAGAAAGTAAAACTGGTGGGAGTGACGGGAACAAACGGAAAGACAACTATTGCAACATTATTATACAAGCTCTTTACAAGATTGGGATATAAATGTGGATTGCTAAGCACTGTAGAAAATCAGATTGGTTCCGCAAAAGTGCCTGCAACGCATACCACACCAGATGCCATTAGTCTTAATCAATTATTAAGTCAGATGGTGAAAGAAGGATGCAGTCATGTGTTCATGGAAACAAGTTCACATGCCATTCATCAGCACCGGGTAACTGGTTTGCAGTATGCAGGCGGACTTTTCAGCAACATCACACATGATCACCTGGATTATCACAAAACGTTTGACGAATATATCCGGGTGAAGAAATCCTTCTTTGATTCATTGTCATCGGCTGCTTTTGCTATCAGCAATGCAGATGATAAAAGAGGAACGGTGATGCTGCAGAATACGAACGCAAAAAAGTATTACTACAGTTTAAAAACCCTGGCAGAGTTCAAAGGAAAAATTTTGGATAATAGCCTGAGTGGCTTGGTGATAAATGTAAATGATATAGAAGTGCATTTCAGGTTGATTGGAGAATTTAATGCATACAACCTGCTGGCAGTATATGGAGCTGCTATTTGTTTGGGAGAAGATAAACAGGAAGTGTTGACAGCATTAAGTGTGTTAACAGGGGCGGAGGGAAGATTTGATTATATGGTGTCGGCAAAAGAAAAGGTGATTGCAATTGTAGATTATGCACACACACCAGATGCTCTTTTAAATGTGTTGGCAACAATTAAAAAACTGAAAAAAGGATTTGAACAGGTGATAACAGTAGTTGGCTGCGGTGGCGACAGGGACAGAACAAAAAGACCGATAATGGCGGAAGCAGCTTGTGAGTACAGCGACAAAGTAATTTTTACCAGTGACAATCCAAGAAGCGAAGACCCGGCACAGATAATAAAAGATATGGAGGAAGGATTAAGTGCCGCAGCAAAAAGAAAATATATCTCAATAGTTGACAGGAGGGAAGCAATAAAGACTGCGATAAGTTTAGCAAAGCCGGAAGATATAATACTGATTGCAGGAAAAGGACATGAAAAGTACCAGGAGATAAAGGGAGTGAAAAATCACTTTGATGATAAAAAAGTAGTGAAAGAAATTTTTGAGATACTTGGGAAATGAAAAATAGAAAATAGAACGAAGAATTGAATTAAAGAAAACCAAACCAGAAACAAAAAACCAGGAATGCTGTATCATTTATTTGATTGGCTGAATAGTGAAGGAATAAAATTCCCGGGTAGCCGTCTCTTTGAATTTATCACTTTCAGGTTGTTGCTGGCGGTTTTGTTGTCGTTGTTTATTACAACATTCTATGGAAAGAAGTTGATCAAGTTCTTACAAAAAAAGCAGATAGGAGAAAGTATCAGGAAAGAGGGATTGCCAGGCGAGGAAAAGAAAGTTGGCACACCAACGATGGGCGGTATCATCATCATTCTTGCCATCATCATCCCAACCTTGCTGCTGGCAGATTTGACAAAGATATATGTGCAACTGATGCTGATAAGTACAGTGTGGCTGGGTATCATTGGTTTTATAGATGATTACTTAAAGCTGCGAGGTAAAAGAGTAGCACAGCAAAAAGGAGAACAGTATAAAAAGGGAAGTAATGACGGATTGGCGGGTTGGTTTAAAATTCTAGGACAGGTTGGATTAGGAATTACAGTCGGAGCTACTCTTTACTTCAACAGTGAAGTAAAAATTTGGAGAGAATATGTAGGTAAAGTACCGCCTACAGATAAGTCAGTTTTTTCGAGAGAAGTAAGTGGTAAAACAAAATATTTCACTGAAACAAAAACACCATTGACAACTATTCCATTTGTAAAGAATCATGAATTCAATTATTCCAAGTTGCTGCCAGCTTCGTGGAGAAATTATACATGGATTCTCTATATACTGGTTGTGATTTTTATTATCACGGCTGTATCAAACGGTACCAACCTTACGGATGGATTGGATGGACTGGCGACGGGGACATCAGCGATTATAGGAGTATTGCTCGGCATATTCGCTTATGCAAGTGGAAACCTGGTGTTTGCTGATTATCTCAACATCATGTACATACCTGATTTGGGAGAGCTGTCCATATTTATTGCAGCAATGATTGGGGCTTGTATCGGGTTTTTGTGGTACAACTCTTATCCGGCGCAGATTTTTATGGGCGACACAGGTAGTTTGACATTGGGTGGAATCATTGCATCGCTGGCTATCATCGTTCACAAAGAATTGTTATTGCCGATTTTCTGTGGTGTGTTTTTCGTGGAAACGTTGAGTGTGATGATACAGGTCGGGTATTTCAAATACACGAAAAGAAGATTTGGTGTGGGAAGAAGAGCTTTTTTAAAAGCACCACTTCATCATCATTACCAGGTAAAAGGATACCATGAAGTAAAAATTGTGAACAGGTTTTGGATTGTGACAGTGTTGCTGGTGGTGTTGAGTATTGTTACACTGAAGATGAGATAAGGACTATTGCTTTTGAGAAAATATTACTGAAAAGCCAATCCAGGCCCCGTAGAAAACTATCGTTCTGATCCAATAGAATTGTGGTGCAGTTGTATTTGAAACCAATACTTATGAAGAGCCGTGTTCCGTACACTGGGCTGATGTTGATTAATGTTATGTTGCTGATGAGTCAGCACTAAAAAAGTTGAAAAAGATATGAAGCCCAACGTCCCTCTCTGAAGGAGAGGGAATGAGGGTTAGGCAACATGGGTAAAAGGTTTGTCATATTGGGAGGAGGTGAAAGTGGTGTGGGTGCCGCACTACTTGCAAAGCAACAGGGATATGATGTATTCCTTTCTGACGGAAGTTCTTTGAAAAATGAGTATCGTAACGAGTTGCAGAATGCGGGGATTGATTTTGAAGAAGGGCAGCATACCGGGTCAAAAATTTTGAATGCTGATGAAGTGATGAAAAGCCCCGGCATACCGGAGAAAGCAGCAATAGTGAAAAAGATACGGACAAAAGGAATTGATATAATCAGCGAAGTGGAACTGGCTTACCGGTTCAAAGGAAGCAGTAAAATTATCGCCATCACCGGCAGTAATGGAAAGACAACTACCACTGCACTGATTTACCACATTTGCAAAACAGCTGGTCTTGAGTGTGCTATAGTTGGAAACATTGGTGATTCATTTGCCAAAAGAGTTGCGGAAGACCCCAAGCCTTTATATGTGGTGGAAATAAGCAGTTTTCAATTAGACGACATTAAAACATTCAAGCCGGATATAGCTATCCTGACAAATATCACAGAAGATCATCTCGACCGTTACGATTACAAATTTGAAAATTATATCAACAGTAAATTTCGTATCACCATGAATCAGCAAAAAGATGATTGTTTCATCTACTGCGCCGATGATGAAGTAACTATGAAATATCTAAACCAATTCAATATTCAATCTAACCAACTGCCAATAAGTATGAAAAGAGAACTACCAAACGGAGCATTTATTAAAGACGGGGACATGTACATCAGAACAGGACAGGATTTTACCAACATGAGTGTATTTGATTTTGCTTTAAAAGGAAAGCATAATCAGTACAATACAATGGCGGCTTGTGTGGCAGCCACCACCTTAGACATCCGGAAAGATAAGATCCGTGAGGCCGTACAGAATTTTCAAAGCCTGGAGCACCGCATGGAGCATGTGGCTACGGTGCGGGGTGTTGAGTTTATTAATGACAGTAAGGCAACGAATGTAAACTCTACCTGGTATGCCCTCGAAAGCATGACAAAGCCCACTGTATTGATTTTGGGCGGTGTTGATAAAGGGAATGATTACTCATTGATTGAAGAATTGGTAAAAGAGAAAGTAAAAGCCATCATTTGCCTTGGAACTGACAACAGGAAAATTCATGAAGCATTTGGCAACACGATGAGCACAATAGCAAACACAACTACAGCGGCGGAAGCAGTACATGCAGCTTTTCATTTTGCGGCCAAAGGCGATGTGGTGTTGTTAAGCCCGGCCTGTGCAAGTTTTGATTTATTTAAAAACTATGAAGACCGGGGTAACCAGTTTAAACAAGTTGTGAAAGAACTATAATAAATATGGAAGCAACAAGAGATATACGGTTTGGAGGATTAAAGAACACCTTTAATGCGAATAATCTTATCAGCAAAACTAAAGGCGATAGGGTTATTTGGGCATTGGTGATATTGCTGACATTGGTTTCATTACTGGCTGTGTATAGTGCGACAGGTTCATTGGCATATAAAAATTACAGAGGAAATACAGAAGTTTATCTCTTCAAGCAGATTGCCTTTATAATGGCGGGTATAATGGTTATCTATTTTGCACACTTGGTTAATTATACTTTCTATTCAAGAGCAGCAAAAATTGCATTCCTGATTTCGCTGCCTCTCTTGTTCTATACATTATTCTTTGGTGTAAAAATGAATGAAGGAAGCCGCTGGATACGATTGCCGCTGATTAATATGACGATGCAAACTTCCGACTTCGCAAGGCTGGCTTTGTTCATGTATCTCGCAAGGCTCATTAGTAAAAAACAGGATGTAATAAAAGACTTCAAAAAAGGGTTTCTCCCAATAATTGCTCCGGTTGCTATTACCTGTGCATTAATTGCTCCAGCCAATCTTTCTACAGCATTATTGCTTGGCGCAAGTTGTTTATTATTGATGTTTATTGGTCGTGTAAGCACCAAACATATTTTATTGACAATCGGGGTGGCATTAATTCCTATTTTATTCCTGGTTTCTGCTGCAATTATTCGTCATGGAAAAGCGAAGAGTGAAGATGTTGTTACTGTCAGTACGACAAAAACTTCCTCTACATTGTTTGGCCGTGTTGATACATGGGTAGGCAGGATGGAAAGTTTTATTTATGGTAGTAAAGAAGCCGTAGATGAAGGTGCTTACCAGGTAAATCAGGCAAAGATTGCTATTTCAAAAGGCGGCGTATTTGGTGTTGGCCCCGGCAACAGTACAACAAGAGATTATTTACCACAGGCATATAATGATTTTATCTATGCTATCATCATCGAAGAATATGGATTAATGGGGGGGACATTTACTATGTTCATCTATTTAGTGTTCTTATACCGGTGTATCAGAATTTATAAGCGGTGTCCTTATGCTTTCGGGGCATTCCTGGCATTAGGATTAAGTTTTACACTGGCTATTCAGGCAGTGGCTAATATGGCGGTAACAGTTAATTTATTTCCCGTTACCGGAGTAACGCTGCCATTGGTAAGTATGGGCGGAACGAGTTTCATATTTACCTGCCTGGCGATAGGTATTATATTAAGTGTATCAAGAAATGTGGAGCAACAAGAAGGAAATTCTTCAAGTATTCAACCTGTTGGCAGCGAAATATAAAGTGAGTCTGGTATGAGTGAGAGTAATACTGATAA
>Ga0105044_10004987_pt1 | contig 18261 bp, 17 predicted proteins | sample MAT01_FD_78092 | JGI IMG/M metagenome (GOLD analysis project Ga0105044, IMG submission 78092) | Freshwater microbial communities from Lake Fryxell liftoff mats and glacier meltwater in Antarctica - MAT-01 | ecosystem: Environmental > Aquatic > Freshwater > Ice > Liftoff microbial mat | place...
CGTGCAACCTAATGCATGCACTAGGCATGTCAAACCAACGCGGAAGAGGCGTTTGATCCTTACTTCACGAGGCGTGCGCGGAGGTCAGGTGGGAGGGTGGAGATGTAGCGTTTGGCGGCTTCGGGATTTTGGTTGAGCCAGTTGCGAGAGAGGGACTCGATTTGGCTCGTACGAATTTTCGGGTCGGTGATGGTTCCCGCCCATGTGAGGGCGGTTTCCGGATCTTCGGCGGCCACTTTTCGGATGAGGGAAGTGAGAGCGGAATCCTTTCCAGCGCTTTGTGGCTGGCGAGCGAGCCACGTGGCGGCGGCTTCGACATCCTTCGAGGCCCACCGCTCGACGACGGATTGCAGGGCTACCTCGCGATCGCTTGTTGCGAGTCGCTCCACGGAAAGCGCAGCGGCCTCGGGGGAACTCTGTGCCCATTGGGAGACAGCACTCTGCATGACCTCGCGACGCTCATTCGGGTCGGTCAAGGATGTGCTCCATTTTAGGGCGCCTGCGGGGTCGTTTTTTCCCCATCCCCTGGCGAACGCTCGCAGGGTGTTCTTTCGATCTTTTTCTGAGAGCGAACTGAGCATCGAGAGAGCCCGGCTGGGATCTTTACTACTCCACTCGGAGAACGCGGCCTCAAGGGCATTTGACCGAGCTTGGCCTTCAGGAAATGAACGCGTCCAGGCCAAGACTTCTTCGAGCTTCGCCGTTTCAGCATATTTCGTGGCCACATTACCGACAGCTTGCGAGAGGGCCTCGCCGGGAGGTATGAGGGATAGCGCTGCTGCGGCTGCGGCGGGATTTGTTTGAGCCCAATTGCGAGAGATGCTTGAGATGGCCTGTCGGTAGTTGTCTCCAGCGGGCATATGCTCGACGACCGCATTGAGCAGTTCTTGTGGACTGCTGGTTTGTCGGTTGGTCATACTTGAAAGAGCCTCGGCCCGAAGTCTGGTATCTTGGATCGCCACCGCATAGGCGAGGGCTCCTTTTGTGTCAGACTCAGCCCAGGCGCCGATGGTAGCCCCCACGGCCTCGTCGCGGAGACTCGACTGCGCGAGCGTGAGTGCAGCAGCTAGGGCGGCTTGGGGGTCAGATTGTGCCCAGCTCCGGAGCACTTGGAGGCGGGGGTCCTGATACTTCTCGGTGGAGGGGGGCAGTGTGCTCGCATACTTCCATGCGTCTTGAGGATCTTGTTGTGCCAGGGAGTTGACCAGTGCCATGCGCGCTTCGGCAGCTCTTGGGCCAGAGATTCGACCGACCGCAGCCTTTGCTGCCTCGGCATCTTTTCTGGCCCAATAATAAAGCACCATGCTAAGGCCAAAGCTATGGTTGCCCGAGGAATTTTCTGCGCTCGCAAGGTCAAGGGCACGCTGAGGTTGCTTCGTGGCTAGACCCATGAAAGCAATTTGTCGAAGCTGGTTGCGAAGTTGTAGATCGGCAACAGAATCGGCTAGCGCGAGCGCTCGTTCAGGATCGCGCTGGGCTGTGCTGGAAATGACAGATTGAAAAGCTGAATGGCGGGATTTTCCAGCCTTCATGCTGGACGCAAAGTTCCAGGCCGCTTGGGGATCGTTTGCGGCGTAGGCTTGCATCACATATCCCCACATTTCCTGAGATCCTTCATTCGAAGGTGAGGCGAGGAGCTCGCGAGCGAGAGTGGGAACATCGGAGGCTCGTAGGCGATCGCTGAGGGTCACCCACTTGCGAAGTGATTCGACTCCCCCGAAACCGAGGGTATCGCCGGCGGCGGAGCGGAGTTCGGCCAAAGTGATCGGTCTGACCTCGGAGGGCGACGCTTGGGAATGCACAGGCGTATCGCTTTGTTCTGAGATGCGGGGGCTCTCGGTTGGCTGAGAGGAGAGGCTTGTGGCACTGGGCGAGCGACCGGAGGGTTTGTTCGCGATGAGATAACCCGAGGCCGCGCCGGCAGCGAAGGTGATGAAGATAACAAGGATGTGATGATATTTCACGGAGTCATGAGGGATTGTATGGTCGTAGAGTATAGAGAGAGTTTTCTCAAGCTTGCAGGGAGATTTTTGAGTCCGCAGTTGTCAGTTGGGGCGAAGCTTGTTACGAAAATACAACGAACCATGGCCATCACCGTCCAACGCCCAAGTCTGAACTTTGCCGAGAGGCTCTATCTTCCAGCCATCCTTGCCGGGATGTTTATTACGCTCAAGCACATCATCAATCGCCTCACGGGCCGCACGCAGGTCACGATGCAGTATCCCGAACAGAAGTGGGATGAACATTTACCCGAGTGGTATCGGGGGGCGCCGACCTTGGTGAAAGATGAGTGGGGACGAGAGAAGTGTGTCGCGTGTCAGCTTTGTGAATTCATTTGTCCCCCACGTGCGATCACGATTAAGCCCGAGCAAATTCCGGATTCCGAGCGCTGGGGCAAAGTCGAGAAACGGCCCGAGGTATTCGATATTGATATGATCCGCTGCATTTACTGCGGGCTGTGCGAGGAAGTCTGCCCGGAACAGGCGATTTTTTTGCGGAAGGATTATTCGATCGTAGGCATCTCTCGTGCAGAGATGGTGCATGACAAAGAAAAACTCTACGAGCTCGGAGGCGTCATGTCTGGCCTTGTAAATAAGTGGAACGAAAAAAAGTAGCCGCCGCGTCATTAGGCTGTTAAGACACGCCACATCGTTTTTATTACTTATTGATTCATGCAGCTCGCGCTTTTCTGGATTTTCTCAATTCTCATGCTCCTCTTCGCCTTGGGCGTTGTCTTTTTTAGGAGCCCCGTAAACAGTGCAATGTGCCTCGTGATGTCCTTCGTGGCCCTCGCTGCACTCTTCGTGACGCTGGACGCTTACTTCATCGGGGTCGTGCAGGTGCTCGTGTACGCAGGTGCCGTGATGGTGCTCTTTCTTTTCATCATCATGCTACTGGATCTCCGTTCCGAAGAAAATCGGAGGGTCAAAATCTCCGCATGGGTCGGTGGGGGGCTTGTCGTGGGGGGATTTGTGGCAGCACTCAGCCATGTCCTGCAATCAATTCCTAAGCTGCAAGCCATCAAGCCGGATTTGTCGAATCCGGCAGTGAACGATGTCGCCGCAGTGGGGGTGACGCTATTTCGTTTCTTTAATCTCCCGCTGCAGATTATCGGAGTCTTATTGCTCGTGGCCACGATTGGCGTGGTGCTGCTGAGCAAGAAAGAATTGAAGTAACCCCGCTACGCCTTTTCGCATGCCCACCCTTGCCAACTACCTCCTCGTGAGTGGACTCCTTTTCTCGATCGGCCTCTCTGCCGTTCTCCTGCGAAGAAATATCCTGATCATTTTCATGGGATTAGAGCTTATGCTGAGTGCCTCGAATCTCTCGCTCGTGGCGTTCTCGCGATTTCACTTGGACTTGGAAGGAATGCCAAACTACAACGCGCAGGTGCTCGTTTTTTTCATTATTACCGTGGCAGCTGCTGAGGTCGCTGTGGGTCTCGCGATCATCGTGGCCCTCTACCGTGCGAAGCAGACGACGCATGTGGAAGATCTGAACTCTCTTAAGTTTTAATGAGCACGCTCACTGCGCCTTGGATTATTCTTTTCACGCCGCTTGTGGCTGCGGCTCTCATCTTGCTTTTTGGGCGCTATTCAAAGCCACTCAGCGCAGGCCTCGCAATCGGATCGGCAGCCACTGGTGCCTTCCTGAGTTGGTGGTTGTTTTTTCAGCCACTCGGCACGGAGTTAGCGCCTTGGTATTGGATGGATTTCGGTCCAGAGTTTCAGATTGGCATTGGCCTGACTGTTGATCGGCTAAGCAAGGTCATGCTGCTGGTGGTAACCACGATTGCGACGATCGTCTTCACTTACTCACTCGGATACATGAAGACTGAGGAAGGCTACTGGAGATACTTTGCTGGGCTGGCACTGTTCCTCTTCTCGATGCTCGGCATCGTCTTGGCCGACAACTTTGTGATGATGTTTATTTTTTGGGAACTCGTCGGCGTGAGTTCCTACATCCTCATCGGCCACTACTACACGAAGGCCTCGGCTGCGGATGCAAGCAAGCAGGCATTTGTCGTCAATCGCGTGGGTGATTTTGGATTTCTGCTTGGTATCCTGTTCCTGTGGTCAGCAACCGGAACGATTTTGTTTTCGCAGATCATCGCGAATGCCCCGCACCTCAGCGAGCAGCCAATTTTGTTGGCGGTGGCCTGCGTCTTGGTCTTTTGCGGCACGGTGGGAAAATCCGCGCAGCTTCCGCTGCATGTTTGGCTGCCAAATTCGATGGAAGGCCCTACCCCTGTGTCCTCGCTCCTGCATGCGGCAACGATGGTGGCTGCGGGCGTTTATATGTTGGCCCGCATATTCCCGCTCCTCGCGGAGTCACTCCTCGCGCTAGGAGTCATTAGTTGGGTCGGGGGGCTCACTTGCTTCGCAGCGGCACTCATGGCCACTCAGCAGAACGACATCAAACGCATTTTAGCCTACTCGACGATTTCTCAGCTTGGCTACATGGTCATGGGTATCGGCGTCGCGCCGACGTCCGACGTCGCCATGTTTCATCTTTTCACGCACGCGTGCTTCAAGTGTCTGCTTTTCCTCTGCGCCGGATCGGTGATCATAGGGATGCACCACGAGCAAGATATCTGGAAAATGGGCGCACTAAAAAACAAGATGCCCATGACGTTTCTCACAATGCTCGTCGGTGCCCTCGCTCTTGCCGGATGCGTCTTTTTTAGCGGCTACTACAGCAAGGACATCATTATCGAGTGGGCTGTCGTGAGGCACCCATTCCTCGGATGGCTCTCTGTCGCCACGGCAGGACTCACGGCCTTCTATGCCTTTCGCTTGATTTTTGTTGTGTTCCTCGGCAAGCCCCGTAGCGAGCACGCTAAGCACGCAGGGGAATCCCCGCTTGTGATGACGCTACCGCTCCTGCTCCTGGCGATTCCTTCCTTCATTGCTGGATGGCCGGTTGTGCAGAATGTGTTCTTTACTATTGAACATCCGGAAGACTACCCACACATCCTGCACCCGATCCTCTACGCCATGTTTATTTTAGGAACAGGCGGGGCATATTTCCTCTACCGAAACGCCGAGAAAGATCCCATCTCAATTCCGCTCTTCGCCAACCGACTCTACATTGACGCAGCCTATGGCTGGTTTATCAAAAACGTGCAGGACGCTGGGGCGAGCGCCCTAGCTTGGTCAGACCGCTGGGTGGTGGATTTACTTATTGTTCAGGTACCAAGCAAAGTTACGTGGGCCTTCGGCTTCGTGCTTCGCTTTCTCCAAATCGGCAATATCCAAGCCTATGCCTTCTTCTTTGGAGCTGGCGTCGTGGGGCTTCTCTACCTCCTTCTTTCTCGATGAGCCCACTTTTCTTCGCCATCCTGCTCCCACTCGTTGCGGCTGCTTTTGTTATGGTGGGCTCAAATGCCCGTTTTACGGCTCTGCTTGCATCCGCCCTCAACGTCGTCTTCATGGCGATTTTGTTGGGTTGTTACCATTACAAAGATGCAGGTTACCAGTTCGTCTCGTCGTATCCTGTGCTTCCACAATACGGAATTGCCTTCACGCTGGGAGCCGATGGATTGAGCTTACTCATGCTCTTGCTTGCGAGTGTGGTCACCTTGGCGGCTGTCCTTGTCACGCGAACGCCGGTACGGAGTCCGCAGGCATTCTACGCGTGTTTGCTCCTGATATCAGCCGGCGGAATCGGTGCTTTCGCTTCGATTGATTTGTTTTTCTTTTACATGTTCCACGAGCTAGCGCTCATCCCGACGTTTCTGATGATCGGCATTTGGGGCTCAGGGGATAGGCAAGCAGCAGCGTGGAAGGCTACAATTTATTTGGCGCTCGGAAGTTTTATTTTGCTGCTTGGTCTGATCGGCCTTTATCTCGCTCAACCGGAAGGCCTGAGATCCTTCGACATCCGGCAAATTATTACCTTGGCGGAAGCCGGTTTCATCAGAAATGGGACGCCTGTCTATCTCTTGCTTCTCCTAGGATTTGGCATCTTGGTTTCGCTATTTCCCTTCCACACATGGGCACCACAGGCCTATGCGAGCGCACCGGCACCGACCGCGATGCTCCACGCCGGTGTCTTAAAAAAGTTTGGCCTCTATGGCCTCATTCGCATTGCGGCACCGGTGCTTCCGGATGAAGTCATGCTCTTCTCGAACCTCTTGCTGGTGCTCTTGGTTGGGAACATCCTTTATGTCGGCTATGTCACCGTGGCCCAGCGGAAATTGGACTTGATGCTTGGCTATTCGAGCGTCATGCACATGGGCGCGATATTTTTGGGATTCGTTGCATTGAATTCGTTAAGCCTCGCGGGCGCCTCGATCATGCTCTTCGCACATGGACTCTCGATCGCGGCACTCTTTGCCCTAGCAGGTGAAGTGCGAGAGCGCACTGGCACACTCGACTTTTCAGAATTGGGTGGCCTCGCAAAGCGGATGCCTGCACTTGGTCTTGCGTTTGGATTCGCAGCCATGGCATCCATCGGCCTGCCAGGATTTGTTGGCTTTGCTGGTGAAATTCTCATTTTCTTTGGTGCATTTGTTGGTGGCGAATCCCCTATGGGCACGATGAATAGCCAAGAAGTCTTCTGGCTCAATTCGTTTCAGGTTGCGACGATCTGTGCGGTATGGGGTGTCGTGATTTCCGCCATCTATATGCTCCGTGGCTACAGACGCGTTTTTCTGGGTCCTCCTGATGAGCGGTGGCCGGGGCTACGCGATCTAGGTGGAGCCCCACGCGTGGCCATCGTTGGATTGATTTTGCTGATGTTGGTGACCGGCTTCTTCCCGCAGCTTCTTTTGCACCTCTTAAATTTTTCTGCGCTCTAGCCATGATTCCGCCAATCGCCCTCGAACTTTCCGTTATTTGCCTCGCGATTTTTTTGCTCATGGCAGACGCCTTTTACGTCAAGACGAACAAGCACATTCTCGGCATGGCTGCCATCTTGGGACTGTTGGGAGTCTTAGCTATGAGCTTCTTTCTTGCTCCTGCGGCTGTTGGTCTAAGGCCGGATGCCTTTTATGTGCTTGATCCGTTAGCACTTTTTTTCAAGCGATTCGCCCTTATCGCCACTGTCCTTACTATTGTGCTGGCCATTGATTACCAACCCATCATCCAGCGTCTCGTCCCTGCTGCTGCTCCCCATGGGGGTGTTGGCGAGTTTTATGTTCTGCCGGTTTTCATCTGTGTGGGCCTTATGTTCATGGCTTCTGCGGCCGACTTTATTATGATCTTCGTCTCGTTAGAACTCGTGACGATCGGGTTTTACGTAATGGTTCCCTACATGCGCCGCAGCGTGACGAGCCTCGAAGCTGGAACCAAATATTTGATATTAGGTGCCCTTTCCACGGGATTTCTCGTCTATGGCATAACGTGGATTTTCGGAATGACAGGCCAAACTAGCCTGCAAAAGATTTCCGTCCTGCTCGGCACCCTTCCCGAAACGGCAAATGTCGGACTTCTCTTTGGGCTGGGTCTCGTGCTCGTGGCGCTCGGTTTCAAAATTGCAGCGGCCCCATTTCAGCTCTGGGCGCCGGACGTCTATCAAGGCGCGCCCACGCCGGTCACCGCTTTTCTTTCGGTCGGTTCAAAAGCCGCTGGTTTTGTCGTTTTGATGCGGGTTCTGGAAACGTTCCTGTCCGTCCCCGCTATCGCCGAAAAAGTCATGCCTGTGGTTTGCCTCCTTGCGGCTCTCACGCTGATCTATGGAAACCTAGCAGCCATGCCGCAGACAAATTTGAAGCGACTGCTTGCCTACTCCAGCATTGCTCACGCTGGCTATCTCCTCATGGGCATTGCGAGCATCGGAGCACCCTTCGCGGGCCGAGCCGTGGTCTTTTACCTTGCTGGCTATCTCTTGATGACCTTCCTTGCCTTTTTGGTAATTGTGCCCGTAACGAAGGCGACTGGAGGCGACGACATTTCTCATTTTAATGGTCTTTCAAGCCGAGCACCGATGCTGGCTTTTGCCCTCATGCTCGCCATGTTGTCGCTGGTCGGGTTGCCGCTCACAGTCGGCTTCCTTGGCAAATTTTTCATCTTCGAGTCGGCCATGCAGCAAGAAAACTATTGGCTTGTGGGCATTGGTATCCTCACCGTGGCCTGCGGATTTTATTATTACCTGAAAGTTATTCGGGCGATGTATTGGCTACCTGCGCCGGAGGGATCTGGTGAAGTCGCCGTTTCGATGATCTCAAAAGTTGCAATATTTGTGCTCGCAGCTCTCATTCTCATCCTCGGCGTGTTCCCTCAACCCCTCCTGCAACTTCTTCCTTAGTCGCATCAAATGCCCGCGTTGGATAAACCCCTCGCTGAGCTGAGAGCCTACTACGGCAGCTCTCCGCTCCCAGCCGACTTTGACGCCTATTGGTCGCGCGCGCTTGCGGAACTCGACGACACGCCCCCTCAAGCGGTTCTCACGCCCAACAGCATGCTGAGAGCCAGAGGCGTGGAAACCTTTGACCTGACCTTTACAGGCGTCGGCGGTGCTCGCGTCTATGCAAAATATCTTCGCCCCGAGCAGCCCACCCCACCCTGTCCTGCTCTGCTGCAGTTTCATGGATACGCTGGAAACAGTGGAGAATGGGTGGACAAGGCTGCCTTCGTCGCAGAGGGCTTCGCGGTTGCGGCCATGGATACGCGGGGGCAAGGAGGCTTGAGTGAAGATGTGGGAGGTGTCACGGGGAACACACTGAACGGGCACATCATTCGTGGACTAGCTCAAGGTGCAGATGCGCTTCTTTTTCGAAACATATTTCTCGATACTGTGCAACTCGCGCGCGTTGTGGCTGGCCTACCCGAAGTGGACGCTTCGCGCCTCTCCTGCATGGGAGCCTCACAGGGTGGGGCGCTCTCCATTGCTTGTGCCGCACTCGAACCGCGTATTCGTCACTGCGTTTCTGTGTATCCTTTTCTTTCGGACTATCAGCGCGTATGGGACATGGATCTTGATAAAGATGCGTATGCAGAGTTGAGAACCTACTTACGAAACTTCGATCCTATGGGAAAAAACAGGGAACAAATTTTCGAAACGCTCGGTTATATTGATATTCAGAATCTTGCCTCCCGAATTTCAGCCGACGTACTTATGGCGATCACGCTGATGGATAATATCTGTCCGCCGTCTAGCCAATTTGCAGTCTATAATAAAATTAAATCCCAAAAGGAAGTTGTGATTTTTCCTGACCACGGCCACGAAGTCTTGCCGGGCTTTCGTGATTTGGAATTCAATTTTCTTGCGAAGGCCAAAATATTCCCTTGAGTTTCAAGCGCTAGGAGCAAACTTGTAAAATGCTGAACTCCCCTCTGGTTTTTGAAGCTCTCCCCATGGAGCGAGTATGGGGTGGCCGGCGTCTCGAGTCCGTGCTCGGTCGCTCCCTGCCAAATGGCACTCTTGTAGGGGAATCATGGGAAGTGGTAGACCGGCCAGATGCCCAGAGCGTCGTCCACGGCGGTAGTCTCCGCGGAATGACACTTCACGATCTGTGGAGTTCACGACGTGAAGAGATCTTCGGAAAGAAGCACAAAACAAACACAGCACCGCGCTTTCCCATCCTTGTTAAAATCCTCGACGCCCGCGAGCGACTATCCGTGCAGGTACATCCGCCTGCGGATATGGCGCCATCTCTTCACAGTGAGCCGAAGACGGAAGTCTGGTTCTTTTTGGATTCTCTACCGGGCGCGAAAGTCTATGCCGGGATGAAATGTGGTGTGACCCGCGATAGCTTTCAGTCAGCCATCAATAACGGCCGCGTGGAGCAAGAACTTCACGAGGTTCCGGCTTTCACGGGCGGCAGCATCTTCATCCCCAGCGGAAGATTGCATGCCATCGGCGAAGGCAATCTGATCATTGAAGTTCAGCAAAATAGTGACACCACCTATCGCGTTTTTGATTGGAATCGTCTGGGTCTTGATGGCCAGCCCCGCGCGCTGCACATTGAGGAATCACTAGCTTCAATCAACTTCAACGACAGCGAACCCGCGGCGAATATCCCAGGTGACCCAGTCATTGCGGACTGCCCATTTTTTCGAGTTGAGGAACGGCCTTTGCCCACGCCCACGGATGTGCGACCGGCCGATAGTTTCGCTATCGTGGCGGTTATTCACGGACGTGTCTCTTGCGGTGAAGGCAGCTTCTCGCGCGGTAGCTTCTTTCTTGTTCCCGCTGGCGACGAACCCTTCCTAATCACCCCTCTCGAAGAGAAGACGTCTGTGCTCGTGGCAACGCTACCGGCCTGAGACTGAGGGCAATCTGTCCGCACAGACCCGCTCGAGAATTTCTCCCGCACACTGTGCTTCGCTTTGTGAAAGGTCGAAGGTTGGAGCGAACGACAGGACATTACCCTTAGGCCCCCCAGAGAGGATGATTAGACCTTGCTTCAAAGCTCCTACGACCATGTGCGAGGCTAGGGCGGTGTCCGGTGATCCATCGGGTAGCAACAACTCTAGGCCTATCATGGCGCCGACTCCTCGTAGCCGAGAGTGAGGTGGAGTTGGAAGAAATTGGCGAAGCAAGTCCCCCGCTCGCGTGGCTCGCTCGCTGATGCTAGGCTTCTCGTGTTGCGCGATGGAAGCCAGCGCCATGGCACAGCCCACGGGGTGGCCGAGAAAGGTGCTCGTGTGCAGCGCCTCGCCCTGCGTCTCAGGCCACGCTGCCATCACGTCCGAACGTCCGACACATGCCGACAGCGGAAACCCGGCGGTCAGCCCCTTGCCTAGACAAACAATATCCGGCACAACGCCGCTGTGTTCACAGGCAAAGAGTCGGCCAGTGCGGTGGAAACCGGTGTAGATTTCGTCGAACACGAGAAGGACTTTCTCCTGGTCGCAAAGATGCCGCAGCAGACGCAGGAAGTCACGCGGAGGCACGACATCACCTCCTCGCCCCTGCACCGGTTCTACCAGCACGCAGCCGATTTCTCGTTGGCGGAAAGATTGGAGAATTTGCTCTGCGAGAGAATCCAGGCACGTGGTCGAGCAGTTTGGGAAATCCCCACCTTCGAGCCTGAATCCCTCATTCCTGCCAAAGGGACAGTGAGCACAGTTCGGATACGGAAGCCGCACACCGAAGCGCGCGAGCTGGGGGATGAATGGCTCACGAAAGAATGGTAGTCCAGAAGTTTCCAGAGCGCCGTGGCCGAGGCCATGGTATCCGCCCGTGAAACTCAGAACTCCAGCTTTCCCGCTGTAAAGCAGGGCCGTCTTGAGAGCAGCCTCGACGGCCTCCGAGCCTGAACTCGTAAGGATGCTGCGGCCGTAGCCAGTCTTCCAACGTTCGAAGGTGATACGACTCAGTGCCTCGCAGAGATTGGCTTTGAGAGCCGAAGGGTGGACATCTCCGAGACCATGCACAAGAAGTCCGGCTTGATGGATCATTGCCTGAGCCGTGGCTCCGTGACCGAGGCCGCAGACGGCAAAAGCAGATGTCAGATCGAGAAAACGATTGCCATCGGCATCCCACACATTCGAGCCGACAGCACGCTCCCAAAACACCGGGAAATCCGGACTGTGATACGTGACATTGCGCGATTCATAGCGGGCGAGACGCGCCATGTGCGCGAGGGAATTCGGCCCGGGAATCGAGGTGCAAATTTCCGGCAACATGCCTCAGATAGATCAGCCCGGGCGGCCGACACGACGAAGAATTCGCGTGTAAAGCTCCGTGTGGTGCCGAGCAGTAGCTGACCATGTAATATCTGTCTCACGGGCAGCCGCTTCGATGGAGAGCAAGGTCTGCGGATCACAGCGCGCAGCGCGGTGCATGGCATCTACCAAGGCATCCGTCGTCGAGTTTGAAAACACGAAGCCATTGCCGATACCTGTCACAGGATCATGGTCTTTCACAAACTGTCTTAAGCCCCCGCAACGCACCGCGATGGGAATCACCCCGTTGCGCATGGACAGCAGCAGAAATTCGCCTCCGGGTTCTACGGGCCCCGGGAGAATCAAAAAATCTGAGCCAGCAAGTGCTGCTTGCAAGAGCCGTTCGTCCACCTTCTCGATATGATGAAACCTGCCAACATGCCGCCTCTTTGCGATGTGGTAGGCCTTCATCTCAACATCGGGAATGCCGCCAAGCAACAAAATCCGAATATCGTCGGATGGCAGGCGATCGAGTGCAGCAAAGAGAGCGTCCAGACCACAACCCCTCGTCGCGGTGGTATCAACCAGGAAAACTCTTCCATCCGGATGGAGGCTGGTGCTGGTGAGCAGCTTCTCGCGGGCTGCTGACTTAGCGACTGGCGAACTTGGAAGCACAGGCCATGCCGCAGCGGGGAGCCCCGGTGTGATTCCCTCAAGCTTGAAACTTTGCTCGCGGAGGACATTTTCCAACCCGCAGCCATAGACACTCGTTTGCATCTCGTAGAGGAAACGGCGGCTCGGAAGAATCACGGAATCCGCGAATAGGATACCCGCCTTGAGGCAATTCATGCTGCCGTAGTATTCCACTCCACGGGCGGAAAAATAGTCGTCTGGAAGGTTCGTCAGCGCGAAATCGTAGCTCCAAAAGTTACCCTGGTATTCCAAGCCTTCAGGCGTGAGCACGGTCGTCACCGATAGACCTTCGTTCCGCACAAAAACTGGAGCCAGAGCAGTCTGCCATCCGTGGACATGCAGGATGTCCGGGTTCGTGCGCCGCGCAATTTCGACGATGCATTTGCTGAAGAAAATAAACCGTGCCGAATTATCCTGATAGTCACGTCCTTCCGTTCCGTAGAGACCCGTTCGATCAAAGAATTCGTCGCGTGCTAACAAGAGAATTTTTGACCCCCCTGGCCCTGCTACCTCAAAGATTTCACACGGGAGATTCGAGGGGCCCATGGGAATCAAAAACTTCGTTTTCGACTTCTTGGCTTTAATGGATTTCGCTTCCCGCACGCAGCGGTAAAACGGGAGAATGACCGTAACCTCATGGCCTGCCTCGCAGAGTGCCACCACGAGGTCGCGCATGTCGGTCGCCCATGTTCCGGTTTGCGCAAAGGGCTCCATTTCCGTAGTCGCCATGAGGATATTCATCGGGATGAAAATGGAAAAAGCACTACCACTCGATGATCGAACTGGCGTAGGTCAGGCCGCCACCGAAGACCACGAGAAGGATAATATCGCCGATCTGGAAACGACCCATCCGATTTGCCTCATCAAGGGCGATCGCCACGGCTGCGGCAGATGTATTGCCATAGCGTTCGAGATTGATGTGGAATTTTGTCAGCGGCACGTCGAGGCGATCAGCCATGGCTTCTATGATGCGCACGTTGGCCTGATGGGGGATGATGCATTCGATATCATTCACCGTGAGTCCGGTCTCATCCATGACCTTCCGCGCCGAATCCATCATGGAAGTCACCGCTTGCTTGAAGGTCTCGCGGCCATTCATGTGAAGGGTGTTCAGTTTTTGATCGACATTTTCCTTGGTGATCGGAATCGCACAACCCCCGCCTGGCATGTGGAGAATTTCGCCATAGTTCCCGTCGCTCCCCATGTAAGTAGCTAGGATGCCTTGCGATCCACTCCGGTGCTTGAGAATGGCAGCACCAGCACCGTCACCGAAGAGAACACACGTATTGCGGTCTTCCCAATTCACGATAGAGCTCAAGCGATCTGCGCCAATCACAAGAACGGTTTCATACGTGTGACTGGAGATAAATTGCTGTGCGATCTCGACAGAATAGAGAAATCCAGAACACGCGGCATTGACATCGAAACACGCGGCATTTTCAGCACCAATGTGCTTCTGCACGTGGCATGCTGTGGATGGGAAAAAAGTGTCTGGCGTGATCGTGGCCACAAGGATGAGATCGAGATCCGCGGCGGTGACGCCCGCATTCGCCATCGCCTCGCGCGCAGCGGCAGCGGCCATGTGGCTTGTGAATTCTCCATCAGCGGCGATACGCCGTTCGTGTATGCCAGTTCGTTCAATGATCCATTCATTGTCCGTATCTACCATTTTTTCCAACTCGGCATTTGTCAGAATACGGCTCGGGACATAGCTCCCTGTTCCCACAATGGAAACCGAACGATTGGTGACGACAGCTTTTGTGCGCGGGGGAGTCTTCATGAAGTTTTTTGGATTGCCGCAACGATGTGGGCATTCACGCCTTGTTGGATGGCACTGCGTGCAACGCGGAAGGCATTTCGGAGGGCGCGCGGTGAGCTGTTCCCATGGGCCTTGATGCATATGCCATTGACACCAAGGAGGGGCGTGCCGCCGTATTCGTCGGTATTCGTGCGATTGCGAATCGCCGTAAAGGCATCCTTCGCGAGAAGCGCTCCCAGCAAACGAATGGGTGAGCTTTTTAGCTCGATCTTCAACCACGAGAAAATGGATTTTGCCAAGCCCTCGATCGTCTTGAGTAGAATGTTTCCAACAAATCCATCACAAACCACCACTTCCACCGGTTTCTTGAAAAGCCCGTGTCCCTCGACGTTTCCAGCAAATTGAATCGGCGCCTCGCTAAGAAGAACATGACACCTCTGCGCAAATTCTGTGCCCTTGCCCGGTTCCGTCCCAATATTGAGAAGTCCGACGCGCGGCGTGGCCGACTTATCCACGATCTCTCGATAGTAAATGGAACCCATGATTGCAAATCCCACGATGTGCTCCGGCGTGGGATCGAGATTCGCGCCACCATCAATCAGGAGAAACACTCCGCCCTCAGCGGGAATCAAAACGGCGAGTCCCGCGCGCTCAATGCCAGGCAGCGTGCGCAGCTTGATTGTCGCCGCCGCGACGAGGGCGCCTGTATGTCCCGCAGAAACGACGGCTTCTGCCTCTCCACGCTTCACGAGGTCAATCGCACGGCTGATAGAGGAATCTTTCTTTTTCCTGACGCTATCGAGCCCACTATCGGTCATCTCCACCACTTGCGTGGCGGCATGGAATTCCATGCGCTCGCCGAAAAGCGACGCATCATGCTTCGTGAGTTCTTGCCGGATTTTTTCTAAGTCACCGACAAAGATGATCTCGATGTCGGGGAAATCCCGCAAGGCCGCGATCGCCCCTGCGACAGGATTCGCTGGAGCAAAGTCGCCACCCATGGCGTCGAGGGCAATCTTCATGCGGGAAGTTCCCAGCCCGCTCGACTAACCGGCATCAATCGTTAAGACCTGCCTTTTGTTGTAGTATCCACAGGATGGACAAGTGATGTGAGGCAGCACAGCGGCGCCGCATTGAGGACATTTGCCAAGCTTTGGCGCACGCCAGCGATTTGCGGCTTTGCGGGTGCGTAGGCGCATTTTTGAGGTTTTACGTTTGGGAACTCCCATAGATTTACTTTTATACGGATTTTATCTTGTCCAGCGCATCCCATGCCGATGCGGCCTTTTCAGGCAAATTCTGGTGTGTGCTCAAGGCACTCTCATAGGCGGCAGGACATTTCGGGCCACCTTCACTATCGCATCGCGGGTGCGGGGGCAAGCACAGATGAATATCCTCCCGCACCACCGGGGTCAAGTCCACTGATTCACTTCCCGTGAGTTCGATCTGAAACGCGAAAGGATCCACTACGATATCGCGCTCAAAATATCCCACACACAAAACACAAGGGAACCGCACACGAAGGCCCAAGCTCCCACTGCCAAAAAGCCCACCTTCACTCACGCCGATATCAAGAACATAGCGTAGGGGGCCGAGTGCCTCCACACGAGCCTCATGCAGGTCGAGTCGCGCCGCGCTCTCCTCGCCCTCCATGTGTATTGTTTCCCCCTGAGGAATTTGCCGCAAATGAACCTTCATAACTTGAGGAGTCATCTTACCACGGTGGATGGTCCGGTCAACAGCAGCGGCAACAGCTTCGCCGGACGCTAGGACTTGCTGAGGCGCTCGATAGGTTTATCGAAGAAGAGGGCGTGGGCTTCGTGGAGGATCGAGAGGATTTGCTCGGCGAAGGGGCTATTGGCGAGGGCCGCACGCATTTCGGGATCGGAGAACTTGCCTGCATTTTTTCCTGGAAACCAATGTCCAGCTTGTCCCAGTAGATTATAGCGCATTTTTCCAAATTCCACCATGTCTAGTGCTTTCGCAAAATTCCACAGTCGCACGATTTCCCAGACATTGACGTGAGCGGGACATTGCTCCCAAGATGGAACGCCTTCAGGCCATCTTGCGAGCCACTCTGCTCCCAGAGCGGACTCCATTTCTGTGTGGAGGCGCCCCAAGATTTGCGAAGAATACTCAGCGGCTTGGGGTAGGAACTGGAGGGACTGGACGTGTGCGTCGAAGTCGGATGGACGGGCCGCGCCGATGGAAAGCGTGTGGATAGCGGGATGTTGAAGGCAAAATAAATTGTTGAACGCCATGGGACTGAGCGGCGCGCAAAGGCGACTAAGTTTTTCTGGTGGCTCGTAGAGTTTTCCGCCTTTGTCATTCGGGCTAATAATAAATACGCCCATGTCCTGCTGCACCGCCTCGGCGACGGCGGCGTCGTTGGATTGGTTGACCCAATACCAATGCAGATTGACATAATCGAATTCGCCCGTGGCGCAGGCGCGCTTGATCACATCGCATGCCGCGTGGGTCGAGAAGCCTATGTGTTTGACACGTCCGTCTCGTTGGAGCATGCGAGCGGCCTCGAGCGGGCCACCGGGTATAAGCGACTGATCAAGCAGTTCGTGATTGTTGATGCCGTGGAGAGACAGGAGTTCGACATGGTCGAGCTGGAGATTTTTCAGCGAGAGATCAAACGTTTTGAGAAAATCTGCACCGGTGCCTTCGGGAGAAATTTTTGTTTGGACGATGAGCTTGTGCCGCGGCAAGCGGGGGAGGATTTTGCCGAGCTGGAGTTCTGATGTCCCATAGCCGCGCGCGGTTTCGATGTGCGTGATGCCATGGCCGAAGGCTCGCTCAATCGTGGCTTCGAGGTTTGCTTGATTGGCGGCTGGAATTTGAGATTCGTCTTCGTCGCTCCAGGCGTGTTGATAGCGCATGCCGCCGCAGGTGAGGATCGGCATGGCGAGTTCGGTTCGGCCAAATCGCCGTGTGGGAATCATCGAAGCCGTAATTTTGCGACAGCTTCGATCTCGGCTGTCTGTGGAAACATGTCAATCGGCTGCACGTATTCCAGATCGTATTTTCCAGAAAGGCGTTTCAGATCGCGGGCCAAGGTCGCGGGATTGCAGGAGACGTAAACCACGATTTGCGGGGTGAATTTTCGGATGATTTCGATGACGGGTTCACTAAGACCTTCAGCGGGTGGATCAAGCAGAAGCGACACACCAGACTTTCCATGAAGAACACTTTCGAGATGGGATTCAACTTCTCCATCGCGGTAAGATTCTCGCTCGGTTGCGGTGTCCCGCGCGGCTCGGATGGCCGCGGCACTCCACTCAATCCCAATCACAAACTCGAAGATATCCAGAAGTCTCTTAGCAAAAAAACCAGCACCGCAATAGGCATCCACCAAGGTAATCCCACCTGTGCCGAGTGCCTCTCGAACCACGGCAGCCAGAATCTCTGCCGCACCATCATTTACTTGGCTGAACCCTACCGAGGTGCGGGGTTCTCGCAGCGTATAACGTCCATCGCGGGAGGGCGGGTTGCTAAGAAAAGAAGCAAGTTCGCGATTCACCGACTCGCTACCAAGCGGACACTGGCTGATCTCAACGAGCTTGTGTGAATTTCGATGATGAAACCCTACTTGGCCCTTAGACACATGCACAGAGAGACGATTGCGATAGCCGAGCGGCAGGGGGGAAGGCTGGGTAGGGCGCACCTCCACGTCCCCCATGCCGCCAAGTCGTTGCAAGGCTTCCGCTACCTGCTTCGTCTTCCATTCAAGCTGCAGAGCGTAGTCCATATGTTGATAAGCGCAGCCTCCGCAGATTCCAAAGACTTCGCAAGCAGGCGACTCCCGTCTAGGACTTCGCTCAAGGAGACTCACAAGTTCGGCGTTCACGTAGGATTTTTTGGCCTTTGTGATACGAACGACGGCACGTTCGCCCGGAATGACAAACGGCACGAAAGCGACGCGTCCATCGCTGAGACGACCGACACCCGCGCCGCCAAAAGCAACGCCTGAGATTTGCAGAGTTTCTTCCAAGGTCGCATGATAGCGAAAAACTGCGCGCGGGGCATGAGAAATCGTTTCACCCCGTCGCAAGTGGGCGTTAAAGGATTTTGCTACTTCAGGACATCACGCAGCGCCGCGGCAATGGGATTTGTGAAATCTACCAACTCGTTCTTAGGCATCTTGACTGCGAGGTAAAGCTGAGAAAGGTAGATCGCCAAAATGATGAGAGCCGCTATTGGCGTCCATTTAGGAACCCGGCGAACTAGAACCTTGTAGTTTGCTAG